>Ga0123353_10009277_pt1 | contig 13550 bp, 11 predicted proteins | sample TergutLab28metaG_3_FD_92763 | JGI IMG/M metagenome (GOLD analysis project Ga0123353, IMG submission 92763) | Labiotermes labralis P3 segment gut microbial communities from Petit-Saut dam, French Guiana - Lab288 P3 | ecosystem: Host-associated > Arthropoda: Insects > Digestive system > Gut ... | reverse complement strand
TTTGCACCAGTTTTCTGTGAGGCACCGCCAAATTCTGTCCCCCCCCCCCCCCTGCCCCCACGTAGGCCCCCTCCACGGGAAGATGAATCCTGCGCATAAAATTGAGTTTTATCGGGAATTACCTCCCTCTTTTCTTTGAACACTTTAAAAGCAATTTCTTTTAAGTTTGGTGTCACTGATGACGTCACTTAAGCTAAACGTATTAAAAAGACTGATTCTTATTCAAGATTTTACGTGATTTTTTTTTTGACCGACGCGTCTCTGAAAACCGAAACTCTAAGCAACGAAAGCGTTAAATACATTTTCCCCTTTCCAGTCTGTAACATATTCATTTGCCTGATTTGTCGGGCCGTGTGAGTTTCGTGCTGGAGATTTATTGTAAGAATCAGTGCCTAACCTTCCGCCATATTACGCTGCTGTTTTAGACACTATGATAAAGTCATGCCTGTTCCTACTGCGCAACAGGTTAACGAATATTTCGCAGTTTCTGTAAACGTCCTCCTATTAATTTCATCTTAAACGAACTATTCGGCTATAATTACTGTCCTCTGTTACGTGACACCCTAAATAGTATGGTATATAATACTAGCATTTCGGAGGAGTTTCACTCCCACAACATTAGGGAGTCTTACACTTTTAAGTTGGAAGTCATAGGTTACTTCGAAGCTTCGGTGCTTAGAACTACAAAGCGTTGCATCCAAGACGACAGTCGGCCTGTTTTTCATAGTCACTTCCACGGGCACTTCAATTCTCACACAACCGCTTATTCTTTATTATTATCAATTCCGTCAGACCAAACCGATGTTAATAATTTCAGTCACATTTTCAATAAAAGTCTTTTCATAAAACATTTTCCCCGCTAGATTAGTTCTTTTGTCTGTGAAAACACTACTGTGTCTATTAAACACTTTATTATCCAACTAATGCACAATATATAAAATTGCAAGTATGATTCTATAGTGTCCGTTGTCAACGGACACTATAGAATCATACTTGTAATTTTTATCCAAGCACTGTACAAGGCTCCCTGATGATGGATCCTCTGTGATCCGAAACATGTTGGAGCACTTTTAAATATTTTATAATTTTAATTTTATCTACATATTATATATTGTGCATTATGTGGATAATAAAGTGTTTAATTATCATTGATGCACGGTGCAAACATGAAGATTACTGTGTCTATGTCTGTTAGTGTAGCCTTACTGAGACCACATGTGCTACCGTGGTATCGCAATGAGAAGAGCTGTGAAGTTTGTTTGATTTTCATACTTCGCCGTTATGGCATGACGGATGAAACTAAAAGCATCCAATGTAAATATGGTTTACAAGAAACGAGGGGGTATTCTTTTCTACCTGCGGAAGGTATTTCTTGTCCTGTTCCGAGGAAATGGGATGTGGACTCACCTGCTGTCTTCCTGAGCAGTGGAGCATCGCCCTTGTTTAAATGACCTTGTGAGTGTTTGTAGTTCTCAGGTGATGTCTTGAGACACACAGCACTTCCACTTACCGTCTTCATGTCGTCCGTAGGCTTTTGTGGTCAGAAAGCAGCAACCTGGCGATGTCTGACGTAATAAAGACTTTAATTTTATCTCGACGATGGTGATGGTGATGATAGTGAGATATTCATTGACTCCATGCAGCAGGATTCTTGAGAAGAAAATAGTTTCTCTTTTGAAGGAATTTCCCTTGTTTTGTGGAATCAAAATTTCGTTATGACGTTCACATGCAAACCGTCAACACCTGTACAAGAAATATTTTGTATTATAAACCTTATTGTTGCACCGTGCATTTCGTAGAATCACTTCAATTATTAACCAACAATTGCACTTACATAAATTCCACATAAAAACACTTAAAACAATTAAAACCACTCCTTTTAATCGTTTTTAAGTGTTTTATTTGGAATTTGTGTAAGTGTAATTGTTGGTTAATAATTGAAGGGATTTTGTATTAATTCGTGTATGTGCTTTACGAAATAATTATATCTCCCGCATGTTAGGAATCATACTAATCATAATAATAAAAATAATAGTAATACACTAGTGTTAGCATGCACCAAAATTAGTACAATAAAGTCATGGTGGTAACTCAGATCCACAACTGCAAAACGACACAATCATCCATAACCATAAACCGGACATCATAATACGGGATAATGCAAGAGGAACATATATGTTAATAGATATTGCAATTTCAGGAGATGTAAGAGTGATCAAGAAAGAAGAAGAGAAGGTTCTAATATGTCAGTACCTTACACTATAAATACAGTGATTATGAAATGAGAAACAAATGTGATATCAGTAATTACAATGGCAACTGAAACCACCTCAAAATCACTCAGACAATACTCGAGCAACATATTTGGAGAGCACGAAATAAAGGAACTGCAAAAAAAAAAAAGCCTTATTGGACACTGGACACACTGGACACACTGGACACATACTGCGGAAAGTGCTAATATAAAAGTACAAACATATCTCACGGACGAAATAACATTACGTGTAGCACAAACTGTAAATACAGAACAGCTGCAGCGCGCTATACCCTAGAAACATGGTTTGTTTCATTGTAAATCAATGTTTGTTTAATTGTAAATCCCCTGCATAAAGATGATAACAAGGATGATGATGATGATAATAATAATAATAATAATAATACTTTGCTTTCGATGTAACTATAGGTCTAGAATCAGAACTAGCCCGCAGCCGTATGCAAAAAGCTACGCATTCTCCTACTGTTTGCATATATGACTTGTAAAATCGTATACAGGTTGAGCTGTTGGTCTGCATATAAACAGCAGTATGTTCTTAAATGAAATTAGGCGCGTTTCGGTAAGATTTGCAAGCTTAGGCACCGTTCGCTCGCTTACAATTTTATGCATTTTAAAACGAGCATTATTGTTGTAGAAATACGAACTATTTGAATTTAGTGATTTCTTTATGTATCACCCCCTTTTACATCTAAAGGTGGAACTTTTCCCGCAGTGTGTGTTTACGTGTATGATCTCAAATTAAGCAGTGATAGTCTCTTCATATGACCCATGACTGTTGGTGTACGCACACAGTGTTTACAGCCTCACACACAACACATTCTTCTGCGATCATTTATTACTTGGCATCTAGTTTGGACCCCGAATGTGGGTCGTCATCAGACCGTCATACAAGACCATGAATGTGTCAAGAAACTAAGTAACAGAAGTTAATAATTTACGTATCATGCCCCATGTTCTACACTATCCTTTTATGTACCAACTGTAGTGCACTGCACTGTGTTTCTTCACATATTTTGAGGTCAGTTCAAGAGCTTTTCGTTGTTTGTTATACCATATTGAAGCGTTGGTCTTCTGTATCTTTGTTTGACTTTTCTGTAGATTTCCTACACATTTTGCCTTTTGGGAATTCAGCACTTTAATATTGTTCATACCGCGCACCATGTTCTGCACTATGATTTGTTTACCAACTGTAGTGCGCGGCTGTTGGTAAATAAAAGTTTAATGTAAATTCCGTAAGATGGGAGATCTCCCCCTTTAACACTAAAAATACATTAATAACGTATGTAAATTGTATAAGGGTATAGTCAGTTTTTACGAACAGTTATATAAGTGTCCTTTGGCCTCTTGTAATCGGCTGTACATTCATACACTTTACACGCATTTCTAATGTGAAAGGGAGAGATCTCAAACCTTAGGGTTTTATGGGTACATCCATTTTCTTTTGTAACGGCCTGATCATGACCTATATGCAGGGTTGAAATTAGTTGCCAGGTAATAAATTATCGCAAAAGAGTGTGTTGTGTGTCACTGTAAACATTGATATACATTGTGAATAATTATCTCCCTATACGATACAAGTTATAATTGGAAATGGAACGTAGTTACCCTGAGGTTCGAATTGAGTTTTTGTACCTATATTACCTGTATTTAGAGGAAATGCACGCTTTAAATAGCACCGTTGGTTGGAACGCTATAGCAATTAATGTTAATTATGTGTGAATATCACTGAGGTACAGATTAAAATCTTCGAAGGCGTATTTGTTTCGCTTAATACGATCGCTTATGGAATTCACAACTCACAACAGTCCTAGCAAATGATACGTAAGGCAGCCACTCCAAGCACCAAGTATATTTGACGTGTAGGAAGTGACAAATAGCGATTTTAAAGCCTGGTCTCTTGGTTAGTGAAGCAGTTAAATTATTTCCTAGGAAATGAGAAAGATTTGTTGAAGCTACTGAAGAGAACACGCACTCGTATGACGAGCTGTAAATCTCGTTTTAGTCCTCCTGCTGCACGCGGAAAACAAACACGGAAAAAAGAGAAGATTACAAGAATCCTTGCCGTACTCATATTTCAATTTGCCAGAATTCGATTCGAACGCAGCGAAGTGTGAGGAGTTGGTAAAAACAGCACACTGAGGCGCCATATAACCACTTCAAGGGTGAGCACAAAGCCGGTTATCAGGTGACTAATAGTGACACACTGGTATCAGAATAAACCTCGAAATATCTAGAACAGCACTCGTAGGCCAACAATTTCTGATGGCCTTCATATTACACAAAGTTTCAACAAGGATAATTCGCTAAATAATAAGTTCCCCTTCAGATCTATTTGCGTATTTGATAACACCCTCAGTACGAAGTTCAGAATGTTCTTTCCTTCCTCCGTCTCCCCCCCCCCAAAAAAAAAACCCCACTCCTACAAGTATTTCTTGCAATTTGTGCTGCTTTCTTTTTGTTTCTTTTCGTTCCTCCGTTGCTTTTACTCTTGTTGCGTTTTGTTTTACTTTGATTCTCTTCTTTAGCGTCTTCTATCTATGTTTAATCCTTCGACGTTCGTAAATTTCCTTTTTCAGTTCATTTCGTTTTTTTTTGACGCTTGTGCGACGTGTGCACCTTGTCGCGTTGACAACTAATTTACTTCTTGAATTCCACTTTTCTTTCCTTCCCTTTTATTCGTTATTTATTCATTTTCATTCCTTATTTACTCTTACCAATCCGTACATACCTATAATAATCTTCTTCTCTCTCATTCTTTCGTATGCAATATTCTTTGCTGTGTTCCTTTCTCTTTCCCTAACAATTTAAATGCTTTTAAATTTATCTATTTTTACACGCTTTTCTGTGCAAATGTTTTCCTTTTCTCATCTTCCGAAATTTCGAGAATGTGTACCTAGTACAGGAATACCCTTCTGTTGCGAGGAGACACTCCAGGGAATTTTCAGGACGTCGTAACATAGTCGTCTGCATATTGCATACCATCTGGTGTTTACGCACCGAATGCTTCATAAGTTCGTATTCGTGTTTATGCAACCGTGTAACCGTGTAACCGTGTAACCGAACCATATGGTCCGTTCACATGGTAAGTACATGATATTAGCTGTGCGTAACGTGATGACCCCGTGATCCGTTCGAGTACGTTTTGTGAAGGTGATATTCATACCCTGTAACTTTCCTTGCGGCCGTCAGATGTACCCTCTCCAAATCAGTTACTGTCACATTCGATAATTCGATAATCACAATGCGTTGTGGGATTTTGTCCCGCGCTGAAATTCATCAGTTTCGCTGTTAGATTTTCTTTTTTCCCTGTGGCGCTTGAACCTGATTCCGGGTCATGGCCTTCCCTTACGGTGTTTGGCGATCACACTCGTTGGGCACACCACAATCCTTAGGGCTCCTCTGGACGAGTGATCAGCCCGACGCAGAGACCTCTACCTGACAACACAAACTCCCAGTAGACAGACATCAATGCCATCGGCGGGTTTCGAACCCACAATCCCAGCAAAAGAGCAGCCGCTGGGATCGACTTCCCTCTAGCTTATTGTGCCGGTATCCGAAAAGGACCAAGATCTAAAGACCTGACACTTTTTCCTTTCCAAATGTGGCTTATAAAAGCTAATTACAACTAGGTGCACCCTAAATACAGAGTTTTTAAAAATGATTGTCGGGATTTTAACAACTTGTCATACACAACACACTTTACATAGGAGTGTATGTGTTCTTTATTTAATAGAACAACACTCCAAGTTTTTGTTTCATACCTTACAGGTGCTCTATATTTGCACCCTTTGTGATTCTACAAACGTCAACACGATAATCGAGTTCGTTCCATGTCTGTAGCATGGCAGCGGTGATGGTTTCACTGGCGGTTCTGATTCGTACCTTCAGTTCCGGGATACTTGCTAGAAGAGGAGGAACATAAACCTGATACTTGACATAACCCCATAGAAAGAAATCACATGGGGTTGCATCTGGAGAAGGAGCTTGTTATAACCCCGACAATCATTTCGAATAACCCTGTACAAAACAATGCTTGGAATGGGGCCAAGAACCTGAAAAAGTATTTATTGATATTTGTTGTCTCTTCATTTTTGGTGACGTTAGTTTAACCTTTAGAAACCTATTATCACTGTTTTGCTCCTGTTCACATCATTCGTACGCTAAACATTTTACCCACACGTATTTCGTAAGATTTTAAAAATGCACAGTGATTAGGCTTTTTACCTAAATTGCATTATTTTGATGTTTTGCTGACCGTGCATCTCAGTATAATCTTAGTAATTGACCAAATTATTGCACAAATTCTTATTTCATAATAAGTTTATTATATTCCTTTACATGTTTCTAGCACTATTGAGCTCATCATCAGGAAGTCAAAATTGTATTATACAGCATCTGGTGTCATCACACTCTGTAGGTGGCCGTCCGATGCACACCTGTACACCGGACGGACCCCTACAGGTGTGAAGATACCAGATGCTGTATAATACAATTTTGACCTCCCGATGATGAGTACAGTAGTGCTAGAAACATGTAGGGGAATATAATAAACTTATTATAAAATAAGAATTTATGCAATAATTTGGTCAATTACTAAGTTAAAATTGCATTAATCAGCTGGTCTTTGTCGCGAAGACATTATGTACTTGCAGTGAGATAAGAAGAGGGTTTTGTACACATTGTTTAGGTGAACTTTGTGTTCCAGAATCCTGCTACGTAATGATAGTCACACTACAGCACCTTCATTGTGCTTTTTTTCATAAACGATATTTTCTTACATTTTGTTAAACCTACATCTCAGCAAAGTATGCTTCAGGCGAAAGCCTTATTTTCTACTCTTGTGTAATTGACTCGTCATTTATATTTCCGTAAAGGAAGACGTGCGGGTTACCTTAGACTGACAGGAACAAATATTAATCCACCGAACATGTTTTAGCCTAAAACGCAGGTCCTAATTTTGTCGAGAACATTTGAATGGTTTCGGAAATTAAACAATAGAACCGAAGGTGAGACCTAAAAACGCTATTGTTATCGACTAGTTTTATATTTTGTTTGAATAACGTATAAAAAAAAGGAAGTTATAGTTGTGTGTTCTGTATTATAGCTGTGGGAGTGGTGTGAGTTATGGCCCATTCTTTCGGCGGTGTCACATGGACACACCAGCCCTTGCTGACAGATGAGCACTCGTGAAGTGATAATTGGTAAACAGAACCGAAGTTGTGAGAGAAAAGCCCATACCAGTGCCACATTGCGCATCAGAAATCCCATTCCCGGTGACTTAACCCGGCATTCCTAGTAATGAGCCAGTGATTCACCGCTGAACCATGCCACGGACTCGTTTTAATGCATGTACTCTATTTCTAGGGATCTGGGGATTAAATAAGCGCATATACTGTTCCAGTCTGAATGGTTTCGATCGGGCTGTTGCATCCTGTACCAGTTAACTTGGCTTGACAATGCAGTTTAATGGGTACACGAAGTTACCTGTAAGACCAGAGGACCATCAGTTACCGAGTGACACATCACTGCGCCATGCGAATTATGCTACGTGCGTAACTTAATCAATCATGCGTGTTAGACAGTGCAATTTGGTGCTGATTTTTAATACGATTATATGCGCGATATTATTAGCGACTGGCTCATTACAGATAAATGTAATTTCAAACAGGCTATGTTTGAATGAACCCTGTCTCTTTAGAGATCCGCGGCATTACGTCATCTTCCCCCGTACTACTCGCTCGTCGTATAAATATTGATTACTCTCGGTGAACTGATACATTTGAGTCGTTTTAATTAGTGAGATGGGTAGATAGGAAGGTTCAGTTGTCTAATGAACCACCAATAAGCCTCAATTATGGACCGGTATTACATTGCACTACATTCTAACGTACTGGGGTAAGAAAATAATTATCACGTCATCGGCGGATGGAAACTGATGAAATTTGATTCTCGAAACATTTTAATACGCACTGGATGCTGTGTGCATGTTAGATGCTTCTTTTTATACCTGTGTTACTAGAGAGGGTTTTGTTTCATTCTTTACTAGCGTAATTCTGAGCTTGAAATCAGGAGGTGGAGGCTCAGTTATGAGTTCTCTAACGAGCCCAGACGTTAAATTATTAGAGAGTTTGTTTCTTCGCCGTCAACCGTTCGCTGTAGGGTTAGGTTTCACAGGGTCGCAAAAATACATCCCTTTTATATTCAGTCAAAGAACCATGAACTCTTTCTCGACCTGATATCTATCCTACCCCCCTCCCCCCCACCCCTGTGGCGCTTGGTCCCAACGGGGGCCAGTGTCTCCTCATTCTTGAGGTTTACTAGGTCACACACTACGACGCATCACAGTCGGTAGGACTCCTCTGGACGAGTGATCAGCCAGTCGCAGAGACCTCTACCTGACAACACTCAACACAGACATCCATGCCCCCAGCGGGATTGGAAACCACAATCCCAGCAAGCGGGCGGCCGTCGACCCACGCCTGAGACTGCACGGCCACTGAGATCGGCTTTTTTTTCTAAATATGCCTCCAAATTAATTTTACTTTAAAAATTATGTTAAGAATACTGCATTGATTACACTTGGTTATGCTTATATTCGATTGTCTTGTGTTGTTGTATAGGTCGCGTTATTTCGTTAAAATGTCTTTTACTGACCTTTCTTTTGTTGCTCGGTTTTAGTACGCGTGTGGTCGTGTTTTTCACGACAAAAGTGCTGAAATTGGGGCTGGGCGGAGGGAAATATTTTATTGTTATTGTAATGCATGGAAAATTTCTATCCGAAATGAGCACATCCGCCTTGGACCTAATGTTTCAAATTCACGAACCAATATAAAATGCTAGATGAATGCTACAGAACGTGTTCAGATGGTAGGAGTAATGCAGTTACTGTCAATAGCAGCTGGTCTGACGCGTTGGTTGAAGTAGTAGCGCTTCCGATATACTCGGCAGGCGCCCTTTTCGAATCTCTGTCAGGTGAAGGACTATTCTGATAGAGGTTTTCACGGGTTTCTTCAACCATTCCACAGACATGTTGTGTTAGTACTTCAAAACAGGCCACGACTGCGCACTTTCCCATTTTTTTTCCCATCTTATTTACTTGTTACCATCTTACTGTTCATCTTTGTATCATCTGCGCTTCTAATATCGTCAACAGACCATAAATACTCGTAACTGACTAAAAGTAATTTAATAAACGAAACTGCAAATGTTATTGTAAATTCAGTGGATAAATGAGTCTGAAGAATGAAAAGGTAGGTTGCAATGTGCTATGACAGCGGTATGAAACCACAGGAATCTTTAGTCAGGACACTCGATGATCCGCTAGGGACCTGAATCTTTTACCTTCTGGACGAGCACAAGTTCACTGCACACCCTGTAGTGCACTTATACAGCTTTCTGTATGGAAGTATGAATACCGTTTGTAGGAGAGTTGGCATAACTGCCAACATCGACTATTAGCTTCGTCATGTCTGTCCGTCTGGAACTATTCGTCTCCCGCTGGACGAATTTTCATGAAATTTGGTATCCTAATATTTTTGGAAACTGTCGAGAAAATTAAATTTTCATTAAAATATGACGAGAACAACGGTACTTTACATAAAGACGTGTTTATGTTTATGATAAAATCTCGTTGAGTCCATCTTAGATGAGAAATATTTCAGACGAAAATTGTAGAGAAAATCAAAGCGCTCGTTTTATGTTCCGTAAGGTTTTCCCCGAAAATCGTGCTGTTTATGCGATATTGTGTAAAATTATTGTAGAACCAGACAGGCCACAGGTGACAGTATTACAGTACATGCGCATAGCATGCTGGGTAAATAAGGCTACAAACATATACTCAGAAAATGCAATACTCACAGCTTTTCCACGGCAAGAGAGGTTATTCCAATGTGTCTTAATGTTACGTTTGTACATGCATGGCCTTCTCCTGCTAAGTTATATCTAGATATATTTTATAAACTGGTTAGGTCACCTGGAGAGAATGGTGGAGGACAGGATGCCCAGAAAGATCTTACACTCAAGAACTGGAAGGGACGAGAAGGAGGGGAAGACCCAAGAAAAGATGGTAAGAGGAAGTAGAAAGAGATCTTCAAGTGCTGGGAGTGAGAAGATGGAGAGAGTTGGTGGCAGATAGGAAAAAATGGAAAGACATTGTTCGACAGGCCAAAGCCCACAGTAGGCTGTAGTGCCAATAGAAGAAGAAGTAGAAGAATGTTGTATAAAACGAAGAATTACACTGGTTGGCAAAAAAAGGAACTCTTTCCTTTTAAAATTTAAGGTGATTCTTATAGTTTTGACATTTCTAAATCCGAATATTACTACCGTATTTCTCTATCACTCACCACTCTTACGGGAGAGAGAATTATATTCAAAAACTAAGTTTATAATAAGAAAGTAAAATATTGGTTTCTAATTAAAGTATACGGTATCAAATAATGAACAATGTCTCTATATTCGGCATTCTGGCCAGAAAATAATCATTAAACACTTTTACTTTTGCCTGTTATTTTCACCAGCTGGTGTCTCCATTATAAGACTCCAGCAGTAATCAGCCAACATATTTGAACTCCCTTTTCCACTTCACTTCCTTTCAGTTTGGGAAAAATCCTGGTGGAGCCTTTCGCCGTGTTCATCGGAGAGGGCTTCCATGTTTACAGGAAAACATCCGAATGAGAATGCCGAAAGTGACGTTTAATGACATGTTACGCCCCATAGAACCGTGTGACGAAATTAGCTCCTGCACAGTTTCACTGTAATTTTCCACTCTTCATTGCCTAGAAAGTTTCTGCAGACGTTTTCAAATGTCTTCCAGGTTCTTCTTTGTGTAGAATTTAATTTCGTACTAAAGTCTTGATCATCGTGTAGTTGTGTAATTTTTGGACCAAAGGAACTCTCTTCTTTCATCTTGGACTTACTTATTTTGGGAAATTTTTGCCTTCAATAGGCAACCCCTTCCCTTTATTTTTCCATCGCTTTCACAGATATTTCTGTCAAAGCGAGCTTCATATGCAGTGGAGGCAGAATGTGCCACATTCTTCTGACATGGTGTTGTTTCTGAACGGAGTGACCATTTTTCATTCTGCAGTGGCAATCACTCGCTAGGCTGTCCCATTCACCTTAAAAAGCAGCAGAATTTAGTGCATTCGCCTTGAAGCACAGTCATTATTGCTGTTACTTTTAGGAGCACATACATGTTACCAATTTTTTATCTCAGTATTTAACCAACTTGATACACAAAATTTGTTTCACAATAAGTTTCATTTCATGCCTCTACAAGTTTCGAGCACATGTGCTCGAAACATGTAAAGATGTGAAATAAAACTTATTGTGAAACAAATTTTGTGCATCAAGTTGGTTAAATACTGAGATAAATATACTGAGATGTACTGTCAGCAAAACGTCAAAAAAAATATGTCACCAATGTTCATCTTAGCGTTTCTTTTCTCAATGTTCGTACGTTTCTCTCATGCGAATTACATGAGCCAGTCAGATAGAAGGGAACTTATTTCCACTGTGCAGTAACACTGCCTTCAAACTGACCTGAGATTAATCAATTAAAAACCTCCAGTGCACAGAAGCGTGTTCAGGTCGCAATTCTGCCATTATTTCTTGGATGTTATATCAGTACAGTAGATCGCCATTCATTGAGACATATGTTGCTATGCCTGACTGCCTCTTCCCATCAAATTATACTATTACATCTTCCTCACGAACATTCCACTGCTTCAGCCGTGTACAAGCAGCCGAACCTTTGTTTTGTCACTGTGATTAGGTTTGAGATACAGTTTCAGGCAATATTATTCTAGGCATTTAAGTGACTGAAATAAGTAACCACAAATAAACGACATGAAAACACTTTGGCCCAGCCCCAAATTTTGGTTTTTGCTCATTCGGCTGAGATATTAACTGGTAACATCCAAACGGAGGGTGATATAAACATGTGATTCACACGAAATAATGTGAAATGCCAGTTTGATGCAACAAGATGATTTTATTGATGTATTCTTAGACCGACATGTTTCGGGCGCATACGCCCATTATCAGGAGCATTAGACGTTGAGTTGCAGCGTATGATTTTCTGCACTGTAAAGAATGTGAAAATATGAAGTGTGTGTGTGTGTGTGTGTGTAATGGCTGTACGCCGTGTTATATAGGCGTTTTTCAATGCGGTCTATGGAGTATTGTACAGGTCTGTTTGTGTGGGGACTGGAGTTTTGTGCTCACCTGGTTGTGGGAGGGCTGTGTGTAGTGGAGGTTCGTGGTGGAGATTAAAGATGTTGGGGGTTGTGTGTGTTTGTGATCAAGTCTCTGCGTAGGTTGTGGGTGTTTAGTGTGGTGATTCACACATTCGAGTTTGTAAAACTATTTCCAATAAAAATCTACCAAAATTATTTCAGGAAAGAATCTGATGCCGACCGGTGTTATTAGGCGGTTTATTTCTTTTAGTCGATGAGTCCGCAGCTTTCGATATGCACTAACAATTTGCAGGTAATTTAATTTTGGTCCTTTTACGTTACCTCTAATCTAAAAATCAGGTGTATTGTTTGTTCAAAATGACTCATCGTATAGCTACTGTGAATACTATGTTCCTCGTTCTTGTAAATGTATACGTTATTGAGATCACCAAATTTGTCCTGAAATAGTTTCGTGTGATGTGTGACTACGTATCCAAACAGAAGAGACAGACAGACACTCATTCTCACCAACTCGGGCCGAGTCGTAACGACCGCGCGCGCTGCACGGCAGTGCCGTCTGCAGCGATGACATCATTAAGCGAAGTGACAGTAAATGGCCGAGTTTGCAATTATGCTTTTTATAAGATTGTTATTTTGTATTTTTTTTGGAGATAATGATCTTTATAATTTTTTTATATTAAGGCTGTTTTTATCTCTTTTTTTATTTGTTTGGGCTCGTGGTACTATGCCTCGGTTTCGTTGTGATAAGTTGATGTATTTCGCTTGGAGGAGATTGTTACGCCTTTCGTTAAATTACCTTCTATTTTTGCTGGTGGTATATATATATATACATACTGTAAATACAATGACATTAGAGAAAAATAATATATATATATATATTATTTTTCTCTAATGTCATTGTATTTACAGTATTAGACTTGCATGGAAACAGTAACCCCAAAATACGTATTCTGGTAAATATTAGCACTAAACTAAACTAAACTCCGTGGCCTTAGTCCGCACGCGAACTATACCGAGAGAGCGGCCGCCGCCGGTCGGCGAAGTTAGTGCCAACTTTTGCGGATAGAGGGGTGTTACGT
>Ga0123353_10009276_pt1 | contig 13551 bp, 2 predicted proteins | sample TergutLab28metaG_3_FD_92763 | JGI IMG/M metagenome (GOLD analysis project Ga0123353, IMG submission 92763) | Labiotermes labralis P3 segment gut microbial communities from Petit-Saut dam, French Guiana - Lab288 P3 | ecosystem: Host-associated > Arthropoda: Insects > Digestive system > Gut ... | reverse complement strand
CGTCCCCGGGTGGACCTGTGTCCCCTCCCCGTTTTTGTTTAGGAATAGTTTTTTTTTTGAGGGGGGAATCCCTTTTTTCCCCCCCCCCCCCCCCCCGGGGGTGCCAGGTGCTTGGCAGTTTTTTCCCCGTTTGTCTTTGTCGAACAACCATTTCTTGTGTAACTCCTCTCCTGTTAATTCCTCTTCTTCAATAAGCTTGTCTTGCCCACAATTACTGCACTGTGCCAAGCGTTATGTCACATAACTCTTTGTATAATGTTGTGCGTGTTAGCTCCTCTCGGTTTGATTTCCCTTTCCTCACTTCCACAGTTTATCTAATTCATCTGTGTTGCCTTTGTATGTCACCAGGTGACAAGCTGTTACTTGCATACTGCTCTTGGGTAATAGAAACATATTGTTTAACTCCTCTGGCGTTAGTTCTGTCGTAGCCCACTTCCATACCTCTGCTTTCCTCTGGCGTGCTACCAGGTTCACGGCACGTGCTCCAAACTTAGGTCGGGGTAGCAACTGGTTATTTTTGACATTTAGTTTCGCTTTTTTAACCTGTAGGGTTCGCGCGACCTAGGTATAGGACAACATTTAAGAGCCCTTCTGGTTTGAGTGTCCTGTGTAGGACGATCGAAGCCTTTACTACTTAAGTATTTCGCTCCCAGTGCCTTGAAAACATGTAGAGGAGTAAAGTACGTTTCTTGATTTTAAGCTTTCGCCGTGTTCTATATGTAATATGTTTTCTTTTGGGTAATTCCCCGGCGCCTGAGTTCTAATAGCCGACGTTTCGGAACCCTCTATCAGTTCCATCTTCATAGGCAGGTGGATGAAGTCCATCTGCTTATGAAAACGGAACTGATAGAGGGTTCCGAAACGTCGGCTATTAGAACTCAGACGCCGGGGAATTACCCAAAAGAAAACATATTACGAGTAAAGTACTGTTTCATTCATTCTCTAACTCCGCAGCAGATAGTATTTTGGTCAGCTTCACACTCCGGCCGCTTTACTGCCTAGAAAGAACCCAAACACCCATTGAATAAGATAATGTGTTGTCTCCCAGAGCCGGTTTGGACGATGTGGCTAGCTGTATTCTTTACTTTTCATCTGTGGCATTGTGTTCTACTGCCTACTGAAGCGCTGAGTATGTTAACAGAAGCTGAGCGAGTTTCTAAGTAAGTATCCATTCCTGCCATAAACAGATGAAAGCATGATGGAATGCAATGTTGCTTCCATTTCGAATGCAGTGTGTTAATGACAGCGTATAAACAGAAGGCTTGTTGTGCAGTATTGAAGTTATACTGCAGAATGAGCCAAAAGTCGTTCTGCACCTGTAATGCTTCGTTAGGAGCGTCCTTCGGCCAATTCTGACATATCTTTGCTAACAAGATCAGGCATGTACAAGCTTCTCTACAAGCCCCTGGGCGGTCATTTCTAACATTTATTGTAAATGGAGTAAAAATGAGAAATGTATTTAATTGTAAACTGAATATGTTCGCAGCCTAAAGCACGCTCAGTGATTTTTGAGTTATAATATGTATAAGTGGTGTTGGCGGCTGACGAGGAAATTCGGCGCATAAATTTTGCAGTGTTGAGACTAGCTGAAGGAAGGACAGAGTTACTAGTAATGAGTGTTTATCTTTTCTGGGTATTGCGTTGTCACACACATCTGCCTGCAACACAGCTAGGAGATTGGAGTTACAATGAACTAAATCCACACTACATGTTTGTTGACAAAAAAAAATCCGTATACATTACTTTTAGATGTAATTTGTGTTAAATTTCTCGACAATAAATACCTTTTCAACTGTTTTCTTAATTCTGCGATCTCCTGTGTGTTTCCAGACCCTTCTTTATCGTTCAAAAATAGGTAACATTTTATTGGTACGCGGATATGTTAGGACTGTCTTGCGTTGAGCCTGCTTCTTTGCTGTGGACAAGGACAGAGGTGTGGCCTTGACAAAGATAGATATATGCAACTGCGTACTCTCAGGATAATGAACGTACAAATGCATCAAACGTTCGGCTTTCCTAAGCGAAACAGGGGCCTGAAACCCAAAAAGTTGTGCTGTTTTAAGTATCTATTTTGTATACTAACAATGCGTAATGCATTTTCTAAGACACGCAGAAATATGTGTCATATTTCCCACAAAATGCCGCGTTTTTCATTAATTAGTCTTGTTTGCTTCATATAAAAGTGCCTGTTCTGCAAGCCATGCGTAAAAATCGCGTTGCCTAGCGTGAATAATGTCCATCACGAAGTCAGGTACTTGGCAATTCAATCTCGACGTCAAAGGTATAACCCACTCGTTTACTTTTTCTAAAATCCATGTGTGACCCAACTCTGCTGCCCGGTGCCAGGCGGTTTTTCCTTGTAGGTCTTTGGCTAACAGTAGTTTGTGATACAAATCCTCTGGGGTTAGCTCATCACTAGCCCACACCCATAGTTTCTCTAACGCGTATGGGTTGCCTTTCACTGCTGACAGGTGCAAGGCGGTTTGCTGCTCTCTGTTTTTTGCTAACAGTAATTTATTCTTTAACTCCTCTGCGGTTAGTTCCTCTTTAGCCATATTCCATAATTTCTCCAGCACCTCTACATTGCCCTCCTTTGCAGCCAGTAACCAGGCGGTATGTCCGTCCTTATCTTCGGCTAGCAAAAAATTATCTCTGAAATTTAGTTGCGCTTTTTTAGCCACCTCCCATACTAGTTGTATTATTTCTTTCTCGCCCCCCTTTGTTGCCAGGTGCAAGGCGGTTTGACCCCATGCATTTTTTCCTAACAACAATGTGTTATTAAACTCCTCTCGAGTTAGTTCCTGTTCACACCATATCCATAGTTTCTTCATTACCATTACGTTGCAAGATTGTATTGCCTGTAGCCAGGCGGTGTTTCCGCAGTAGTCTTTGGCTAACAACAATTCATATTTTAACTCCTCTGGGGTTAGTTTCTCTTTAGCCCATCCCCAAAGGTTTTTCAGTTGATATGTTCCGCCCTTTGCCGCTGCCAGGTGCCAAGCGGTTGGCTGTTTGAAGCCCTTGGCTAATAAAAATTTATTTTTTAACTCCTCTGACGTAAGTTCTTTTTCGGCCAACATCCATATTCTCTCACATACCGCTCCTTTCCCCGAGTTTGTTGCCAGTAGCCAGGCGGTGTGTCCATCCCTGTCTTCAGCTAGAAGCAGGTCGTTTTTGAGATTTAGTTTCTCTTTATTAGCATAATTCCACAGTTTTTCTAACATCTCCATGTCCCCTACCTCTGCAGCGCAGTGCCAGGCGGTTTTTCCTTTTGTGTCTTTGCCTAACAATTTATCTATCTCTTTTGTGGTCAATCTTTCTTCAGCCCATTCCCATAGTTTTTCCGTAATCTGTGTGTTACCAAAGCCTAATGAAACATGCCAGGCGGTTTTTCCCCATAGATCTTTGGCTAACAACAGTTCATTATTTAACTGCTCTAGGGTTAGAGTCTCTTTAGCCCACCCCCATAATTTCTCTAATAACTGTATGTTGCCCACCTTTGCTACCTTGTGCCACACGGTCTGTCCTAATTCGTCTTTGGCTAACAAGAGTTTATTACTTAACTCTTCTGTCGTTAGTATTTCTTTGCCCCATTCCCATAGTTTCTCTACTACCTGGGTGTTGCCCATTTCTGCTGCGAAGTGCCAAGCAGTATTTCCAATTAATTTGGCTAACAGCAATCCATTATTTAACTGATCTCCGGCTAGATTCTTTTTTGCCCACCCCCATATTGTATCTAACACCTGTGTGTTGCCATACTTTGCTGCCCAGTGCCAGACAGTCACTTCCAAATCGTCTTTGGCCAACAGCAACTTATTATTTATTTCCTGTGGTGTTAACGTCACTTCAGCCCATTTCCATAGATTCTGCCACACTTCTGTGTTGCCACCCCTTGCTGCAAGGTGCCAAGCGGTATGTCCATCACTATTTTGGGCTAATAGAAGCCCATTTAAAGTTTCATGGTGCTTTCCTTCTTTCAGGTTATCCAGTAGGAATCCAATTATATGAGCATTACCTTCCTGCACTGCCTGGTATAGTACTGTTTTTTGTCGCTGCTGTATCAGCACACCATCTTTCCATAATTCATCTATACGATTTCCGTACTGTTTGAAGATAACAGATGGTTCAGACTTCGACAATAATCCATCTATGAAAACTCTTATCACCAGACACTCTTCCTTCAGAAGCACATCTTGTAGAATAAAATGCTGTACTTGCGGGAAAGGATTTGGCTCCTTAGTCATCTGGTTTACCACAAAATATGCAACATGATACTCTGCAAAAGTACGATGGATGAAATAGGGTTTAGTCTCATAATTTACCTGCACTATTCCAATTCTGGATATCTCGGTTAATTTTTCTTCTGAAAACGTAGAATTCCCATTAATTTGAAGAGTCACTTTTTTCCTAGGAAACAGCAACTGTATAGCTAATTTCTGATGAAAATCTTCAGCCTCCTTAACAAGCGTTTCTCGTTTCGTTTTTGCGATCACATTAGTCAGCGGGATTCTAAATTTGTCCCCTATATAGATATCATACTTGCTTTTAATAAATAGGCCGTACAACTCAAGCAAATCTAACCTGACCGGCAAATCAGGCATGGAACCAGATGACTGACAGAAAGTTTTAACTTTTCCATCAAAAGCCTCCGCCAGCATGCGGCACTGTAATGGGATGCCGGTGAACTCTTTGTCTCTGTCACTAATTGATGAGGACAATTTCTTAATCAGTTCCTTAGCATAAGTTTCCAACTTCTTTTTATCTGTTCCTTCCTCTCCATTTCCTAGCCAAAATTTCTTTAAAAATTCAACTTGGTTTTCTCTAGAAAAGGGCTCTAGGGTGTAGGAGAGCTGTTGCAGATTGTCCTCTAGTTCCTGTCTCAGGTGGGGTCGGGTTGTGATCCAGAACTCTAACAATGACATATCCCTCAGGGTCTGCAGTAAATCAATGACAGTCTTTCCATAGTAGGGACTGATTTCATCGAAACCATCCAGCATTAGCACTATTCTTATTTTTTGTCTATTTTCAAAACAGTGTTCAAATAATTTCAAATCGAACTCAGTTTTAAGCTTCAGTAGCTTTTTTGATACAAATTCAGTTGCTTTTTCCTTATCGATCGTCCCTTCTTTAAAAGTGTCGAGTTCGTTTGTATGATGATTTAAGTCAATTCTGATTATCCAACTATTTGGAAATTTTTGTTTGATTTGCTTAGACAGATGGGTCAGTGCGGTGCTTTTACCCATCCCTGCAATATCAGAAATCAGCATCACTCTCTGGTGCTGTGCTTGCTCCAACAGTTTGTCTAAATCCTTAGGAGTGTAAGTGTGTGACGTCTGAGTATCAATGTATTTACGTAACGTTTCTAAATTTCCTTGCGACGCCTGCCAATATAGTTTCCTTGAATTGTCTTCCACCAACAAATGCACATTTCTCTCTGGATTCTGTTGACACAGACGTTTGAATTTTTGCTCTGTGTTCGCTAGACAGTCTGGAAAATTCTCTTTCATCACATCATGTAAAATGTCCTGTTTAATTTCCACCTGATGTTTAAAAGTTCTATCTATATACCATTTGTCACTGTATCCGTAAGGGGTGATGTTTGATATCGACTCTTCAGCAATCTTGATTGGGTGATCTCCCAATAAGTCAGAAATGGGTAAAGAACATGCTACAGGCGAGTCAACAGTTATGAGTTGATTTAAGGCAATTTCACTTCCCTGAAAATCAACAGTTTTTTCTAGAAGTCTTTTCTGTGATTCTGTGGTTAAATCAGTCCATGTTAACTTCTCGTCTCGTGAAACAAACATATTAGTTTGTGTTGTCGCAGCTATACGCTGAACAAAATCAACACTTTTACTTTCTGATTGTGTAGTCAAAATGATTTTAATGAAAGGCTTCCTTTGTAGCGTGTTAAACAACGTTTCAAATATATGTTTTGTTTCGTCATTACAGAGATGATTGCTCTCCCAAGATATCATTAGTAGATAAAACGTTTCTGTGGAAGTCATAAGTGTATTGAAATCTATCATCTTATTGACCTTTAAAAAACGATCTAACGTCAGTATGGTATACTGACCTTCCCTGAGACGACTGGTAATCTCGGATGTCTTTTCAATGATACGATAAACTTTGATTAACCCTGTCCAAGCATCTCCATCAAACATCCGCAAAAGCAGCATTTGTTGTTCACTTTCTAGAAATTCCTTTAAACCCAGAGTGTCAGGGTTAAAATCTAGTGGACTTCTCTTAATCTCTTCGATGTAAGTCTTGGTTTCGAATTGATAAACCCTCTTTCTAACATCATGTGGTGAAGAAGCATAGTTTACATCCTCTTTTATATTTGGGAAAAGCTGTAACAACCTTCTGACGTAGGGAATCAGGGACTGTAATGTGATAGCATCTGCACAACGAATATTGCCGTGTTCAATCTCAAAACTCTCTAATTTTTTTTCAGCTTCTTCTTTGGCCTGATCATTTTGCATTACATACAACAATTCTTTAGGCTTAAAAAATTCTGGCAACTTACTTAGCGTTCTAAAACCCTGTAGAAACTCCTTCTCTTCCTGATTAAAAATGTGCAGCTTATTCACCTGCCCCTCATAAACTTTAGTTTGGTAACGAATTGGATGGTAACCGCTGTTCCGGGGGAATTCTGTGATCTCAGGTTCGTAATCATTAAGCTGCTTTGCCCATTTAAAGAAACGCTTGTATTCTCCACGACGCAATAATCGGCCACTGACAGGCCAATCAATTACCTCTCGAATTCTTAGTTGACCTTTCTTGTCTTTATTTACTTGCCCAGTTTTAGGGTCAAAGACTTCCAGAATTTTATTCATACTATGCGTTGCAGCGTTATACACTGCAGTGTGTTTTGCCCACCAGCCCATATCAGATGAGTCAATGTAGATGCGATAAACTGCCCCTACATGCGAGTTACAAGTATTGATGCGATTTGGAGCAGAGAGATAACTAGTGATGTCTAAATTCTGTAAAACACTATCACCACCATTCTGACGTACGTCAAACGTATCTATCATTTCCGACAACATCGCTTTGCAACCTGGGCTATCGAAAACTACTGTGTGGGGGTGATAACTCTGTGGGGCCTTGTCATTTTTAAGAAAGTGTTTGTCTTCTCCTCTCTTCAGATATTCTGTGGCATAGGTAGTAATTTGCGCTAGCCAACCCCCTAACGAGTGGCCGGTGAAGAAAACTTGAAAATGAACCCCCTTTTCTCGATTAATTTTTTGCAGCGCTTCAACGACCTTATATGCAAAGGTGGTAGCAGAATCCATTTGCTTAACGTAGTGTTTAAACAACACGCCTTTGATGTCTGCCCACAACGCTCCAAGCGAACTGAGCTTAGTGCCGCGATGAGCAATCACAACTTGCTGATATTCAGGGTGCCAATAGGCTGCTCCAAAATAGCCGTTGTTCATTTTAGTGTTAGACGCCGTCGTCAGTAACTTCCAGCCCTCAGGTAGAATTAACCTTTTCTCATAATCGGCGTCAGTCTCTCGTCTTTTGTAATCTTCGTATGCCTTGGAGGCAAATTGGGCCAAAACGTAGGGCGTGGGAAAAACTGGCGTTGTAGTCAGTTGGTAAGTGGGATTTATGTCTTTATTTTTTAGGAAAGTATCAATGGATTCTTTAAAACTCTCATTGCTCAAGTTTAGCAATTCGTCTTCACTTAATATCCCTGAGAACGGCGGCAAAACACTTTGCTCACTTGGCTGACCCTGGTGTGACAGCAATTTGTCTGTCACATTGTTTTCTGAACTATCACACTGCAGACCAGACATGATCTCGTTTTCTGAACTATCACACTGCAGACCAGACATGATCTCCTCTTAGATTTGTGCAATGTAAACCTGATTCCTCGTAATGATAGGATATAATACCAATGTCAGTTGGAAATGTGAAAATAGCGAGCTTCTCCCATAGGAATGAGGGAAAAACATTGATTCTCAACATTCAATTGATGTGGTAAACTGAAACTTATTAATCATGAAATGAACCTACTTGCATAATAATTTACTGTGATGTTAGAAACGTATTTACATGAAATTCAGATATTCTACAGTGAAGTACAGGGTCAATTGCAGACACCCATGCGTGGCACATGTCCAACAGACAAAACACAGTATCACCTACTATTAAACTAGTATATAAAGAGAAATTTATTACCCTTGTTATTCGCTCCAATAATGCCTGTAATATCGGTCATATTACCGGATATCTTCTAGTGGCATTCCCCTACCTAACAACCGTAGAGGAATTTAAGTTTTTACTTTTTTCACTTTCGGACACTTTGACGTAGTATGATAAAAATAAATATTCCACAGAGGCGTTTTGAACATCTCTTCTAGTCGTCATGTCATTATACTAACCTTAATTACACTATCGATATCACTTCTTGTGCAATAACGAAATGGAGCTAAGGAATATTTCGTTTAGATTCAGTCTTAACTATCCAGCGCTCCTCACGGGCATTCTGCAATAGTGTGTAACATCCTGTGTCTATGTACAGTATGTGTTAAAATGTGTAGCAGCATATTTCTGCCAACAGAAGGATCTTTTGTTAACATCAACAGCTTTCTATAACCAAAGATTCTACAGATATTTCCCGTTACTTTCGATGTGATGCGTCCTTAGTCCACCATTGCGGGATGCTTTGTTCTCAAGTGCAGCAGCGTCTTTACCGATGCGTCTCCAGACCTATCAACATACAGAAATATGTCACATGAGTGCACATCATAATTTTTCTGGCCCAGTCCTGCTGACCTCCGAAATTCCCTACCTTAAATGTTCTCAGCTAGCAGTATAAAGGACTAAATTTTAATATCTTGAAATCTGAGGGAAGTTTGTGATAATATTCATTCAACAAAAAATTTGTAAGATTTAAATGTAGTAGGGGATAATGCTTAATGCAGATTTAGTCCTATTTCCTAATTTGAAATCTTTTGGTTTCAGTAACACACGAAGCAGTGATGATGTGAAAGTCTGTATTTTAATATTTCTTCTTTTCTTCAAATTTAGAAATTTTTCTCAGACGCTCAAAAAAAAAAAGCTCTGGACTTGATAAGAAATACCTTCGACGAAAAATTTATAGCTCTTATGCCGACTGCTGACGACGAATTTTTCATTCGTGTCTGTTTCGTCATGTCCCTGCAAATAGAATTTCCGACACTATTTCTGCTGCAATTTTGGATCAAAGTGCAAAATGGCTACAAGGAGTCAAGCGAAAAACCTATGAGTTCAGTGACATAGTTTGCTGTATCCTGTATCAGCGACTCCGCATTTTCTGCACTTTTTGCAATGGGGTAAACACAGACGTAAAGAAAATGTTTACAGTTAAATGTGAATGGCTGTGCTCAGAACGCAACACAGTTTAAGGAATTATGCATTGCAAACAACCGCACCTACTTTCTTAAAACCATGGTTTCAAATCTGTTTTTACTTTGCTCACCTCGTGTAAAACGGGCTAAATTTATGAAGACGTAGGTACTGTAGTTATTTTATTTCATATCTATATATGTATATATCAAAATTTATTTATGAGAAATGAACGGTACATATATATCTTAGGGGGGCACGAAGTAGCGCAGTTGGCTTAGGTACTGCGCTACAAGTTGGAAGGTCGCGTGTTCAATTCACTATAGTGTTATTAGAATTTGTCATTGACATAATCCTTCCGGCCGCACGATGGCCCTGGGGTCGATTCAGCCTCTAACAGAAATGAGCGCCAGGAATACTTCCTGGGGGGTAAAGGCGGTTGGTGCCTAGAGCTGAAAACCTTATCACCTCCATGTGCCAACTGTCTTCAAATCTGGGAATCTCAAATTTTGGAACCCTCAGCGCCTGTCCAGACCTGTCATGGGATTGATTTAACTGTTACATATATTTCTTACCCGAAAATAACCTGTATGAAATCATTAAGGCCATTTGTTGTGGATGAATGTTGTCACACACATTCATTTTTTCATTGCTGGGTGTCGTGGTTTTGCTGAGCTCGACGATCGCTGGATACGGAAACAGACAATAGGTGTGGGATCAGTCAATAACACAACAATATCTAAAAAAGATGTTTAATAAAGGATGAAGTAAACTACATGTTTCGGCCTAATGTAGCCATCATCAGGTTTTCATCCGAAAGTATGGTGGTAGTGCTTTACAGGATTGGTATGGTTATGTCACGATGGTGAGATCTCAGCATCTGTGATGTTTGTTATATACTATTTTTAAGGGGGATGGGGTGCGGGGGGTATCTGTGATGTGCGCTATCCTGGGGGTGCAGCTCTAGTATGTCTGCTCGCTGCTGTCCTATGTGGGTCTCTTGTTACTGTTTGCCCATATCCGACGTCTACTGCTGGTGGGCTTTCGTTATGGGTTCTGTGGAGAGGAGAAAAACCAAATAATAAGAGCTGATGCTGGTTAGTGTGTGTGGGTAGGTGACTTGTGTGACGAAATGTAATAAGTGGTAATTGAAGGTCACACAAGTCACCTACCCACACACACTAACCAGCATCAGCTCTTATTATTTGGTTTTTCTCCTCTCCACAGAACCCGTAAAGAAAGCCCACCAGCAGTAGAAATCGGATATGGACACACAGTAACAAGAGATCCACATAGGACAGCAGCGAGCAGACATACTTGAGCTGCACACCCCAGGATAGCGCACATCACAGATACCCCCCGCCCCCTGTGCCCCTTAAAAATAGCATATAACAAACATCACAGATGCTGAGATCTCACCATCGTGACATAACCATACCAATCCTGTAAAGCAATACCACCATACTTTCGGATGAAAACCTGATTATGGCCACATTAGGGCGAAACATGTAGTTTACTTCATCCTTTATTAAACAACTTTTTTAGATATTATTGTGTTATTGACTGAGCCCACACCTATTGTTTACATACACACACAACGGGGATGTCTCATTTTAGAATGGAAACAGACGTTGGACATACACGCGACTTTAAGGTAAAATTCACGTAGAAATTGCAATAATAACATGAGGGTAATGCGAGAATATTCTTTAGCTGTATATCTAATGACGACATTTGGTGAAGGATGTAAAGTATGTTAGGGTGACAGAGCAATAGATCCAGAGCACTTGGGTACTTTGTAGGAAATGCTGTTAACGGGAATACAATTGGAAACTTTGGGACTACACAGATCTGTCAGCTTACATCTGGCAAATTTAACCCAAGCGAAATATCTGTTTAAGTATCAAGAGCCTGAGAGAATAAATTGAATAACAATATTGTACTAAGTGTAATATATTCATATTACTGCAGTAATAATAACAAAGTAGTAACAGCAAAAATAGCAGCGATAGCTATTTAGGGCTATACACATGTAACGCTGCTTGGAACCGCTTAGTTGAATTCAAAGATTATAAAGCGCTATCCCCCCCCCAAAAAAAATTCCCAGTTTGGAATATTCTGGAAAAGTGTGATTATTTATTGCGCATTGTTTATTGTTTGACGCCCCTTGGCACATTATTTTCATTTCTGAAAAAAATTTCCGCTTAATTTGCTAACCTACGGGGTGCCAAATTTATTATTTATTAAATTAATGTAAATTTAATCCTCAGGTTCAGATCCAGTTTTATAACCGAGTAATAAAGGCTGCAATACTATCTGCGGGATCAACAGAAACCCTGATATCAACAGAAACCCTGATATCAACAGAAACTCTGAAATCAACAGAAGCCAGAGACTGCCAGGACCTAATACGACAACTTAAGGGAAAACACAAACAGATCGCACTGCAGTGGATACCAGGACACTGCCAAATCGCAGGGAATGAACATGCCGACGCACTGGCCAAAAAGAATGTCAAAATTACACAAACACATATTAGAGAAACATCCTACCAGTCTATTAAACTACATTTAAAACAGGTATTTCAAAGTGTATACAGAATGAACTAGAAACAAAGTTATCCCAAAAATCATGGAAACAAAAAATATCCAAAATACCAGATTGGCCAAGAAGTTGCAGAATTCCGATTGTGCGTTGGGCATGATTGGTTACACATCTTCACCGGACTGGAATCCGCCCTGACCCCTACTGCATGCTATGCAGCCTCCGCTAACCCATGGACAGAAACCATTTAGGACATTTTACCGCACTATTTAATAGGCCAGAGTGTGAGCGATGCTGGGAAGCCAGGACAAAAATGATGGATAACTGACTTTGCTTTTTTGTATTACCCTTTTTGTAACTGCTCACTACTAGGACTTTCATACTTACCTTGAACGTTGTTTATAGTAATCACAGTATTTATAGTCTAATTTTAGTATTTTTGTTTTATTGGTCGCATGGGTGAATGATAAATAATCAGTGTACCTGCCATTAGGAAAATAAAAATAAATAATCGAAAGATTTTAGGACTAAATAAATTTTTGAACTCTGAAGCTTACGCAAATACAAGCAAATGGACGCTTGACATCTTATGGTGTAACAACTCGCGTGGACTAATTTATATAAAGGTCATATTTAGCTAGACAAAATATCCCGTAACGACAAAGATACGTTCTTTTCTTATCGGCATTTTCAAATTCGAAATCTCTTTCCGCACACGGGAAGGATTCAGAAGCACTTACTGGATTCACAAGAGGGCGTCAGGAGTAGTAAGCACAGTTCAAAATTTCTGGTGTTTTCTTTCTTTTTAATCAACGTTACCCTCAGCACGGAAGTGTATTGGGCGTAAAATAAGGGGTTCACTTTTCGGTACAACGTTTGTTCCAAAAGATTTTATTTTGCAGAATGTAACAAGATTTGGTTCGAGTTATCAACTAAATGCATGCAAGTCGTCATGAAAATTGTTCGCTATGTTGCCTGGTTTGAAAAATATTTGATACTAGATGAGGAGATCTAGCAATAGTCTGTAATAAACGATTTCAGGAAACTACGTTGGGCAGATCTCGAATTATTACATGAAGGCAAACTGACAGAAACAAAATTAGAAATCAGACACTTTTAAGTTTCGGTTACGAATGCGCATAAAATATTTTCACATTAAATTTATGTTTTTGTCTCTTACTGCTAACAAAGGCGAAAGGCTACCAGTAGTGTGTTGCTTTCGTCTCCCAACGTTTTGCCACGCAGTACCTGTCGTTACCCGCTCTGGTTCTGGAGACACATCGAATAGTGGAGAGGGCGGTGTTCTGACTACCTACTTAATAAATGCCAATCAGACAAGGATTTATGTTCACCTTACTAATACTAATTGATTGGTTTCACACGCTACTTAATTTGAATATAAAATTTAGCATTTCAATGCTTCCTTGGCACTCCTTGCCTGTGTATTGTACACAATATCTCGCACTTGCCCTCGCTGCATATACAGGGTGTCCCAGGAGGAATGTGCCAGACTTCGGGAGAGTGTTCCTTATGTTAAAGTATACCGACGTAACCCAAAACACCTATATCCAAAGTTGAACGGTTACGGAGATAATGGCCAGAGAAGTTTGAAACTTTGACAGCTGTTACACACTTATTGATTACCAAATACATATTAAAACTGGCAGGAAT
>Ga0123353_10009274_pt1 | contig 13552 bp, 6 predicted proteins | sample TergutLab28metaG_3_FD_92763 | JGI IMG/M metagenome (GOLD analysis project Ga0123353, IMG submission 92763) | Labiotermes labralis P3 segment gut microbial communities from Petit-Saut dam, French Guiana - Lab288 P3 | ecosystem: Host-associated > Arthropoda: Insects > Digestive system > Gut ... | reverse complement strand
GGTGACCGTGCATCGTCATAAATTCTTATAATAAAACCAAATAGATGCACTAATTTCTGAAATTTATTTTTGAAATAAAACTCTACATGTTTCGGACAGTTCCTCTGTCTATCATGGGAGTTTTTCACAGTACCCGCAGCAATGGTGTATGTCATATAGGTTTGCTGACAGCTTGCGAGCAGGATCAGGACGGAACTGCAGATCCGTCCTGCTCACAAGCTGTCAGCAAACCTGTATGACATGTAACACTGCTGCACGTACAGTGAAAAACTTCTGATGATGGACAGAGGAACTGTCCGAAACATGTAGAGTTTTATTTCAAAAATAAAATTGAGAAATTAGCGCATCTATTTGGTTTTATTATAAGGAAAGTGTGTATTTATCTGCTGCCTATTTAAGGATGAATTTGGTATCGCAGACTATGTGACATCGATTGTTACGATGATACAATCTGCTGTACTAAATGCTTCCTTAGATAAACAGCAAATAATCACAGAAGTCATATTTGGCCACTTCGCGAAACAGATCAGAAGTGCAATAAATAAAAAAAGTGATAAAATATAGTCTAACACAATTTTTAAATTTTCTTTCTAAGAATTTACAGGGACATGTTTCGGCTCTCAGAAGCCATCTTCAGGCTGAACATAAAACAGTTTGTATATATTAAATTTTAGGACATTGTAATATATATATATATACACACACACACACTTTTATGCTCAGCCTGAAGATAGTTTCTGAGAGCCGAAACATGTCGCTTAACGTCTTAAGAAAGAAAATTAATGAAGTTGTGTTCGAGTATAATTTATCACTTTATTTGATTATTGGATTAGAACAGAACGGAGTTGCCTTACTAAAAAATTATAGATCAGAAGTGCCTTGAAAGTTCTGAAATGTGGTGCTTGGGAAGTATGAAGAATACCATTTGGACAGATCATGCAGAGAACGGAATTACATTGAATTAAAGAACAAATGGAGATCCTGCGTAAGATTAAATGAAAGCAGGCTAACTACATTGGTCATATCTTGCGTACGAACGGCCTTATAAAATTATTGAAGGAAAGATAGAAGTGAATAAAAGACGAGGAAAAAGACGTAAGCAACTACGGAATCGCTGTCTGGAAAACTCGCTTTGAACAGAGAATGGACCTGTGGCAAGAAAGACTACGCAAAGATGGTGTGATGGTAACGGTGAAGAAGTCCTTTTACAGGCCGAGAGTGGCCCAGAGGGTTCTAGGAAGTTAATGTCCCTAGATTTCATGACAACGGCACAGGATGGTGGTAAGGTTGTGAGCCTTATGCACCGGCCGCCTTTACCCGCAGGAAATGTTCCTGGTATCCATTTCTGTTAGAGGCTGAGTCGACCCCAGGGTCATAGTGCGATCGGAAGGATTATGTCAATGAAAAATTCCAATGACACCATCTGAAATCGAACCAGCGACCATCCGATTTGTAGCGCTGTACCTTAACCACTGCATTACCGCGGCCCCGGTGTGATATTAGTCAATAATAGTAATCTGGAAGGGAAGTTAAAAGAAGGGTTCATAGCTAAATGTGTGTTAAACACACTGATCCCGCATTCATCTGCAAGAATTCAGGACAACTCTGTGAAGTTCAGTAATGAGAATCGGGTATCCCCTTAGGGATCCGAACAGTGTACCCCAGTTAGAAAGCCAGCAATATTAATTTCTGTGTTGTATACGTAGAATATTGTAAACTTTTACTATTGTCAGAGTCCATCAAATAAACTTGTTTATTGTAAATTACGTAAGCCGTCCAAATACATTATCCCTAAATTCTGGTATAACTTTAATTCTTGCAAAGAAATCTCTTACATTACAACAGTAGACATAGCCCAGACTAATCTGATGCCTGTCCCATCCAGTGAACCACTGTAGTGTTCTGTTGCATACATCAGGACAAAATTCCTATTCTGTTGGATACAGACCCTTTTGATGATTATTAATTCCCAGAAACACGATACTTTGTCTCGTGAGGTGGTCATAGACAAGCTTCCAGAACAATTCGGAGACAGGCACGAAGTTGTGTCCATGTCTGCCAATGTCTAGGTAGATTTATACATTGGAGCCATTGACAGGCGGTAAATTCAGCACACCGTATGTTCCTGTGTATACTTTTAGGTCTTTCCCCTTGTTGCTAGCATACCGACGTATGCTGCTGTCGAGGCTTCTCCTATTACCTTTCCTAATCACCACATTGGTGCAGTGTTGATACAAAATTGTGTAACTTGTTGTGAATTATACACAAAATCTTTGGCAGCAACAAGCTGTCCATTAGTAAGATACAAATCACTAGTCATGTTACGGCTAATGAATTTGACGGTTTGGTTAACCGAACAAAGGAGTTTAAGTAACGCTGTGTACTGGTTTTCTCTACCGTAGAACTTGTCATATTTCATCGTGTAAATATTCAAAGTAAGGAGTGCACGTGATTTTCCGTCTGCTGACACTCATTTGTGTAATGTCAGTGTCTTGCATTAGGGTGAATTTGGCATACACAGTTTCATGATGTTGAAGGTCGAAGCAGGTGTCTACGAGCTTATTGAATTCCTTAGTTGACTAACTTTGCCGAACTTCCACACCGAAGTCAAGACGTTTATATTCGCTGTTGTATCATCTTCTGTAGTTCTTCACCGTTGCTCGAAGTGGACGCCTGCATGTTATTTGCGAGATACTGAAATCGCTTGCTAAAGGGGGAGATTTGAAAGTGTTACCTGCGCAGAGAGAGATCAAATGTTAACATCGGGATGGATTCAGAGACTTTTATTCACTGTTGGAAAAGCTATTCTGATTTAATAGTATCGCAACTCATTTTTGTACAGTTTAAAAACCTAATACAAAATTATTCTGGCTCGGAGGACCATTCGGTCCGTTCTGTTTGCAGTTTAAGAGCAGCCACATGTCGCTCGCTGAATTCAATATTGGCACATCTAAAAAATTGCCATCTGGAGGCTTTACTGCGATGAGTTGCAAAATAAACGGCTATATCCGGCAATACTGGCTCACTTCTTAGTAAAAACATACCCTGCTAGATGCCTTTATTGTGGGATGTAGCTGTTATATTTTGGCGCTGAATTCTAATTTTAACTCCAAATGGGCAATTTTTGGATTGTACCAATATTGCATTCAGTGACCGATATGCCATTTGACATTTGAAAGTCTGATAATACGAAGCTACAGCAAAAGAGAGCAGAAAGTACGTCTGTTACACCTCTTCGCTTATAGAATTTGACTTTGTTTTATTAAAGAATATTGTTCCTTGCAACGCAGTAATTTCCATTTGCCAGTTAAAGTGCTGATGTGACTTACTGTTGTTTGAATTCCTTATGAAACTTTTCAGGGTGTATATAGAAGGTTGTGTTCTACACACCTCGTTGTTAGAATGATAGGGTTTAGGAGAGCTGTGTGACATCACAGCCCAGATTCTAAAATTTTCAACATTGCTTTAGTCTTATAGTGTTATGATAATACCCTGTGTTATAGACGATAAGGCAGTGTGAATTCCCACCGCTGTGTAGAGCTCAGTTGTGTGAAAGGTGTCTATAACTATTTTGTTTATTTTTGCAGTCACGATATAAATGCAATTTCTCACCTGTGTGACATTGCGCTTCCTCGTACACACCTTTCGCACAGGCAAACACGACTTCCTGCCCTTGCTGGAGCGTTAGTAATCGGCGTGCAGCTGAGGGCAGGAAGAACCTATAGCAGTCTGTGGAGCTGCTGCCAGGATGGAGGATCATCCGGTAGTTTCTTCTGAGTTGTCTGTTGATGTTGATTGCGCAAGCCTTGAAACATCAATCTCACTATGCAGCTCAGTCATTACAATGACTAGGCTACGGCATGGGTGAACCAGAAATCGGGGTTTGATTCCCGCTAGGGGGCGAACACTTTCAGCTTCAAAGCAGCAGATTGGCCCTGTGGTTCATGAAGCTCTGGATCTAAAGATATTAAAACTGTCGGAACGGGAATCTGACCAGTCATTTCCGAATCTGGTATGAAAGTTAAGTGCTGTACATCTCCACTCCTGTCTTTATGCACAGTACTTCATTAGACGGAGGGGAAATTTACCATTAGAATGTGCACTTTTCACGTGGACAATTTAAGAATTCTCCGTTTTGGCTGCGACTTCCACAGATACCACTTCCATTGATCCACTAATACTACGATTTGTGGTTGCAAAGTATATTCATTCAATGAAGCTGAATGTTCCTTAAAATGTAGCTTGATGTATTAAGCGCATTCATTACCTACTGGCAAAGACCAAAAATGAAATATATCGATAGAAGAGTACGTTCATATCGGCTTTTTGATAAGGACGTTGTTTTCAGTAGTCACTGCCACATGACGTTAATATCATGTCTGCCATCTAGCGTTAATTTTCTGAACTAATAGTAAAGCTGATAAGTTGGAGGAAAATGAGGAAATTCAAGATTTATTATGTATGAATAATGATGATTCGTAAAATCACGACATTGTTGACTGTGGACCCATATGGCTTAACAGTTGGGTACAAACGTTTCGGCTGAACCCCCCCCCCCCACCTCTATCTTCATGGTTGGCTTCAAAATGAAGGCAGCAGTTTCCTCCGAGTCATTAGCATCTCGCTACTAAATTACACGATCTGATGTCAAGAAAGCAGTGGCTCTGATTTTATCATTCAGTGCCATCAGATCACCGAAACTCGTGTTTTTATATCTTCTTAGTGCTGTTGTATTTTGTTGTGTTTGCCAAAGTTGAAGATTGGAAATTTTAGCCCGTATTTTTATGTACATATTTCACAGTTTCTTTTCTCCACAACATCACACGTTCTGTTCATCCAAGCAGAACACATAACCCACAATCCATTGGATTTCAAACAAAAGATTATTAATTTATTATGAAGTTTTTTTCTCGTAGTAGATCGAACTACGGAATAAAAAGAGTATGACTATGCTAGTATGACTATGCTAGTTTCTTAAATATTCTAATTTTTTATGCACAATTGCGAGTGGGCAGAATTCTTCCTCCATACATGAGAGGTCCAAAGGCATGATGATCGGGCAGAGATTTTCGTGGTTTCCCTCAGTTCCGTAGGTAAATACCAGGATATTATATCCAATTAGATTACGACCATTTCCTTTCACGCCCTTTCCAGTTTTATTCGCAAATCATCCCATCATTCGACGCTGTATTATGGAACTCCCGATAGCGTCATTAATGAATAATAAACAAATACATAAACAAATAAAGTCCCTTACCTTTGGGCCTCTCAGTTGCGGTTCCAATGAAAAGGAGAACATTTCCTGATGAATTTGCTTCTTTTGTATTACAGGTGATAATATTGTAGCATTAGGACACAAAATCTTTATGAGGGTGGTTTTGGAAACACGAGCAGTAAATACTGGTACAGTACGTGCCAAAAGCGAAAGAAAGCAGCGCATGTTTACCTGCGGATGAAATAACGCTCAGTAACAGAAGTAAAATGAAGTTAACATAGTTGTGTGTTGCTGTAGACATGACGTTCCCTTTAGGTTTCTGTGACCGTGCATCGTGAGCAAATTGTAAAGTGAGAGAGAATTGATAATGAACATCTAACTGTTGCATCTTGTTGGTTTTCTCTCTCACTTCACAATGACGTTCCCTATTTCCCATCTCTACGCCTCTCCTTGCATTGAGCGTAGAACGTAATTCCAAAGAATTATCGGTGTAATATATTTATTATTGTAATCAGATGTGATATGTTTCAAGGTTGTAACACATTATCCCGCCACAGGCCTGCGATATTTGCAGACGAACTGTGTGTCAGCAATCTACAGCCTGTCTCATGTTCGTTTAAGCGTTTGGAGAAACTGTTGATCACAAGAAGTATCCTTCTTTTTTTATATTCATGGGTCCGTGCATCGTGAATCGAATTTAATAACTGTCCAAAAAGATGCGACTTATTCAGTTTATTACATGACTGTAGGCAGCTGTACATGTTTCAGGTGTTGACACCCATCATCAGGAGCTTGTATAACTGTAATTACAGCTTCTGTTATTGATTAACTGCAATGAATAAAATACGCTGCTATTAATACTAATATATAAATATGTATATATATATATATATAAATATATATATACACATACATACATATATTAGTATTAGTAGAAGCGTATTTTATTTATTGCAGTTAATCAATACCAGAAGCTGTAATTACAGCTGTACCAGCTCCTAATGATGGGTGTCAACACCCGAAACATGTAGAGCTGCCTACAGAAATGTAATAAACTGAATAAGTCGTATCTTGTTGCACAGTTATTAAATTAAATATGCTTCTTGTTACACAAGTCGTTTTTGACAAAGTTGTGCCTCGCGTTGTTACAACGGTGGGCACAGTTCTACCACCAGTATAATTGAATTGGGGCGGATGGGGGGGAGGGGGGGAGGCAAGCTGTATAGGAAGCTTCTCACTCAACGTCTGTTGAACACAAATTTTCAGTTTCACATACTCCACTCCGCTTAGCTCTGAGATACGGCGCACTTATCCACTAGATAAACACTCGATTGGACCTCGAGATGGGCCTTGACACTGTGCTGAAAAAAGTTTCTCCGGTCCCCCCCCCCCCAACCCCAAACAGAAATTGAACCCCATTTTTCGAGTTATCAGGGCCGTATGAAATAATTATAAATTCATTGCACACTTTTAGGCCATTCGCTTTAGAATTTTCCAGTTATCCCATCAGTTGACGCAACTAGGATAGTCAATAACAACGTTCTTCCGGGCTACTCTTATGACCATAATTATGCTACTGTTCTGCCGTCCAGTGGCAGGTGATGGTGCCACATTTATTGCTGGCCCTGCTCTCCAGACTGGTTTCCATTATACAACCTTCCACCAGCGCAAAAACTGCCAGTATCCGTTAACAAGCCCTGCATTCACTCATAAATAAAAGTGTCGTATCATGCTAATGTGTGGGGGGTTTATAAAGGGTATTTGTGCCAGTTTCATTCACAGTTCTTTAAATAAGGTGTTTCCAAATAATGGTAGTAAATAGCTCTATTGTGGCAGCACTAGGATTGGCCGTGGACCGGTCTATTACAGACATTGCACTGTATTGGACGGTACAAAACATTATACCGAGTCAGAACTCTGACAGAAATACTCGCTTCAATAGGAAATGGATCACCTTATGCGCAGGAAATGGTCCGGGAATAAATCGTGAGACCTACGGAGTGAAGGCGGAGTTATGCAACTTTGTTTCAAAATGTACCAGCCAATTGTTATTATTACAAGCGTCCAAGATATTCGGCTTGTATCAAAGAGACAGGGATGCATTTAGATACTACACATGTTCATGTCTTTCATTGTCCATCACTCTCATGCGTAAAGCGAAATTCAATTAAAATATTCAAGTACGTTCATTCACAGATCGCAAAGACCTTGTGAATATGTGGATCTACTTAGTTCTTGTGAAATGAATGCATTCACATGTGATTTTGCATCTAAAATATACCACCAGACCTGATCTGTTCGTAATGTTTGGGCAGTGGTGTTTTATGAAAGGCATTGGTTCCAGTATGCGGAAAGGATAGATGGAAACCTGCATGCTACAAGACTACCAACAATCCCATACACCGAAAGGTGAAAAAGAGGAAACGCATCATGGAAATGGAGAAACTAATTACAATAAAACATGAAGCTGGAATATTCGAGTAGTGTTCAGCGTTTTTGGCAAAGGATGTTGTGGTCTGGTTCGCGGTCCGCGAGTGTAATAATCACAGTAATTGGTAAAAGTAACTGGCCAAATAATGTTGCATTTTTAATAATAATTATATAAGTATAATAAATGCATTATTATATATAATTTAAAAAGTGGCCGCGGGTTGCAAATCTTAAAGTGGCAGGTCGCAAGCGGGCCGCGTTTTCGACTCCCTGTTCTAATTTTTGTGGTTTGTGATTAAATTTTATTATTTTGTTGGAGTGCGAGGAAGTGTGTTTTGGTATTTTGGTACCACTATTATACGATAGTACTCTTATGGTGGTAGCCAGGTAATACATGTATGTTGCTAGTACAAGTGTTTTGATAGTACTATCGAATTGTCAGTAATTACGTATTTGTGTGCTGCTATGTTGGTAGTACTGATGTCACTTCGGATAGGACAAGGTTTTCTGGGTTGTTATGGTCTGTACTGTGGTAATTAATTAGGCGTGTTTCGTGGAGGCACACCTGATATCTCAATCTTGAATGCGGTATGTCTTTTAGTGCATTGCAGTGGAAAGTGCTTTTTCCGCTTAAACTCTGTACAGGGGTGCTGACAAGTCCTTAGTCCGACCAGGAAGGAAAAGCTGCGCCTGTCAAAAGTGTGATGGGCAGAGGAATGGATTGATTTGGCTAGGGTAGGGATAGGTGGTGGACTCTTGTGAATGTGGTAATGAACCTCGAAGTTCCATAAAATGCGGGGAATGTAGCTTGTTTCCTTCCTGGTCGGGCTAAGGACTTATCAGCACCCCTGCACATATCTGCCCCGCCACGTGACCTCACTGCCAAGAAACAGGTAATACTGTTATTCACTCCGCGAGTAATTGAATCCCCAATAAGCTGATATGTATCTGTTTCCTGATTCAATAAGAATTCTGAAAATAAATATTTGCTATATAGGATACTTTACTTTACCCTTTTGTAATGGGACAAATATTTATTTATTGCTCTATTTTGAGCAGTTCTTGTCGAAACTAAAAGCTGCAACTTTTAAAAAATTCAGTAATTTTCTCAGAATAATAAGTGCATGTATATAGCTTTATACGCAGCCATGTTTCATCTGTCAGTGACTGTACAAATAATGAACCTATAGAAGCTGTCATGTCACTGTTACAATGGAAGGAGATTTACCGTAAGCCCTGCGCGTGGAGGCAAATCGCGAGAAGACAGTGGTTGAGTAACACGTGAAAGAACTCGGAGATTCAGCCCTCTCTTTCAGTGTTTTGAGTGCTATCTTCAAGTTTCAAAACATCAACTTTTTTGTGGTATGTGACGCCAAGTGATTGGGTAGAAATTTACCGATAGTTAGAGAAAATTGGTGCCTTCATACGTAATCAGTTTAGGTATCGTGTTCCAAAAAGTTATTGAATAAATTAGGAATCAGTGATTGGGTGAATGAATGAATGAATATTCAATAAATAAATAAGCATTCAGTTGAACTCGGTTGTAACATCGTGAAAGGAGACTAAATATTTCGTGTCGTAATTAACGAGCATTTTTCTAACCGAGGAACACAAGGTTAAGGATAACAGCCAGGAATTAAATTAAATGGTACCACAGAATATCTGGCGCTGTAGACGAGATGTCACATAAACCGATGTTGTTATAACCGGGTTCGACTGTATCTGCATGTGTACTCTGTTTTCTTGTGCTAAAATACACTGAAATAGAAATTTTTGGAGCATGAACTTTCTGCTGGTAACTTTGGAGGTATATTCCTGTACAATTCTTATAATAAAATCAACTAGATGCACTAATTTCTCAAATTTATTTCTGGTATAAAACTCTACATGTTCCGGACAGTTCCTTTGTCCACCATCAGGAGTTTTTCACTGCATACACAGCAAAGGTATATGTCATGCAGGTTTGCTGTGTGTGCAGTGAAGAACTCCTGATGATGGACAGAGCACCTGTTCGAAACATTTAGAGTTTTATTCCAAAAATAAATTTGAGAAATTAGTGCATCTAGTTGGTTTTATTATAAGAATTTGTCACGATGCAAGATCACGTGAACGTCAAATTCCCATACAAAGTTTCTTTGTTGCATGTTATGTAGGAACCACATTACTGATGACGGTAGTATATAGTTACAATGAAACTATTAAACTGGTCGACCCCCGAACAAACTATCTGTTGCAGTATGCGTCATGGCAGTCCTGCAAACAATCAATAAAGGAGTGAGATTATTGGAAAAAATTAAAATGTAATTATTGTCCCCTTATTTTAAAATTCATCGAACTATCGAATTTCTGTGGTTTATGTGGAACATTTTGTCTTTATGTTGTACTTTAAAACACTACTTTTTGTTAAACTGAAATGCCCACCGTGGTATTACTCACTGTATTCTTTTTCAGGAAAAATGCTGTGAATGTTGTTTAAATTTTTGAGCCGCTTTCGCAACTATGTGGAGCCTCTACTAAAATCCCTGACCAGGCGTCCATCTCTCAGCGCGCTAGAAGACCACAAACCTGATCTTCGAACATTCTTGTAAGGGGGAATTTTAGTAAGGTTTTGGGCACTTTAGTTTCGGTTAAAATCGGGGCATAACGGGCGCTTTTTATCAAGTCGTACGTGCATTTCTGCTTGCATCTCCATTCTACATAGGAGTACCTTAGAAACGAAAGAAAGTCTTATGTAGTTACATCCATAGTCAAGAATCAAAAAGAAAATAAAGATTTGGTTGCTTTTAGTCCCTATTGAAACTGCACATGTTGTATTCTTTTATCGTACTAAAGGTAAAGGTAAAGGTAAAGCAATCTCTGTACATAACCTGACGGTTCCAGGAGGTTGAGGCTCTCCAGATTTTAAGACAATTAGCACATGAAAGTGGTAAGGTTGTTAGCCCAAATCATCCCCCTCCCCTCCCCCCCCCAGGGAATATTCCTGGTACTCATTTATGTTAGATGATTTATCGTAGTGTTCAATTAAATGAAAACATTTAATATTTAAGTTTTTGTTGTATTTACATACAAGTTTTTCCTTATGGCAGCACTAGCAATGCAGTGGAGCATTGTCGATTTGACAGCCAGTAATATGCTGTATGAACGATGCAAGGGCACAATTTATATCCTGATGTTTTTCAGCGGTTTCTTTGAAATCACCAACTGTACGATATTCATAACATAGCTTCAAAATTTATGTTCACGATATTGAAACCTAAATTCAACATAAGAATGTTACGCTACGTTTATACATCTCAAATATTTACATCGCATTTAGCGTACACTCATAGGTATATATATATTTGTATATGAATTTCGGAATTACACTCAGACACACCACGCTCGATACGACTCCTCTGGACGAGTGATCGGCCCGTCGCTAAGACCTCTACCTGACAACACACAACACTCACAAGAGAGAAACATCTATGCCCCCCGGCGTGATTCGAACCCCCAGTCCCATTAAGCGAGCAGCCAACAGGATCGGCGGTATGCATTAAGTAATCGAATGAAGTATTAATAACTCATGAAATAAATTACAGACAGAATATACAAAAACAGAACTCTAACTTGGTGTTTTATGTCAAAATACAGCAATCCGCGTAATCAAAGGCAGTTTTCTTCTCAAAAGACTCTCTGTAACGGCACATACTCTAATCGACGTATTGCGTGACATCGCCTTCTTGTGCTGGTACAGCCGGAGGTACAGCTTTGCCCTTGTCAAAGAGATAGATTAGTTTGTCATGTTTGCGATGTAATGAAATAGTCCTCGCTATCAGAGTAGCTGTCTGGGAGGATTCCCCAACCGTGTATAATTTAATTAGAGGCGCATTGTTTCATGGCGTCGAACTACGTGACTGTATGTTGCGTTCTCTGAGGGAAGCAGGGAACGCGACGTGAAGGGAAACTGATACGGAGAGTAGGCTGCTTAATTTTGAACACGTGTTACTTCCGTTTATCCTTCAGTTTTCTTTTGTATTAATCATTTGCAAGATATATAAGGAAAATCCGATTGCCCACAAAACATGAGTGGCAAAATGTACATGGATTCCATCATAGCATAACACCTTGTTTGGGAGTCTGAAGACAAAAGGCCACTTGAGAGACCTAGATATGAAAGGAATTATAACATAAAAAGTGGGATTTAAGGTTATCGCGGCTTTCACTATGAATATCCCTGTCTTCGGGGTGTGACTGCATATGATTGGGTAAAAATTTACAAACGTCTCGGAAGAAGCTCTTACCTCAGTCTTCAAGTTATGTGCCTAAATCTGTCGCACTGCGGTTGCAAGTAACTCCCTAAGTAAATCCTACACCTAAAAGTAATATTTTCCTCTTATTTTTCTCGCTAATTCATCAAGCCATATGACGTCACATCACAGCTGTTGCATCGCATGCCTCGATGAACACAATTTCATATTTACGCATATTTACTGACGGCAGTAATTCCTTTGTAACTGCTATTTACATCCAGTGAACCGCTGGAGCACTCTAGACCAGTGTTTCTCAACCGCCGGCCACGGCCCAGTACCGGGCCTAGCATCTATTATACAGGGCCGCAAGAGATTCTCCTGGAATTGGTAATTAATTTAAATGTAATTTTATATTTGACAACATGCCACACCGTACACATAATTGTACTAATACTCTTTATGATTATGCCATAATTAATTATTAATACGTATGTTAGTTTAATGTATAAACTTAAAAAATAAATTGGAAAGGTACTGACGAGTAAATCTGTTGGGACCGGGCCCTCGTCTTATGAAAAAAGTATTCACCGGACCGCTGTCTCACAAAGGTTGAGAAACACTGCTCTAGAGAGAAACGCAGAGGGAGACAAGCGTTAGAAGCAGTAGGAGATTAGACGATATGGAACTAATAGTAGAACTGAGAGAGAGAGAGAGAGAGAGAGGGGGGGGAGACTATTTCCGGCGGGAGAAAGATTATCGCTTTGTCACAAGGTTAGCAGGTTTGAGCCGCTCGTCCTTCTGATAAGAGTGGCATACAAATCGAGACTTTGGAATGTTGTCTTGACAGAAAAAGCACCGGAACCCGATTTGCAGGAGAATGCCGAAATGTGTAACTTATAATTAAGGAGCCGCCTCTGACGCACTCTGTTTAAGTCCACTTCTTTTCTATGCAACCCAAAGCAGGCTCTTCCCTACGTAGCAGTAACAAGGTGTCAGGATGGCGGAATTGCTACAGCGGCTAGACTAGCGGCTGGACGACACAAGAGGCTTTGCTCTTCTCCGAAGGGTCCAGACCGGCTCTTGGACACACTCGGCCTTCTGTCCATTAGGTAAAAGGAGCCCTTTCCCAGCGGGTAAAGCGACCGGGTCGTGAAGCTTACCAATCACAACTGTCTGATGCCGAGACTAGGAATGAAGTTAGTTGTGCCTCCGTTCTCCATCTGCCTTCGGTGCGCTTCTGCTGTACTCTTATTGCACCTTGCAAACGCCAGTTGGTTTATCATGGCAAAGCAGGGCGTTTTCTGTGAGGTAGGAAGTTAATCTTTACATGTAATTCCAACACTTTTAATACACAGAACAACAAGCGTTCTTTTGTTTAAAAGACTGAATTTGCCCAAATTATAAAGTGAAAAATTTCAAACCGATCGCTTGTCCAGAGGAGTACTACCGAGTGTGGTGTGTCCGAGTGTGATGTATCTGAGTGTGGTATGTCCGAGTGTGATGTGTCCGAGTGTGGTGTGCCCGACTGTAGTGCGTCCGAGTGTGGCGTGTCCGAGTGTGGTGTGCCCGACTGTAGTGCGTCCGAGTGTGGTGTGTCCGAGTGTGATCGTGTATCCTCGATAAAGTTGATGCCCTGGCCCACTAGGGGCTGCTGTGTCGTGAACAAAAATTCAAT
>Ga0123353_10009273_pt1 | contig 13552 bp, 8 predicted proteins | sample TergutLab28metaG_3_FD_92763 | JGI IMG/M metagenome (GOLD analysis project Ga0123353, IMG submission 92763) | Labiotermes labralis P3 segment gut microbial communities from Petit-Saut dam, French Guiana - Lab288 P3 | ecosystem: Host-associated > Arthropoda: Insects > Digestive system > Gut ... | reverse complement strand
CGGTATTGAGATTCTCAAGGTAAGAGAGATTATCGGAGTGATGGCTATTACAAGTCTCCCGCGCACTCCGCCCTTTGTGCGCGGAGTTATAAATTTGCGCGGCAAAGTTATACCGGTCATTGAACTGCGCAGAAAATTTGAGATGGACGCGGCTGAAGATACCGATCAAACATGTATCATCGTTGTTGACGTGACGATACAGGGCGGAAATATTCAGATCGGTATTTTGGTTGACTCTGTTTCTGAAGTGCTTGATATTCTCGGCGAGGATATCGAAGAGGCTCCCGCTTTTGGAACGAACATAGACACGGCGTTTATCCTTGGAATGGCGAAAGCTAAAGGTTCGGTGAAGATTCTGCTTAACATTGAAAAAGTGCTCTCATCTACAGAGCTTGAGAGTGTGGCGGGAATGGTGTAGGTTGATATACTGAATAACGGCATAAATCTACACTGTGCCGCTAAGCAACCTCACGGCACTACGTGCAGTTGCGTGCGGTGCAGTGTAGATTTATGCCGTGTACCGGTATAATTGTCAGTTTACAGTTTTCAGTTGTTCAGTTAAAAGACGGGGTTTTGAAGTATTTGAAACCCCGTCTTTCATTCAGTACTCTTTCTGAAATTTCTTCAACTGATAACTGACGACTTCCTCAATCATACTCTACAATAAACCCGCGGAGCCTTGTGATCTGATCATTCCACTTTCCTGAGTAAACCCACATCATTAGCCAAATTTCATCTATGCCCCCAAAGTTATTTGGTTCGCCGGGAGACCAGTTGGTGTAGTTCCACGGCTCGCCTGTAACCCAGTGCCAGTTTTTGTCGCGGGTAGCAGTATCGCTGAGATTCGGTTCAGGATCCTGATATCCGCCTATAAAAAGCGCGCTTACGCCGGACTGCTTTGCCAGGTATTGCCATACGAAATCATTCTCAGCGGCGTTTCTTATTGTTACAAGGTGCCCGCGCATCCCTTTATAGGAGAGCGCGGCGGCCATATCTCTTGCCTGATCCCATGTTATATCTCTGTCTAATGTTACCACATCGTAATAGTGCCCTGTTCCGTTAAAATAGACCGGCTGACCAATTCGGCCCGCGCCGGTATTTCCGCCCGCCGGCTGCAGCCAAACGCTCATAGAGGATGGTCCGCCATTGTAAGCGGGGTTTTTATTCAGCGTAAAAATAACCGTATGGTCATCATACCAGGGCAGATTCACTGTAGTATTGCCCTCAAAAAGCAATATATCCGATCCGTTATCTGTACCGTATACTTTTCCAACAATTTTATATTGACTTTTAAGAGGAATATACTCCGCGTCCACTACCGCGGTATCAGAACTGTTTGCTGATATCGGAGCGGTAAAAAGATACTTGTCATCAATTAAAATCTCAGCGCGCGTCATATTACCCTGCGTGCGGCTGAAAAGCGCGTGCATACTAAAATACTTGGATTGAAGCTCCATTGGTATGTAGCTCATCTGATTGGGTTTTGGCGTGAAAGTGGTGCTGCCGAAGTGGATCGTAGAGTCGTTCATGTCAACAGTATGCGCGGTAACTTTCCACTCCTTATGCGGGGCGATGTTCAAAAAACGACAATTTATGCGCCGGCCTTTAACCTCTGCCGTATCAAACCTCGGCTCCTGTCCGCCCGCGCTCAACTCTACCATAAGCTTACTTGGAAGCGGGCCCTCACCAAGCGTTATATCAATATCAGCGCCGCTCTGTCCGCTTGCCAAACGCACCGGGTTATTTTTATCATCCGAACAAAAGATAAACACAAACGCGGCAAAAATCGCGGCAAAAATTAGTTTTTTCATAGATCACTCCTGCAAGATATATGTGAATTTGGCATCTGCAAATCGTGCGGATACCGTGAAAAATCAAGATGTTACTTACATTTTTATTAAAGCGCAAGAGTAGTACCATAAGATATTGCGTACACAATATCTTAAAATATTGATTTTTAATATGAAATAATTGTATACTTTAGAATTGATGCCGGATTCACAGACAAAAGTGCGCGTCAATATTTTCAGTCAGCAAAAATTAAACAAACCTACAAGGAGTTTCTTATGCTTGACAATGTAAAAGTCGGAAACAAATTGATCGCCGGCTTTCTCTTAGTTGCGGTTCTCGGTGCGGTTGTTGGAATTGTTGGATTAACCACCGAAAAGAAAATTGCGAACGATATAAGAGAACTGCGCAATTTACCCAGTCCGCACAGTTTCATCTCAATTTTGAACGCTCACTATCAGTGGCGCCTCGGGCTTACCGAAACGTTAATGAACGGATCAAAATTCGGCGGTTCCTTAGATCCGAAAACATGCGCCCTTGGCAAGTGGGTAAACAGCAATGAGATGAAAAAAGTTACCGACCAAAAAACACTTGATCTGTTAAAAGCGGTCGCCGCGCCTCATGATTACATCCACATTGAAGCCGCAAAAGTTATTCAGCTTTTAGAATCTAAAAACAAAGCCGGCGCCATGGAGTTATACGAGAAAAAAATCCTGCCCGCGTTCGAAGAGGTTATAGCCGGTCTGCTTGCGATCGGCGACAGGTTGGACGAAGTGATTGAGGAGCAGCAGGAAGAGGCATTGGAAGCGGCAAACGCCTCCATAAAAATTATTATTGTATTTATGATCGCAAGCATTCTGCTTAGTATCGCGATCGCCCTCTTTTTCGCCCGCAGCATCAGCAAGCCGCTTAATGTGGCGGTGGATATGCTTCACGAGCTCAAATCCGGGCACCTTGGCGCAAGGCTCAACATGACCCGCAAAGACGAAATCGGAATCATGGGCAAAGCGATGGATGAGTTTGCGGATGATCTGCAGCAAAACGTTGTAGGCACCATGAGAAAAATCGCCGGCGGCGATCTTAGCATGTTCATAGAAGCTGTTGACGCTCAGGATGAAATCCGCCCCGCCCTCAAACATACCGTAGTCTCTTTGCGTAACCTTATAATAGAAGACGGCGGCAAGGTTCTTACCGCGGCGGCCAATAAAGATCTCTCTTTGAGGCTTCAAAAAGAGTATAAGGGCGAATACGCCAAGATGAAAGAGAACATAGATACCGTTATACAAAATCTCAATGAAGCGATGAGTCAGGTGGCGGAAGCGGCGGCGCAGGTTTCAAGCGCAAGCGGTGAGATTTCAAGCGGCGCGCAGTCTCTTGCGGAGGGTTCAAACACACAGGCCAGCTCGCTTGAAGAGGTAGGCGCAAGCCTTGAAGAGACAGCATCCATGACAAAGCAGAACGCCGACAACTCCAATCAGGCAAAAATTCTGGCAACAGAAGCGCGCAGCGCCGCAAATGAGGGTGAGACCTCAATGAAGCGCATGGCCGATGCTATCAATCAAATTAAAACATCATCCGACAATACCGCAAAAATCGTTAAGACAATTGACGAAATAGCATTTCAAACCAATCTTCTCGCTCTTAACGCGGCGGTTGAAGCGGCTCGCGCTGGTGAGGCGGGTAAAGGATTCGCGGTTGTGGCCGAAGAGGTCCGCAACCTTGCGATGCGCAGCGCGGAGGCGGCCAAGAACACTACAACCATGATTGAGGAGTCTGTTAAAAACGCGGACAGCGGTGTGAAAATCACGGAAGAGGTAGCGAAGTCTCTCGGACAAATTGTTGACCGTGTAGGTAAAATGGGCGACCTGATCGCGGAGATCGCCGCGGCCTCAAACGAACAGGCTCAAGGCATTGAGCAGGTTAACACCGCCGTTGCTTCGATGAATCATGTCACTCAGCAAAACGCCGCGAACTCAGAGGAGTCCGCAAGCGCGGCGGAAGAGCTTTCGAGTCAGGCGGCAGAGCTTCAAAACATGGTTTCAGCTTTCGTACTGAGTTCAGGCGGGACGGGTTCAAGAGGGGGGCAATCTAACCGCAGGGGCTTGCCCGCGCCCGCGGCAAGGAAACAGGCGGCGCTTCCCGCTCCAAAAGCTGTAAGCGCAAAATCCGCAAAAGCGATGAAATCTGATCAGCTTATTCCGCTTGATGATGATGATTTGAGCGGATTTTAACAGTTATACAGTGTTCTGTACACCGCACGCAACTGCACGCAGGGCCGTGAGGTTGCTTAGCGGTACAGCGTACTGTTTAATCAGAAATTGGTATATCACACCAAGACCAGGGGTAGAGAGTTTGAACACACAAGAAACAGATTTATGCCCGTGCACAAGCGGGCGCTCATTTGCAGATTGCTGTGAGCCGGTTATAACAGGAGCGCGCGGCGCGGCTACAGCAGAAGAAGTTATGAGAGGGCGCTACAGCGCTTACGCTAAAGGCATAATAGATTTTATTCTCACATCAACACACCCCGACCGCCGCTCTGAGTGCGATGAGAAAGCGATTAAGGCGTGGTCGCAAAACTCTGTGTGGGACAGCTTTCAAATTTTGTCAACAAACAAAGGTATGCCGGGGGACAGCGACGGCGAAGTAGAATTTATCGCGCGCTTTACAGAAGACCGCATGAAAAAAACTCTCCACGAAACCGGCGAATTTAAATTTATTGACGGTCAGTGGTACTACATAGACGGCAAAATCCACCCGCATAAACCATTTGTGCGTCAGGAAGAGAAAGTTAACAGGAATGACCCCTGCCCCTGCGGAAGCGCCAAGAAATATAAGAAGTGCTGTATGGAGGCTGAGGAGGCGTAGGAGGCCGTTTTCAAAGCAGAGAGGCATGCAAAAGCAGAGACAAGGCATGCCTTGTCTATACGAAAAACAGAGGCTGTTTCAAACACGGGACAGCCTTTATTTTTTCCGCATCATTTTTACGATTAATTTACGATTGGGAATGATATAGTCGATAACAGACAATAGTGTGTAGAGCGCGGGTATTACCATTAACCAAAACCCGGGGTGCTGACCCCACCAAATTTTTGCGTCTACACCGCCCTCGCTTTTTTGCATTATGATTATGGCGATTAATACGGCAAACGTCGCAATCCCCTGAAGAACCGCTTTGGCTTTTCCTGATTTACGCGCGGCAAGAACGACGCCGCTTGAGGCGCATACTATTCTTAACAGCTGCATAAACGCGTCGCGGTAGAAAAATATAAGGTACATCCATAGAGGAATTATTCCCGTAAGCATAAAACTAATAAAGACCGTTTGACGGGAGACGCTGTCTGCTACAGGATCGGCCACCTTGCCGAAATCGGTAACCTCCCCGCGCGCGCGGGCTATTGTGCCGTCAAAAAGATCGGAGAGCTCTATGAGCAGAGCGATGCCAAAACAGATCCAAATCCATTCGCTGCCGCCGCTGCCGTATCCCCAAACAAACACAAAGGCAAACACCGGCGCTATAGCCACACGAGATATTGTTAAAAATGTTGCAAGATTCATTTTTTTAGCTGCGATCATTGCTGCGCATGGGTTATTGGTACCCCATACTGATTAATCTGAGCACTAAACATAAAAACTAAACTAAGTACACGCAAACATCTTACCTGCTGCATTATACCAAATTTCTGATTAAATAGTACACTGTACCGCTGAGCAGCCTCACGGCCCTGCGTGCAGTTGCGTGCGGCGTACTGTTTAATCAATACCTCAATAATATAATTTGAGCCATCACCGTGATCATATTATATATTTATTAACTATGAAGATAATCAAAAAAATCGCGCTGAAATTTGGTATTGCCGCCTTAGTTGGCCTGAGTGTTGCTTTTTTCCTTTGGTTAGATGCTGTTCGTCTTGTAGAGCAGCTTGAGAACGCCTCTTATGATCTGCGTTACCGCTTTAAATATCAGGCAGAACTCAGCGGCATGGCGGCAGATGTGCGCTATCCCGATTATGGAATTCACATCGTTGATATTGACGAGCGCAGTATGGTGAAGCTCGGTTCGTACTGGAATTGGAACAGGGGGTTTCAGGCCACAATGGTAGATTCGCTCTCCTCACGCTTTGGCGCGGCGATCGCCTTTGACGTACTGTTCTACGCACCCGAAGACGGCAACCACCAGTCGCGTTTTGGAGACATTATAGATAACGCGCTCAAAAACGATTCGCTCTTTTCACTCAAAGTACCGCGCCTTAAAGAGCAGCTCCTCTCCTATGTAGATTATGATTTACAGCTGCAAACCGCAATCGAGCGCTCCGGACGGGTATTTTTGGGGCTCACTTTGGCGGAAGACAGAGATTACCGCGACATGGTCTCAAAAGTTGCCTACAGAATGAATATGGACTGGCATAACTCATTAAATCCAACATCCGCTCTTACATTTGCAGATTCCATAAGCAGCCAGATTACAGCCGTTAAAACAATAATTGACGGCATCTATCCGCAAAACGCAAGCGCTTCAAGAGACATAGGGCACGTAAACACAATCGGGGTCGATGAGGTGATAAGAGAGATTCCGCTCTTTTACCGGTTTTCAAATTTCGATCCCGTTTATTTACCTTTAAGTATAAGAACCGCCGCGACGCTTTTCGGCACTCCAAACGATGAGATCATTTTTGAGCCCCATGAGTACCTTGACATAGGAAAGCCGTTTAAAATTTTTAAGGATAACGACGGAGCGGTCTCTTTCTCTTATCCCGACTTTACCAAAATGCAGCTCGAGGCTATTCTTGACGAACGCGAAAAATTGCTGTCGCTCAAAAATAATGAACGGTTAAAAGTCTCCTCCTACACCGCGCTCTTTAGAGACGCTTGCGGAAAAATAGGGGTTGAGATGCGCGCGGGCAAGATTCCCCATGAGGGAGCTTTGGCGCTGATTTCTGAGGTTCCGCGGATTTTAGAGATGGATATTGACGAAGAGAGTGAACTTGACGGCGGTTTTTCAATACTTAGGGAGTCCGATACCGAGTGGGAGCTTATCGGCGAATCGGAGTCTTTTTGGTTAAGCGACACCGATCTTAAAACTTTATCATCTCTTACTGCTGCTGATTTACATTTAGAACCTCACAAGCTAAGAAAACTGCTGTTTTTTGATTTTTGGGTGAGGCGGGAGAGAGGGATTTTAGTCTCGCCGCTTCCTGTTTTGCGCGCCGCGTCACTTAGCGAGCTTCTCGAAAACAGCATTGGCGATATTAACGCTATCGCCCCCGGAGAGCGCCGTGATTTTGGAAAGGCGGTAAGAATTCCTCTGCGCGCCGGCAACCGCCACATCATAACTTATTTTGGTCCGGCCTCAAAGCCCTTTCCCTATTTCAGTTTTTCCGATGTTATGGATAACAATATAAACTATCCTTTAGAGGGAAAAGTTTTTATAGTAGGTTCAACCGCTCCGGCTCTGTTTGATATACAACCCGTTCCGCACCAAAAGGATTTCCCTGCCGTCGAAATCCACGCTTCTATTATGAACTCTATTTTCACCGATACTTTTGTACGCCGTTTGAGCGTACGCCAAGATTTTCTTCTGCTTGTGTTTGTGGGGATGTGGGTCTCGCTTATGGCTCTTTTCTTTAAGCCGCTTTGGGGGAGCTTATGCGTTGCCGCGGGGCTTATTATGTACGTTGTCGCGGCGTTCCAGCTCTTTGAATCGCAGCTTCTGTGGATAGAGATCATTCGCCCCATACTTACAATTATTTTATCGTTCTCTACGGTTATGGCTTACCGCTACATGACAGAGGAGAAAGACCGCAAGTTCTTGCAGAGCACTTTTAAGCAATATCTTTCACCCGCTCTTATTGATATTATGTATACTCAAAAGCAAAAGCCGCAGCTTGGGGGCGAAGAGGGAGTGCGTACCGCTTTTTTCACAGATATTGCCGGTTTTTCAACATTTTCAGAGAAGCTCACCCCTACAAAATTAGTTGAGCTTTTAAACGAGTACCTTACGGCGATGACCGATATTCTCCTCTCCCATTACGGAACGCTTGACAAATATATCGGAGACGCGATAGTCGCTTTTTGGGGAGCGCCGGTTCCCATCCCGCAGCACGCGCAGCAGGCGTGCCACACAGCGCTTGACATGCAGCAAAAACTTGAAGCCCTGCGACAAAAGTGGCGCGGCGAGGGGGATAAATGGCCGCAGATCGTACATGAGATGCAAATGAGAATCGGTATAAACACAGGTACTATCACCACCGGAAACATGGGTTCGGCGGTGCGGATGAACTATACGATGATGGGCGACTCGGTAAATTTGGCCGCGCGTCTTGAGAGCGCCGCGAAGTATTACGGCGTTTACACTATAATAAGCCACTACACCTACAAAATGGTCAAGGATAACTTTGAAGTGCGTATGCTTGACAAAATAACAGTAGTGGGCAAATCAGAACCTATCATAATCTATGAGCTCCTAAGCAAAAAAGGGGAACTCACTCCAAAAATGAGAGATCTGCTTGATATGTATAATCAAGGTATAAAAAGTTACTATTCTCAGGATTTTAAAAGCGCCCAGACTTACTTCGCGAAAGCGGCACAGATGGAACCGAACTGCGGGCCGAGCACAAAAAACCCGTCAAGCCGCTTTGAAGAGATGTGCAAAAGTTTTATAGAAAACCCGCCTCCGAGTGATTGGGACGGGGTCAACAAACTAACTTCCAAATAGAGGAGGCAACATTATGAAAGTTATCATGATCCCGTTTGCTGTTATTATCTCTCTATTATCTGTTTCCCTGAGCTTGTTTAAGGCCGCCGCCGCTTTACTTATAATAGCGGTAAGATTCGTATTCGACCGAGGATTCGGAGCGGCCTTTGGAGCCGCGGGAGGGCTTCTGTTGGGCCGGCGGCATCTTAAGGTTAAGGTGTTCTGAGAGGGAGGCGGTACCCGCCTAACCTCGGGTACCCGCCTAACGTTACACAGCCGCACCCTGAAAGGTGCGGTCAGTTAACCAGCGACACGCGCGTCTTAAAAACCTCTTTGCCCAAGCCGTTTCTCACAACAAGCAGATAGTTACCCGCCGGAGCGATCGTTTTATTCAGCGTAAGCGCCTGACCGCTTTTGAGAGCGGTACTCTTTACGAGTCTGCCGCGAACATCATACAGAGAGACTCTTGCCTCGCCGCCCGCAGCCGGACCGCTAAGCTGCAAGCCGCCGGCTGTGCGGCTGACCGACCATGCGGTTCTTGTTGCAGCACCGGCGTCCCGCTGAACCGATGATGTACTCCAAGACGGATTTGGCGGCGCCCCAGTGGCGGGACCAAGCTCAGACATCATTATATTGGTTATAAACCAGTTTGTGTTGTTTCCGCCAAACCAAAACTCTACCTGACCGCTTGACACATTTTGGCTGTTTGCGGTTACTACGTCAAACTCTACAGTAAAAGTCTGATTCGTCTGTGTGAGAGGAACGGTAAAAGGATTGGAAGTGCCGGGTACAGCAAGGAATCTGGCGCCGGCGCGGTTTGCGTTGTCGCAAACAGTAACGGCTATCTCCCTTGGCGAAGCGGCGCGCGCGTCAAATGAGAGGCGGTATCTGCGACCGTGAGTAAGAGGTATATCTCTTTGATTAAGGTATGGATTCGTTGTGGGAGTGCCTATATTGGCGCCGGTAAAATGCAGGGCTAACTCGTTATTTGTAACGGGGTTTACAATAGCGCCTGTTGTCATAATGTTGGTCACAGCCCAGTCCACCGATGTATTGTTAGCCAAAAAGCCGTTTTTTATAAGATTTCCAGCGGAAAATACCGCACCGATGTTTAGGTTTATACCTCTTACTGTTACCGTAAAAGTATTGCTCGACGATCCTCTTAAATCACCGCTCCAGCTGACAAACTCATTCCCTTCGGCGGGAGTCGCCGTGATAACAACTTGCTGACCGTAATTATATCTTTCCAAGTTGGGAGTTTTAGTAACGGTGCCGCCGTCGGAAGCTGTTATATTGATAGTATAAGTGGTGTCTGTAATGCCGTTGTTGGTAACGGCGGGCCCCATATTGCCGCGGAGCACACCGCGGATATACGTACCGGAAGCGGTCAGATGCCCGGCTGTCCACTGTCCCGCGGCTGGCGCTGTAGGTATAAGCACGTTTGACGCCTCATTTTTATTGCCGATAGCCCAATAAGCCCAGCTTACGCTGTGTGTTTGGAGAAAAGCAAGCCAATCGTTTGTTCTAGTTGTATTTATTGTACCCGCACCGTCTGAGCGGGAAGCGCCGAATTCCGAAACAAAAACCGAGCGGTTAGCGTTAAGAATAGTTTCCGCGCGTCCCCTGAATTGATTCCAGTGCCAATCATCATTGTAAAAATGCAGAGCGTATGTAAGATGGCTGCCGGTTACAGGGTTAGCGGTTATCTGTTCAGGGTTCTCCAAACTGCTGTACCCCCGTGTACCAATTATTATGACGTTGTGGGGATCGATAGCTCTGATTGCGCTTACTACAGCATTTGAATAGTTTCTCAGGGTGTTCCAATCTTCACCCAGGCAGCGGCCGGCCGTACCTCCTCCGGCGCAAGGTTCATTGTAAATTTCATAAATAATATTAGGATGAGCACCCCACTCTCTCGCCGCACGCTCAAAAAACGCAATCGTCTGCGGCTGGAACATGGTAGCCCTGTGAGTGTGCCAGTCAATTATAACATAAGCTCCCCTTCTTATAGCCCCCTCTACTACTGTTGTTAATTGCGACCACTGCCTTGACTCGTCGCCGTCTGTATATCCGGCCCCTCCGCCGCCGCCCGGATCATTGGCTACAGCTACCGCGGCGCGTACAACGTCTATCCGCCAGTCATGAACCAACCATCCGACTACGCCGTCATTGTAAAAAGGACGCCCCTCCGCCGCGTTACCCCAAAAGAGGCTCACTCCCCGCAGCTGAACATTGTGGCCGTGCTGACTGACCATTCTATTGTTGTTTATGCTCAAACGGCCGTGCTTTGCCACAGGGCTCCCAGCGGGCGCCTGACCGGGCGCGGGAAGCGGCGGATTTAACTGCACCGACTGTGCAAATACGGTACTGCTCAACGCAAAAACAAAATACAGGGCTGATAATAGCGTGAGTTTCATCTTTTTCATAAGAGGCCGATCTCCTTAAATAAATAAGGGCGGCCGTACCCCGGCCGCCCCACTAAAGCGCAGATGTGTTTATTTCACAATGCTCATAGGAACCTGTTGAACAATACGTTTGCCGTTTACGTCTCTGGCGTCTATGCGTACAAAATACATACCTGTAGGCATGGAACCTCTTGTTGTGAGTCTTGCCGCAACATTGGCGCCCGATGCGTTAATGGACTGCGACGCAACCACAACGCCTCTTGCGTTAACAAGCGAAACTCTGCCGCTTGAAATCTGAGCGGGAGCGTTCCAGTTAACATTCACACTGCCTCTGCTGTAAGAAGCGCGGAGCGCGGGAGCGCTTGCTTTAGCTCTGGCAGCATTCGTTCTTCTAACCGAAGTGCTGGCATCTACAAAATACACATTGTCGATAGCGATAGAACCTTCTACACCTGCAGGACCATCAAAACGGAACTGCACCTCCACAAGTTTCGTAAGATCCAGCGGCTGTGTCCAAGTTGACCACATAGGAACCGCAAGCACTGAAAATGGGATATGTGCCGCTCTCCACTCACCCTCGGTGGTAGGAATCTTAGCCGCGTATGTAGCGTCCGCGTTTCCTTCGCCGTTGGCATAAGCGTTCTCATCAACAACAGATACTGTAAGCATACGATCACGATCGCCAAAATTGGTATTGTACATAAACCAAATACCGCTGATTGCGCCGCCGCCGCCGGGAGCGCCCGCGGTTGCGTTAAAACGCTGATTCTCAAATTCTGTCAGCTTGGTGCCGATACCTACAAAACCCTGTATCGTGACTTCGCTGGAGCCTTGCATCTCTTTCCAGCCCGGACCGGTAGTGAAAGCGATTGCCGCGCCGCCGGAATTATTATGCCCAGCTTTGTTCCCTGCACCCAAATCGCCGAATTCTCCAAACATAGCCGCTGTAACGACTGTTGCTGAATCTGCAAGCGCAGTTCCAACGGTTACACCTTCAACATTTAAACCGGCTCCGCCCTGCACACAAGTGACGCCTGCGGGAGGATTTTCAGGATTACATCTAACCGCATTCGGGCCGACAGGAGGAACTACAAGGTAAAACGGGTCGTACCAAAGTCCCCAAGTAATCTTGGATGAGTCGGCTTTGGCGTCTTTTCCATCGGTATAAGCATACCAGGGGCCGCCCAATCTGTTCTGTGAAAGAAAGCCGTCGCTGCCGTCTGAAGGTTCAAAGACTATACTCTCAAAATCAGAAAGTTTCCACGCGTTTGTTGGAACGGTGAGAGATGTAACACAGTTCGGGCACTCACCGGGAAGGTTGAATTCTCCGCCTGTTGTCCAAACAGAGTCAATAAACAGATACGCGGTTACACCGGGTTCTGTAGTCCAGTCTTCACCCTGAACAAACCAGGCGATCTTTACAGCGTCTGTTACACTGTAAGTATAGTTAACCTGCGCAAGGCCAGGCGCATGAGTCGGGCCATGCCAACTTTGGGCGCCATATACCTCAAAAGGCGCACGCTGAAGATCTCCAACGCATGCTCCCCTGCGAGCTTCCAATGTACCGTCACCCTCTAACTGGAGTTCTGTCAAATTACACGCACCGGTAACCGCAATACTGAATCTCTGCCATGTATCAGCCGCATTAAAAGAGAGCTTGGCGGCATACGCACCGTCTGAAAGCTTCTTTGATGTAGCGTAAGTGTCCGGAGTATTAACGGTGGCTTCCGGAACGTTTCTTAACTGCTCCGCAGTCTCTACCTTGAATCTGACCGGCATATCCGCATGCGAAACTCTCGCATAAAAGTTGATGTGCGTAACCGTTGCAAACGGTGCGCCGATAGGCTGCTGGACGCCGTCTTCGGGATCCTGTGTAAGGTTTGTACCCATACCAACTCCCGGATTACATACATAGCCCGGTGTGTCAGGGCCCCCAGGCATCTGAAACGCCATCATCGCGTTAACACTGCGGCCGCCCGGACGCGGCGCTCTGCTTGAGGGTTCAAAAACCATTTCGAAATCCTGCAGACCCCTCTGGCTTATAAACTGATCTTCACGAAGGTGCATGATAGTTTCCCAGCGGTCTTCAACGCACGTGGCGTAGTTACGGCGTACAGATCGACCCATGTTCCACTCGTTTAACTGAGTATTGCCCGGCCCGCCCTTAGTACCCAAGTTCGTATAATAGTACCAATACTGCCCCATTCTGTTCTCATTGGTTCCGCTTCTGAAATCATCAATGAGAATGTTGGCAGAAGCCCCAAAAGACAGCGCCAAAACCGCGGCGAGTCCGGTTCCTAACCGTTTTGTGAATTTTCCCATACTTCCCTTCCTTTTTTGGTTATAGTTTAGTGAAAAGATAATTCTGTTTAAGGTTACGGACAATTTCCTATTTTATATTATAAACTAAAATTAATGAAGAGGCAAGGTTTTTTTTGTTTTAGAGATTTTTAGTTGGGGCGACGGAGCGCGCTTTCTGCACGCGGAAAAAACAGAGAGGGGGGGAATCCATATCTTTTCACCCCGCCCCGGGTTAAAACCTGGGGCTATCAATCTTGCACCATTTCAGGGTGCGGAAATTACATCTTCGCATTAGACTCAACCTCAACACTCTCAGCCTGCATCTGCTCCTCAAGCACTGTTATAGCGCCGACAATGCGAAGCG
>Ga0123353_10009272_pt1 | contig 13553 bp, 12 predicted proteins | sample TergutLab28metaG_3_FD_92763 | JGI IMG/M metagenome (GOLD analysis project Ga0123353, IMG submission 92763) | Labiotermes labralis P3 segment gut microbial communities from Petit-Saut dam, French Guiana - Lab288 P3 | ecosystem: Host-associated > Arthropoda: Insects > Digestive system > Gut ... | reverse complement strand
TCTTATGGCCCCGAAATGCGCGGAGGTACTGCCAATGTAACGGTTGTCATCAGCGACGAACGCATCAGCTCTCCCATTGTGAATGCCTACGACACCGCCATCATCCTGAACCAGCAGTCGCTCGATAAGTTTGAACCGTTAGTCAAAAAGGGGGGATTACTGATCTACGACCCCAGCGGAATCACCCGCCATCCCGTTAGAAAAGACATCAACATCTTCGCCATTGAAGCGGTAGAAGAGGCAGCCAAGATTGGGAATGCCAAAGCGTACAACATGATTGTATTGGGCGCTTTTCTCAAGCTTAAACCCATCGTTAAATTAGATAACGTCATCAAGGGGCTTAAGAAGTCCATTCCCGAGCGCCACCACCATTTGATCCCCATGAATGAGCAGGCAATTGCGGTGGGAATGGAGTCTGCTAAAGAAATACTTCAAGTATAATTTCCTCATAATTAGTTTGAAAGAGTTGTAATGAAAAATCTTTGCAACTCTTTTTTTTGTTTATTTCAAATCTTTCGTACCTTTGCCGTAAGCTATAAACGTATATGAATGCACAATATCAAGCCGCACTGAATCGATTGAAGAATAAGATTGGGTCTCTTGTTTCTCATTTCGAACATATTAAAGCAGAAAATGAACGTATGGCCTTAGAATTAACCACCTTAAAAACAATATTAAACGACAATAAAACAACAATTAGCGAACTGGAACATAAAATAAACAGATTGCAAATGGCTGAAGCGTTCAAGGCATCAAGCGCGGATGTTAGGGAGGCGAAGCAAAAGATAGGTAAAATTATTAAAGAGATAGATAAATGTATTGCGCTACTAAACAATTAGAGAAAAATGGCGGAAGATAAATTATCCATAAGGATCAGCATAGCCGACCGATACTACCCTTTAAAGATAGTAGCCGCAGACGAAGAACGAATTCGGATTGCCGCAAAAAGAATCAACGAGAAGATTGAACAATATCGTCAAAGATATACGGGAAGGGATATTCAAGATGCGCTCTCCATGGCAACCCTCCAATTTGTGATTCGTCTGATTGAATCCGAAAACAATGAGAATATTGAGCCTTTAGTTAAAGAAATCGATTCAATAACCTCACAAATAGAAGCTTACATTCAAAAAGAAGTTTAACTCTCTTTACTTTGACATATTGATCTATCCGCTGTGGAAGCCGCTCTTTGCGAAACTCAACATTAATTTTCACTTAGCAGAGTGATCGCGTATTGAAAACAGGCCCTTTATCACCCTTAGGGGGATTCCGTTCACGGGACGTGGGAAGTTTGAGATGTAAAACGACGCTCTAAACCTTGAAGCCAGGGTTTTTGCTAAACAGCCTTCCGCAGCGGGTTTTTTTATGTCCACTATTAGACAACCAAAAATAACTATAAAACCAAATATGGACACAATTATCATCTACACCCTCATTTCAAGCATACTCGGCTTTCTCATCACCTTCTTTCTGGTAAACAACGTCTTTTTAAAGAAACGGCGCGAACGCCTCTTCAAAGAGAGCGCCATGGAGGCCGAAAACATCAAAAAAGAGAAAATACTTCAGGCCAAAGAGAAGTTTCTGCAACTCAAATCGGAACACGAACAGCAGATTAACGAAAAAAACAACAAGATTGCTCAGGCTGAAAACCGAATCAAGCAAAAAGAGAGCACCGTAAACCAGCAATTGGCTGATGTACAGAAAAAACAAAAAGAGACTGAATCGCTCAAAGAGACCCTTACGCTCCAGATCGATCAGCATGAAAAACGCAGTGAAGAGTTTGACAAATTGCGCAAACAGCAGATTGAAAAGATTGAAGCGATTGCCGGACTCTCCGCAGCCGATGCCAAAAATATGTTGATTGACACCCTCAAAGCCGAAGCCAAGACGCAGGCGATGTCCTACATCAGCGAAGTGATGGACGAAGCGCGACTGACGGCCAACAAAGAGGCCAAAAGGGTCATCATCAACACGATTCAACGTGTTGCCTCCGAAACGGCCATCGAAAATGCCGTCACCGTATTCAATATTGAGAGCGACGAAATCAAAGGACGCATTATTGGGCGCGAAGGGCGCAACATCCGTGCTTTGGAAGCTGCCACCGGAGTTGAGATTGTGGTGGACGACACCCCGGAGGCGATTGTCCTCTCGGCATTTGACCCTGTTCGCCGTGAAGTAGCGCGGTTGGCCCTGCACCAGTTGATCACAGATGGTCGCATCCACCCGGCCCGCATCGAAGAGGTGGTGGTTAAGGTGCAAAAACAGTTGGAAGAGGAGATGATGGAGACGGGAAAGCGCACCTGTATCGACTTAGGGGTACACGGACTTCATGTAGAGTTGATTCGCTTGGTTGGAAGAATGAAATACCGCTCCTCGTATGGGCAAAACCTGTTGCAGCACTCCCGTGAAGTGGCCAACTTCTGCGCCATCATGGCTGCCGAATTGGGACTCAACACCAAATTAGCCAAACGCGCCGGTCTGTTGCACGACATTGGAAAGGTGTCTGACGAAGACCCCGATCTGGCGCACGCCATTTTGGGAATGCACCTCGCCGAAAAGTATAAAGAGCGCCCCGAAGTGTGCAACGCCATTGGCGCCCACCACGAAGAGACAGAGATGACCTCCCTGATTGCCCCCCTCGTATTGGTGGGAGACGCCATCTCAGGCGCCCGTCCGGGCGCCCGCCGCGAAGTGATTGAGTCGTACATCAAACGCCTGAAAGAGATGGAGAACATAGCCCTCGCCTACCCGGGCGTCACCAAAACCTACGCCATCCAAGCCGGCCGTGAGCTTCGCGTAATTGTAGGCAGCGACAGAGTTTCCGATCAGGAGGCCGAAACCCTCTCACAAGAGGTGGCCAAGAAGATTCAAGACGAAATGGTTTACCCTGGACAGGTGAAAATCACCGTAATCCGTGAAACGCGCTCCGTCAGCTTCGCCAAGTAACATCCATTTTGACCTTGCACGGTGCACCAATTTGATAAAAAGTTCTATCTTTGCACGCGGTTTCCAAAGCCCGAATGGCGGAATTGGTAGACGCACTAGTTTCAGGGACTAGCGGTCGCAAGGCTGTGCAGGTTCGAGTCCTGTTTCGGGCACCCAAAAACGCCAAACCTACCTGATAATCATGTAGGTTTGGCGTTTGGTATAATAGAATGTATTATAAATTTCAGATTTTGGGTATTTCTTTTTCAAACATCTCGTTTATCGGGGTCGTGCTTATCAACATCGGAAACATCTATATTCTTGTGTTTAAAGTAGGCATCTCGGATAATGACACCGATAACACCTCCAAATGATTCTATCGGTCTCCCCTTTTTAAATGCAAGAAGTTTGATGTCCTCAACATCTTTCTCAGAAATAAGCGTAGAAAGGTTGAAGGTAGCCTGCTCAATACAGAATTGTTGGATATCGTATGCGTTTTTGTTGGTTACATTCTTATCAACAAGTGCTAAAATATTCTCCCAATTACTTGATATACGTTTTTCAATATCAAGTTCCTTTGCCACATCTATTCCTAACTGAGTCAAGCGCACCGGACTATGAGCCTGCAAAAAAGGATCGGGGAATGAAAATTTTGTCGTTATGATTGCTTTCACTTTCATAACTTCCTCTTTGATATCATCTGTGTTTTTCTCAATTTTATCCACACGTTTCCCAAATGCTCCATGTTCTACCACGATTTTGGTTGAAAATGTTGCAATCTTATAGATTGATAAGAAAATCAACATAAATAGAGCAAAGATAAGCCCAATTGAGCCGGCATCACTTGTGAATATTTCTCTCAAGAGTTCAAGCATAACAAAATGAATTAAGTTAGATAATATATGTTCAGAAATGACAAATGTAACAGTTATTATTGAAACTACAAAAAAAATAGACACAATTCATATAATAGCCTAACGCTTGATTTTTTCCAATGCGATGCACAGTACTGCTTCTGCATGGTCAACTTCATGCTGTGTGGAGAAGTTGCTGTGGTAAATGGATAAGACTGAATCGAATAGTTCTTGAAAAGCGGCTCGTTCCGCATCGGAGTATTGCTGAGCAGAATCGGAGTATTTCTGTGCAGAGCGGATGGCGGCGCCAAGGTTGCTCTTTTCGGCCAAGCCCGGAGGAGTGCGGAAATGGGTAGCTTGCTCTACTACGTAGGCAAATTCAATGAGTTGCGCTTCGCTGAAGGCGGTTCCGGTGAAGGTGAGGTTGATGGGATATGCCATTCCGTCTAAGTTGGCAAGTGGGATGCTCACGGTAGGATAGCCGGCTTTAGCGCCGATAACGGTGGGAGAGCCGAACTGCGAGGTACCCACCAATCCGTCTAACTGATATTCTTTTAACAGATAATCAATTCCGTTATCCCTTGCGTAGAGGAGGTCTGTTGCACGTTCCGTCAAGAATTGCTCCCTTTTCTCTTCAAGATCCAGAATGGCGCACCTTTCAAAGATCGCCTGTCCATAAGGAAAAGCGGCAGAGTCGATTTTCATGTACTCATTGTTGAAGTTGATCACGTCTTGAATCGTTTTTATGGGATAGTCCCTATCTAAGGTTGCTAAATAGGCGGGGAGGTCTTTGGCAAAATCGTAATCGAGCACAATTGAGCGTGGAGAGGTTGGGTTGGTATTGGGGTCGTCCGGATTGTAAAAGGTGAGTGCTGTGCCGTCCGGCTTGGTTACGATCTCAGCTCCTGCATCCCTCAAAGCCTGAACTGCCTGTTGGAATGGGGAATTAGAGGTATGTTCTTCGGGAGGGATTCCGATGAGGCCAATCCTCTTCCCTTTCAGGTCGTTTAATTTGAGGCTCAAGGTGTAATCGACATCCGATGCCCCCGCTGCTTCGATGCCTTGGGTAGCGTCGTCATTGGAGTCGTATCCGGCCAACACGTTGAGTAGGATAGCCACATCGGTGACTGTGCGCCCCATGGGGCCACCTGTATCCTGAGAAGAAGAGATGGGAATAACCCCATACCGGCTAATCAACCCCACAGTGGGCTTAATGGCCACAATGGAATTTGCAAAAGCCGGAGAGAGGATCGAACCTGAGGTTTCGGTGCCGATGGTGATGGCCGCCAAAGCCGCCGCAGCTGCTGCTCCCGATCCTGCCGAAGATCCGCTTGGCCGTAGCGTGAGGGTATCTCCCAACAACCTTACTGGACGATAAGGGTTGAGCACCTGTCCTCCCAGCGAAGAGAATCCCGTGGGCATCCCAATGGCAATAAAGTTTGCAAACTCAGTAAGGTTGGCTTTCCCCAAAATAACCACCCCAGCCTCCTTCAGTTGGGTAACCAACCAAGCATCGTATGGCGCATAGTTGTCAGCCAAAGCCACCGACCCTGCCGTAGTGGGCATCCCAACCACATTCACATTGTCCTTCACAAGCACCGGTATGCCAAACATCCCCTTAGCCACTGACGGATTGGCAGCAAAGGCGAGATCACACCGCTCAGCCTCCTCCAATGCATTGGGATTGAGCACCCTTACCGAATTTATCTTAATAGTGTTAAAATCGTATAACGCTATCCGGTTCAAATACATTTGCGTGATTTCCCGATAGGTAACCCTTCCCTTCCTCACCAACTCCTGCAAATCCAAAGCTGTAACGTTTTGCAAATCAATCCGTTTGCTATCTAATTCCACCTGCTTCCTCAACCCCTCCAAATCATCCCGTTGCGCTGACCGCTCGAAATCGTCCCGTTGCGCTGACCGCTCCAAATCGTCCCGTTGCGCTGACCGCTCGAAATCATCACGTTGCGCTGACCATCCCAAATCGTCCCGTTGCGCTGACCGCTCGAAATCATCACGTTGCGCTGACCGTCCCAAATCATCCCGTTGCGCTGACCGCTCGAAATCGTCCCGTTGCGCTGACCGCTCCAAATCGTCCCGTTGCGCCAACAACTGTCCCAAATCAATTGCATTGGATTGAGTGACAAAGAAAAATATGGAGAGGACAAACAACAAAAGTCTCTGTCCTATCCACGGCCAATTTCGTGTATGTCTCATAGTTTTTTCTTACCGGATGGTGGACATATATGCGATCATATCCAACATCTTGCAGGAGTACCCCCACTCATTATCATACCATGCCACCACCTTCACAAAGTTAGGATTCAACTGAATTCCCGCCCCTGCATCAAAAATCGAAGCATGAGGATCATGGATAAAATCGGACGAAACCACCGAATCTTCCGTATATCCCAACACCCCTTTCAACTCATTATCAGCAGCATTCTTCATTGCAGCCTTAATCTCCTCATACGTGGTAGCCTTCTCTAAACGGCAAGTGAGGTCAACCACCGAAACGTTTACAGTGGGCACCCTGAACGACATACCGGTCAATTTGCCTTTCATCTCGGGAATCACCACCCCTACCGCCTTTGCTGCGCCTGTTGACGAGGGAATAATATTAGCTGCGGCTGCACGTCCTCCGCGCCAATCTTTGGCAGAGGGTCCATCCACCGTCTTTTGGGTAGCGGTGGTAGCGTGTACGGTGGTCATCAGCCCCTCTACGACGCCAAAATTGTCGTTTAACACCTTCACAATCGGCGCTAAACAGTTGGTGGTACACGATGCGTTGGAGACCATCGTCTCTCCGTTATATTTTTGATGATTCACCCCAAAGACAAACATGGGGGTGTCGTCTTTGGAGGGGGCGGACATGATCACCCTCTTGGCGCCGGCGTCAATATGGGCTTGCGCTTTCTCTTTGGTCAGGAAAAGGCCGGTCGATTCCACTACATATTCGGCGCCCACTTCGCTCCATGCGAGGTCGGCAGGGTTCTTTTCCGAAGTTATGCGGATTGATTGGCCATTTACAACCAACACACCCTCTTTTACTTCAATGGTTCCGTCAAATTTCCCGTGAACGGTATCGTAACGAAGCATATATGCCATATAATCAGCATTTAATAGATCGTTGATGGCTACTACTTGAATATCATCTCTTTCGAGAGCGGCGCGAAACACTAAGCGTCCAATTCGGCCAAAGCCGTTAATTCCTACTTTAATCTTACTCATTTTGAATGTTTTAATAATTGTGTACTGTTATAAATTAAAAAAGCAAAGATAATAAAAATTAGACTATCTTTGTCAGATGATTATAAAAAGAGAAATTCTCATCACAAATGATGATGGCATTGGGGCTAAAGGACTTTCTGCTTTGGTTGAGATGGCACGCCCTTACGGGAACCTTACCGTAGTTGCGCCCAAAGAGCCACAGTCAGGTATGTCGAGCGCCGTAACCTTCAGCACCCCCATTCGCCTTTTTGAATGTAAACGGGAAGAGGGAGTTACATATTATGTTTGTTCAGGGACTCCTGTAGATTGCGTCAAGATTGGATTGAATCGGATTTTCCATGACCGGACGCCCGATCTGTTGCTCTCAGGGATCAACCATGGCTCCAACTCCTCTGCCGCAGTGCTCTATTCGGGCACTTTAGGGGCTGCTGCCGAGGCCATACTCTACGGCATCCCCTCCATTGGCTTTTCGTTGGCCACCCCCCACAACCCCGACGCCGATTTTAACGCCTCCATCCACTATGGACGAAAGATTTTAGATCAATATTTCCAAAATCCCCCCTCTCGGGAGGTCTATCTGAACATCAATATCCCCGATATTCCCATGGAGGAGATTAAGGGAATAAGGTTGGCGAGACAGGGAAAAGGCGCATGGATTAAGGAGTTTGAGAAGAGAATAGATCCACATGGGACTCCCTACTATTGGCTGACTGGTGAATTTCGCAACGACGAGCCTGATGCACCCGATTCCGACTGTAATCTTTTGGGGCAAAAGTATATCTCCATTGTTCCCCACCAAGTGGATACCACCCACTACGCAGAACTTAAACGATTGGGAGAGGTCTGGCACTTATGAGAACCACTTACAACGCATACTATCCTTCTCCGCTCGGCGTCTTTGCCATTACCTGCAACGCCACAGCAGTCGTTCGGGCAATCTTTTTACCCCCCACTCACTCATTTTCAGACGATTCGCTCAGTTCTTTCAACGCTCCGCCCATTTTACATGAAGCGCTTTTTCAAATAGGTCAATACTTTATGGGAAAAAGAACCACCTTCGACCTCACTTTGGATCTCTCGGGAACGCCCTTTTATTTAAAGGTATGGCGGGAACTGCTGAACATTCCCTTTGGAACTACCGTTTCATATAGCGCCATTGCCAAACGTGTGGGGAATGAAAAAGCGTGTCGTGCCGTGGGGATGGCCAACAACCGTAACCCTGTTTCGATCATTGTTCCCTGTCACCGCGTGATTGGTGCTTCAGGGCAATTGGTGGGTTATGGTGGAGGCTTGCACAGGAAAGAGTGGCTCCTTGCATGGGAGAAGAGTTTCCAATGAAAAATTGAATAGAATTTGACATTTCCTTTTTTTCCCTATCTTTGTAGGATAAATTACCTTCAAACTATAAACAGATGAAATTCGTAGTATCAAGTACAGAACTCCTTACGCCTCTTCAGGCAATATCAAGAGTAATCTCGTCCAAAAACAGTATGTCGATATTGGATAACTTTCTTTTTCAATTATCGGGCAACACGTTGACCATAACCACCTCCGATTTGGAGACCACCGTGCAGGCATCGATACCTGTACAAGATGTTGAAAGAGAGGGTACTGTTGCTATTCTCAAACTTCTGACCGATTCGCTGAAAGAGTTTCCCGAGCAGCCGCTTGAATTTTCTTTTGATCAGGAGAACATGATGATTGACCTCTCTTCTGAAAAAGGAAAATCGCACTTCCCCGGTCTTCCGGGAGATGACTTTCCCGAGCCGCCCCAACTTCAGGAAGATTATACCGAATTATCGATTCCGGCCGCTGTACTGCTCGAAGGAATCAGCCGCAGCCTTTACGCCACTGCCGAAGAGGAGATGCGTCCGGTAATGAACGGTATCCTCTTTGACATAGATGAAAATCAAACTACTTTAGTGGCTTCCGATGCCCATAAACTTCTTTGTTATACGAGAAAAGATATCATTGCCTCTAAACCGTCCAAGTTTATCTTGCCCAAAAAGCCTGCATCACTTCTTAAAACGCTTTTACCCAAAGTGTCCGAGAATGTACAGATTCAATTTGACGACAAGAATGCTGTCTTTATTCTGCCCAACTATCGCTTGGTTTGCAGGTTGGTGGAGGGTAATTATCCTGCTTATCGAACGGTGCTTCCCGCGAATAATATCAATAAGGCTGTTGTTGACCGCATCGAATTTCTCAGCAGCGTTCGTCGCGTAGCCGTCTGCTCTAATCAGGCGAGTAATCTGATACGCATTAAGTTGGAACACGAAGAAATCACGGTCTCTGCCCAAAATCTTGACTTCTCCATCTCGGCATACGAGCGGATCGGTTGTCAATATGATGGCGACCCCATGGAGATTGGGTTTAAGTGGGGTTTTCTGGCCGAAATTTTGGCCAATTTACCCGGTCAGAGCGTAAGTTTCGAGCTTTCTGACCCAAGTCGTGCCGCGCTGTTGATTCCTATGGAACTTAGCGATGCCAACGAAGAGATTTGTGCCTTGATTATGCCCTTGATGATTGGCTCATAACGCATAGCCATGCATCTAAACTTAAAAAATCCCCTGCTGTTTTTCGACCTTGAAACAACAGGGCTGGTTGTATCTTCTGATAGAATTGTAGAGATCAGCGCCCTAAAAGTGATGCCAAATGGAGACGAAGAGGTAAAAACACGTCGCCTCAATCCCACCATTCCCATCTCCCCGGAAGCAACGGCAATTCACCACATTACCAATGAAGATGTGGCCGACTGCCCCACCTTTAAAGATGTTGCTAAATCGTTAGCTCATTGGATAGAGGGCTGTGATATAGCCGGATTTAACGCAATAAAATTTGACATTCCCATTCTTGCTGAGGAGTTTTTACGGGCAGGAGTCAATGTCGATTTTAGAAGAAGGAAAATTGTGGATGTGCAAAACATCTTCCATAAAATGGAGCAGCGTACCTTAATTGCTGCCTATAAATTCTACTGCAACAAAGAGCTGAGCAATGCCCATAGCGCCGAAGCCGACACGTATGCCACATACGAAGTCCTTAAATCACAACTTGATCGCTATTCTGATTTGAAAAATGACATCTCTTTTCTTTCCGATTTTTCGAGCATCAACCGAAACGTTGACTATGCCGGTCGTTTTGTCTTCAACGATCTTGATGAGCCTGTGGTCAACTTTGGGAAGCACAAAGGCAAAAAGTTAGTAGAGGTATTAAAAGAAGAACCAAGTTATTACAGATGGATGATGGATGGGGATTTTTCCTTAGATACCAAGAGGATTCTCACTGAATTGAGGCTCTCGATGTAGCAGAAAGATGAAACTAATCTGTTTTCCCTTCCAAAGCCGCCACTTTTACCTGAAGCCCGAAACTGCCCTTTTACGCAATGGGCGTACCTTTTATACACCCGAAAATAGTTCCCGCATCGAATGTGCGCTGGCGTTAGTGGTAAAGATTGACCGTTTGGGAAGGCACATCGCGCCGCCATTCGCACACCGTTACTACCACGAAACTGCCCTGGGGTTCTGCCTATATGCTGCTGATATTCTGGAGGAGTGTCGTATGCATGGAGTCTCCTGGGCGTCTGCTTGCGCCCTCGACTACTCAGCACCCCTGTCGGAACGCTTCACTCCTCTCCTTCAATCGGAACGTTTGCAAGACCTTTTTGCATGGGAACAATGGAGCGGATATTTTACCGAATCTATTGATGAGGCAATTGCCCACCTCTCTCGAACTATTTTTCTGAAAATGGGAGATTTAATCTGGTTCGAACTGCACCCTCCCCTACTCCTCTCTCCCCCATCTCAAGTTCACGCCTCACGCAACGGTCAAATTGAGTTGCACTTTGGCATACGATAGCCAACATCCCTTTTACACGACACTCCGTTTCAAAATGGTTTCTGCCGCTTTTGTCCCCGCCAGCACACCCGTTGAAAAGGCAATTTGTAAGTTATAGCCACCTGTATCTCCATCTAAATCGAGAACCTCTCCCGCAAAAAAGAGGTTTCTATTCATTTTTGAGCGCAAATCTTTCTTCTGAACCTCTTTTAGAGAGACTCCGCCCGCCGTAACCACCGCCCGCTCAAAGCCGCCATACTGCTCAATCGGAAACACCCAATATTGGAGTTGCTTTATTAATTCTAACTTATTATTATCTGATAATAAAGATATTTTAATAGATGGAGCAAGAGAAGTAGCTGAAATAAATGAAATAATCAGATTATATGGTAAATATCGTTTTAAAAAATGTTTAAGTAACTCATTTTCAAATGCTACACACTCCCTTTGCAGTCGCCCTGCCAATTGTGTATATGAGAGCGCCGGTTTTAGGTTCAAAACCACCGATACTTTTGCCCCTTGCCGCATGGCTGCTACGGCATTCCGGCTCAAACGCAACCCCAATGGCCCCTCGATGCCCAAATCAGAAAATGCCACCTCCCCAAACTCTTCCAGTACCGTTTTGCCATTGACTGTCAGCATTAACCTCACATTATTGAGCGAGACCCCGTACAACCGCACATCGTACTTTTGTGGCATCAACGCCGTTAACGAGGGAAAACGGGGCGTCAGGGTGTGGCCTGTTGACTCTGCCAAGGCGTAGCCCTCTCCGGTAGAGCCGGTTGCAGGATATGAACAGCCACCCGTAGCCAAAATCACCGCCCCCGCCACTACCTTACAAATCTTCCCATTTCGTGCATAATGTATTGAATGTATGCGCTTTTCATCGCACCCATCCTTTACCTCGGATACGTCTGCTTGCGCTTCAATATGTACGTCGGAAGTATCTGTTCGTACTTCATTATGTACGTTGGACATATCTGCTTGCGCTTCGAAATGATGCACGTGCGCTTCGTTATAGATGTTCACCCCCTGACTCTTCACCCACTGCACCAGCGCCTCCGTTACGCTACGTGCATCTTGACACGCCGGGAAGACGCGATCCCCGCGCTCTACAACCGTCTCAACCCCTATTGAACCCAAAAATTGGATGAGCGCCTGATTGGAAAAATTCCAAAAAGCAGGTCGAAAAAAATCCGGTTGCGGATAGATATGGCTCGAAAATTCACTCCACTCCTTGGTATTCGTAAGGTTACAACGCCCTTTTCCGGTGATGGAAAGCTTCCGTCCGCAACGATCCATCTTCTCAAGCAATAACACGCTACACCCCTTTCCTGCAGCGCTTCCCGCAGCCATCAAACCCGCAGGTCCTCCGCCGATTACCACTATATCATATCTTTCCATAAAGTACAAAGATACAACAATGAGTGATAAGTGATACTACATAATAATGTTCACTATTATTTTCTTGACGTTCCAGATTTCAACGCGGTTCACTTACAAATCGATGTCATGAGGCTGCTCTCTGAATTAATCATCCCTCCCTATTAAAAATCGTTTTCCCTGCTCGGTAATCATGTATTTCTGATTTGGTGATGTCGGCTTGTCGGGATTGGTTCGTTGGATGAAACCAAGTGTACATAACGGCTTAAGGTAATTCTCGTTAAAAAAAGTACGATGATTAAAAGATAAAACGTCCACTAAATCATCTACCGAAATCGGATTACCGGATAGCAACAAAATGTCAATAAAATATTGAAGTCTTTTAGAGGGCAACTTAGTCACTTTTTCGATAGAACATAGCAGTTTTTCTTCGTCGATCTTGGTTCCTTGGTTCCTTGAATTTAGTGCTTTAACGTTGTTAATATATTTACTATCAATGGAATTCATCTCATCAAACTTTGTACTTATCCTATGCCGGCTTTGCATCTCCTTTCTATCCAGCTTAGTCACTTTTTTATCCAGCTTAGTCACTTTTTCCATCCAGCTTGACACTAAACAGGAGAGTTGTTCCTCCCAATTCATTTTGTGAAGTTGTCCGTCAATCTCAATTTTTCTCAACGACTCCATCAGTCTCGGGCGCCATTTATCGTCTAATTCCAACCAAGTAAGCCATTCGTCTGCAAAATTGGACATCGTATAACGTACCAACGGGATAATTGTTCTAAACATAGTCTGGTCAATAAAAACAGGTGTAGCGTTTTCGACATAACGGGGAAGGTATTTTCGCGTGTTTCGAATGCCGGAACCGATTTCATCAGACCAACCCAATGCCATAAAAAATTTGCGAATATTTGGATTTTTGGGATGTGGACTGAACTTATCCAAGTCCATAACGCTGTTGAAATAGGGATTGTTAGGGTTTAGCGTTCGCACGGCATCTTCATCAATAATCACTTCTGTGGCGGTTGCGTCCGTATATTCACGATGAACAATGATGTTCCCTATTACTTCCCTAAAGATTCTGTCACGCAAATCAACACGCTGATCTCCTTCCAAATAAAACTTGTCGGGCAAATAACGATATATAAACTCTTTCAGTTTCAGATAAGTATCTATCAAATTGGTGCGCAGGGTAAGTCTGTCATCCCAACGGTCTTTATCTTTAATACGCACCATTGCTTCCACCTTGTATGCAGGCAATAAGCTTTGAATGGTCAAATCTTTTCCAAAAATCAGCGCTGCTGCCAAAGAAAAACCTTCGCGATT
>Ga0123353_10009271_pt1 | contig 13553 bp, 11 predicted proteins | sample TergutLab28metaG_3_FD_92763 | JGI IMG/M metagenome (GOLD analysis project Ga0123353, IMG submission 92763) | Labiotermes labralis P3 segment gut microbial communities from Petit-Saut dam, French Guiana - Lab288 P3 | ecosystem: Host-associated > Arthropoda: Insects > Digestive system > Gut ... | reverse complement strand
GGACAGAAAACCCTCGCTATCAGCAGCTTGCTGCGCGCATTACAGCTGCTGGTACGGCAAGTACCTCGCTGCATGTCAGACGCGGCGACTATGTGTCGGGTGCTGCGCCCCTTGGTACCTGCAACCAGGATTACTACCAGCGTGCCATCAAGACAGTAGCGCAGAGTACTGGACAGACTCCCTCTGTTTTTATCTTTAGTGACGACCCGCAGTGGGTGCGCGAGAATCTGCACTTTGAGCAGTGCAGCTATTCTGTGATTGACAGTGCCAACTATGACAGTAGCGTCGAGGATCTGGCTTTGATGGGGCTGTGTCATCATCACATTATTGCGAACTCAAGCTATTCGTGGTGGGGGGCTTGGACGGGCGAGCGCAGCGGCAGCGTTATTATTGCTCCCCAGCAGTGGTTTCCCAAGACCTGCGGTAATCTGACGCCTGTTCCTGCCCGCTGGCAGCGTCTGTGCAGCAATGTTGTGGGTGTTTAATGAGATACTTAAAGGCAGTGAAAACAGTTCGTCAGAAAAGCTACTGACCCCAAAAGACGGTGAAGAGACGAAAATATGGTCGCTAAAAAGGCATTGATAACAGGTATCACGGGTCAAGACGGCGCGTATTTGTCTCGCTTGTTGATTGACAAGGGTTACGAAGTTCACGGCATTGTCCGCAGAAGCTCTGACCATAATACGGCACGGGTCGACCAGCTGCGCACCGATTCTAATCAGCAAGCAGCACGGCTTAACCTGCATTTTGGTGACCTGACCGATTCTGCTGGCATTATGAGCATTGTCGAGTCTGTCCAGCCTGACGAAATTTACAATCTGGGCGCACAAAGTCAGGTTGACATCAGTTTTTCGACGCCCCTTTACACGGCAGACGTTGATGGTCTGGGCACACTCCGCCTACTGGAAGCCGTTCGTGTTCTGGGTCTGGCAAACACAACACGCATCTATCAGGCAAGCACCTCTGACCTGTACGGTAAGGGCAGCGCGAGCCCCAAATGCGAGCAGACCCCCTTTGAGCCAAACTCGCCCTATGGCATTGCAAAGCTGTATTCTTACTGGACTTGTGTAAATTACCGCGAGGCCTACGACATGTACGTCTGCAACGGCATTTTGTTTAACCACGAAAGTCCCCTGCGCGGCGAGAACTTTGTGACGCGCAAGATTTCTTCTGCAGTGGCACGCATCAAACTGGGCAAACAAGACGTACTGCAGCTGGGAAATCTGGACGCCACCCGCGACTTTGGTTTTGCAGGAGACTACGTTGAACTGATGTGGCTGATGCTGCAACAGGACGCAGCTGATGACTATGTTATGGCAACGGGCAAGCTGAGTTCTGTGCGCGAATTTGCACGAGCAGCCTTTGCTCACGTTGGAATCGAGCTGCGTTTTGAGGGTAGCGGTCTTGACGAAAGGGGCATTGACGCAGCAAGCGGAAAAACCCTGCTGACCGTCAGCAAAGAGTTCTTTCGCCCCACCGACGTTGACCTGCTGGTAGGGGACGCATCAAAGGCACGCCAGCAACTGGGCTGGACGCCCAGCACCACCCTGCAAGAGTTAACCGCCATGATGGTCGACTTTGATTTGCAGCGCGAACAGAATCTGTGATGTCGGTGCAAGGGCAGCTGCCATGACCAGAGTAATCTATGACTATCAGGCCTTTGCGATGCAGCAAACAGGCGGTGTCTCGCGCTATTTTGCCCAGCTGATTCAGACCCTGCAACGGCATCCCGAACTGGCTGTAGAGCCTTTGCTCGAAGTATCCTTTGCGGCAAATCGCTACCTGCGTGACGAGTTGAACATCGACTCAAAGGTCAGGGCGGGGGAGTTTTTCCATCGCTATCAGGGGCGCGGACAGGGCAAACTACAGGCAATTGGCAACATCGCAAACAAGCACGCGGCCTTTCGCTTGCTGCTGCAACAGCCAAATGCCCTGTACCATCCCAGCTATTTTGATCCCTGGTTTTTGGCGATGCAAAAGCAGCAAAAACGGCTGTCGTCCCAACGCCTGATGGTGGTCACGGTTCACGACATGATTCACGAACTGCTGCCCGACCAGGTCGCCGACCCGCATACCACAGACAACAAGCGATTGATGATGCAGCGCGCCGATGCTTTGGTGGCTGTCTCGCAGACAACACAGGCAGACATCATCAAGCTGTACCCCGAACTTGCTGAAAAAATCACCGTCATCCATCACGGAGCAACCCTGACAGACGACATCCCCACCGGCACCTTTCATCACGACACACCCTATCTGTTGTTTGTCGGCAACCGCTGGAGTTACAAAAACTTTAGCAGTGTCGCCCACGCCTGCGCAGATATTTTTGCCGACTACCCCGATTTGTCCCTACTATGCGCGGGAGGCGGTCCCTTTACCGCCACAGAAATGCAGTTGCTACACTCGCTGAACATCGCGCATCGAACAGTGCAGTGCAGCCCCGATGACTCGACCCTGAAGGCCCTGTACCAGGGGGCAGAGCTCTTTGTTTTTCCCTCGCAGTACGAGGGTTTTGGGATGCCCGTACTAGAAGCAATGGGCAATGGCGCACCCTGTGTGCTAAGCAGTAGTAGTTCTTTGCCCGAAGTTGGCGCAGACGCTGCCCTGTACTTTGATGCACAGGGCGAAAACGGTGGAGCCGCAGAACTTGCCACTCAGTGCAAGCGCATCCTTGGCAGCAGCGAAACGCGCGCACAGCTTGCTGCGGCGGGACATAAGCGCGCCGCACAGTTCAGCTGGCACAAATGCGCCACCCAACATGCCAATCTGTACACTAATCTGTATCATAAACACCATGGATAAGGCAGCGAGCAAAAACCAGGCACAACAGCAGGCAGGCAGCAGACCTGTGCGCCTTGCTGTCTATCTGCAGTGTGACACTGACGTAGGCGGACAGTTTCAGTACGCACTCAGTATGCTGCGCGCACTACAGCTACAGCAGGGCAACTTTCAGCTGTTGGTCTATAGCTCGCGCAGGGTATGGGAAGAGTACTGCAACAAGCACGACATCGCGTATCGACCGTTCCCCCTGCGCGCTGCTGCCAGTCGCATAGGACAGCGCATATTTGGACGTACTCTCTCAAGTCCAAAGTCACCACACTGGCTGGGTCGCCTGTTGCAAAAACACGTCACCCGCGACAAGGTCGATGTCGTGGTCTTTCCTCTGCCTTCGACCCTTACTGCCTATTTGTCTGTTCCCAGCATCATGACGATTCACGACCTGCTGTATCGCTACGAACCCCAGATGTGCGATGACGACGATTCTGATGCCGCGCATTACGACGACTTGTACCAGAACATTTTGCTTAACAGCAGCACGGTACTGACCGATTCTGCCCTTTGTGCCCGTCAGCTGCGGGAAGCCTTTGCCGTCGCTGCGACCGCCGACATTCAGGTCTTGCCCTACTGCGCGCCCCCCTATGTAAACGAATACCTGCAAGAAGTTGCCGCCGACCCAATTGCTGCTGCAGCACATATCAGCGAAGAAGTTCGTGCTGCTGCCGCGCAACCCTATCTGTACTACCCCGCGGCATTCAGGCGCCACAAAAATCACCGCCGACTGCTGCTGGCACTAAAGCAGCTAAAAGACGAGGGTCTGCCCCTTAACCTTATTCTCACCAGTCCCCCCTGGCCGCCTGCTGACCAGATACAAGCCCAAGTGGCAGAGCTTGACCTGAACTCTACGGTTACCCTGCTTTCTTACGTCAGCAACCGGGAAGTCTGCTATCTGTTTCAGCACGCGCAGGCTTTGGTGATGCCCACCTTTAATGGACCGACTAACTTGCCCCCCCTCGAGGCCTTTGCGCTGGGCTGTCCCGTGGTGATTTCTAACAGATTTCAACAGTCAGAGCAGCTGACTTCTGGTGTACTGCTTTTTGACCCGCGCTGTCCAGAAGATATTGCGCGTGCCCTGCGAGAAATTACCAGCAGCGAAAGCCTGCGAACAGAACTTATCGCAGAAGGGTACCGGCGCGACAAAGAGCTTAACTTGCAGGCCTTTTCGACAAGGCTTGCCGCCATTGTCAGCGCAACAATCACGCGAGCGCAGCAATGACAACAGCTCCTCGTCTGCTGCGCAACACCATGGCAAACATGTCTGCCCATGTAGTCACTGCTGCTGTTGCTTTTATCACCCTGCCCTTTATGATGGCGCACTTTGGCAAGGGCTATTACGGCGTTTTTGCCCTGGTCAACTCGCTGGTTGCCCTAGTTGCCCTGTTCGATTTGGGTGTGACAACGGTACTGATCAAACAAGTTGCCCAGCTTGACCCCAGCAAGGCGGCGCGTAAAATCGACGACACCGTCAAACTGGGCAGTCGCTGGCTGGCTATTTTTGGCGTAAGTAATGCCATCATTTTGGGCATCTTTGCTTTTCTCCCCTTTCTGACCGCACACTTAAGCCCCGACGAGACCTTTCTGTTTCGTGCCATGCTTGCTTTTTACGCGCTGGCGCAGCTGGTCATCTGGCCGGCAAAAATCGGTAACATCATACTTGCGGGCAAGCAACGCTACGACATCATTGCCCTGACTAACGCAGCAGTTGCTATTGTTAATGCCGCAGCGATTGTCAGCGTGCTGCTGCTGGGTCGCGGTCCTTTGGTACTGACAGCATGTTTTGTGGCTGTTAGCACAACGGCAAGTGTTGCCCTTGCCGTTTATGCCTTGCGTATGCAGAGAGCGTCCATTACTGCGGCCGATGCGCTACCTGCTGATTCTGTGGTGGAGTCCTGGTCAGACTCTCCCTCTTGGTTTGCACAAGCAAGCCGCCAATTGCTGCGCATCGCTTTTCCTATTTTTGTGATACAGGTCGCCGTTTTTACCGTGCAGCAGCAGACAGACCGGGTGATTTTGGGCATACTAATCGGGGCAACCGCCATCGCTCTGTACGAGGTCGCGGCAAAGCTAGGAACACTGTTGTTCCAGGTTATAGGCTTGGCGATTTCGGCGACTCCTTCTTTTGTGGCGCACAAAGAAACGGTGACAAGCCGCGAGGGAATGAACGACTTTTTCCTAACAGGGTCGCGCTATTTGTCCCTGCTGCTGATTCCGACCTTTGCGGTGGTGTTGGTGTTTGCGCCGACGATTATTCAGGTCTGGATGGGCTCTGAATTTGCGGTGAGCAAGGTGGCAGCGCAGTTTTTGATTGCCAGTGCCTTGCCTTTTCCGCTGCTGATTTTGATTGATTCGATTCTGGTAGCACGCGACCAGTACAAGGTCTGGCTGCCCTATGCCCTGCTAGTGGCAGCGATTAATCTGGTCTGTACCGTTGTGTTGGTGCTGCAGTGGGGCTTTGTTGGTGTTGCCATAGGAACCTTTATCGCATCGCTGAGCGATGTTGGCTGCAAGCTGTGGGTGCTGCGCACACAGATTGGCTGCAGCGTGCGCCGCTGGACACGGCGTGTACTGCTACCCAGCATAGCGGGCGCGGGCATCGCTGCGATACTTGCCCTGCTGGCAGTGAATGCCCTTGCTATTAGCAATGTCGCACAACTTCTGGCAGCCTTTGCGTGCACAGTTGCCGGTGGCTATGCGATAATTTTCTTCAGCATACTAGCCAAAGACGAGCAGTCAAGCTGCCTAAAACTTGCAAGGAGTAGCATCAGACCATGGCAAAACAAGCGAAATTCCTAGGACCTGGCAAGCGGAAGCCCCGTATTGGCATATATCTGTCCTGTAACAAAGATGCGCAGGAGGACTACCAGCGTTCGCTGCAAATTGTGCAGGCTCTGCAGTTGCAAACAGACAACTACGACCTGTACCTGTACAGTCCCCACAAGGTCTGGCAACAGTACTGCCGCCAAAGTCCCCTTCACTATCGTCCCTTTCCCACCAGTGGTGCCTCGAATATCATTGGTCGACGCATTTATGGCAAAGACCTCGCAAACCCACCCGAATGGATGGGACAGATGCTTTCGCGCAAAGCACAGGACGAAAACCTGATTGTCTTGCTGTTTCCTGCCGCTAGCAGCATGACCGACCACATCACTGTTCCTACTATCGGCGAAAAACAGCTACTGGACATCCTTCCTGCTGGTGAAAAACCTGGCTCGGCGGCCCTTTCAAAGCAGCTAATGACTGCAATAAAGTCAGCTATCGCCCAACAAAGTGACAGCCCCCAACAAAGTGACGGTGATTAGCTGGATGAGTACGTCCTTGTCTGCTAGGTTCTCTGTACAGCATCTGGCATGGTACTGTTTTTGCCTAATTTTCCCAGCAAGTGCCCTCATTAATGGAATCATTCCCCTGCGCGGAGCAAACGGCTTGTATGCTTTTGGGGGGATGCTCTCGATACGGGCAGCGGCCTTTTTGCTCCCCCTGGCTTGTGCGGGCATTTTGTGGGCATATGCCACGCTGCGCGGACAGCTGCAACTGCGCCCTAACCCGCTGCATTGGGTCTTGCTGGCTTTGGCGGGACTGATAGTAGTCGCAACACTGTGCGCGCAGGACCAGACCGTCGCGCTGTTTGGCTCGCGGACAAACGGACAGGGTGCGCTACTGTGGATCAGTTACCTGCTGTGTGCCTTTCTGGCATCACAGCTGATAGTGTCACGCGAACGTATGCGTCAGATACTGTGGGTGATTGTGGGTACAGCAACGGTGGTTGCTGCGCTGGCACTGGGTGAAGTTGCTGGCATTATCGACAATGGCTTGCCGCAATTTGACTGGATGCTAGACCGGGGCATTGCCACCATGTACACCTCTGATCACCTGGGCACTTTTTTGGTGGTGCCGACCATCATGGCTGCTGGACTTGCACTGACCACCAAAGGTCGAGAGTTGTACCTATCGGCAGCCTGTACTGCTGTTTTGTTGTACTCGCTGGTCTTTACTATGACCCGTGGTGCCTGGATTGCTGCCTTTGTGGGCTTGGTCGTTTTAAGCGTGCTGCTGCTACTTTCGCAGCGGCAGAACATTCGCAGCAACTGGCAGCGTATTGCCCTGCTGTGGACGGCTGTTGTGCTGGTCGTGCTCTCTTTTCTCACGCTGTTCAGTGGTAGCGAATTTACCCAACGTTTTGAACATGCCGTCAGCGATTTTCAGGTCGAGGGGCAAGCTTTGGCGGGGCGCGCTGCGCTGTGGACCATTAGCCTTGATGTCATAGGAACGTCGCCGCTGGTGGGTGTCGGTGCGGACAACATTATTTACGCAGCGGTGCAGTCGCCAGAGATGCAAGCCCTGGAACGCGAGGGCGGAGGAAGCGCCCTGGGCAGCCCTCACAACGTCTATCTGGAGTTCGCGCTGAACTTTGGTCTGGTATTCGCGCTGTTGATGCTGGCATTAGTGGTCGTGCTCTGCCTAAAAACGCTGCGGATTATCCTGCGCAACACTGGTCACGCTAAGCAGGGAGAGAACAAGGACACCATTATTTGGCTGGCTGCGCTGGTCGGATTAAGCACGGCTTTTATTGTGGCAATCACCAATGTTGCCATCATGGCAGTATTTTTCTGTCTGCTGGGATTTTTGCTGAAGGGATACGCGCAACAGCTGCCCTGCACGCCAACCAAAAAGGGACTGTATGCAACAATCGCGGCGCTGCTGATTGTGTTGCTGTCAACGGGACTTGCAGTTTACGGATCTTTGGAAGCCGTAAGTGCCCTGCGTGGAAACATGCATCTACGCAGTGACAGCGCGACCAGGCGGCACAGCTTGGCTGCTTTGCAGACGGCTCCCTGGCGAAAGGAGCCTTTGCTTGCCCTGTTTCAGTCATCTGTCGCCATGGCACAGCGCGGAGAACTGTCCCACGAGGACTTGTACGACACCCTGTATCTTGTTATCGAAAAGGACCCTCTTACTCCCGAACCTTACCTTGTGCTGGCGCAGATGATTTTCTTTTCCGAGAACGACCATGAACGAGCACGTGACTACGCTCAGCAAGCACTACGTCTGCGACCAACATCTGCCAATGCGCAGGAGTTTCTCGCAGAGGTCGAAGCAGCCATCGAAACAGCTGAACGGACAGATTCTGAATAGAAGCCGTAGAGCGAAAACTGGCGAATTGGGGTTCTATTTGCCACCAAAATCGTGTACACTATATCACTGTGAACATTCTGTGTGAACCTTGTTTCGCTTTTGTGTGTTTACTAAAAAAATAACTTCCTTATTTGAGGAGCTTACATGGGCGTTAAAAACAAGCAGCAGAGTGCTTGGGATGATCCGATTACCAAATGGCTCGGCATCTTTATAGCAATTGCAATTATAGGTTCGTTGCTGACTTTGATTTCCCTGTTCTTGATGGGTTTTCTCAGCTTCGACGGCGGTGTTACGCAGAACCGCTCACAGCGTAATTTGTTGGTGTCTGAATACCGAATCCACGATGCTAGTACCATTGATGACTGGCAAAATTACTTGCTTGCGCTGATTGCCGAAGGGCATCTAGACCGCGCAGAATCAGAGTTGCAGCGTGCAGAGGCACTGGAATTTGACGTCAGCAGAGGTCAACAGCTGCGTTTTGTCGAAGCAGCATTGCTGGATGCCCACGGTGACACAGAGGCTGCTGTCGACATCCTGCGTGAAGTAGTCGCTGATTCTATTGATGCCTATGAATACGAACTGGAATTTGGTTCGCACGAGATGAACTGGGCTATGGCGCGTGGCATACACGACAACGTGATGCACGGTCTGGCACACATCATTTTCTTTGAGCTAGAGCATGAGAACTACCAAAAGGCACTGACCTACATGGACACGCTCCTCGAACACTACCCTCACGAAGCTGGAATGATGATCGAGCGCGCAGAAGCCAAGGTCAAGCTGGGTGATACCGAGGGTGCCAAGGCAGACTTTCAGACCGCGCTGCGCTTTATGCCCCATGATGAACGTGCACTAGAGGGCTTAGCACAGCTAGAGGGGACTGACTGATGGCTGACGATACCCGTAAAAACACGAATGATTTAGAGGACGGAACGTTGAACGAAGATACAACTGTAAACATCCCGAATGACGTGGATGCGCCAAGTGATGAGCTGGCAGATGACCTGCAGGTAGTTGTAGACGAACAGAGCAACACGCAAAGACGCATGCGCAATACCCTTGCTGTTGTTGCGATTGTTCTGATCATCCTTCTTTTGCTGGGTTGTTTGCTACTCAATGCCCTTTTAGGCGAGAACGAACGGGCAGCAATCGACACTGGCGGTATTACCTGGATTCGCTCGATTTATGCCTACGGACCTAACCCCGATCAGCTAATTTCACCAGCATCGGCAAGTTTTCAGCCGGGAAGTTCTGACCTGTGGACCTCTGACCCTAGCAGCCACCGTATTATACGTTTTGACTGGTTTGGTAACACAAAAGAGGCTCTTTATCGCGACGTCGATGACAGCATTTTCAAATTCCCCGGCAGAGTTGCGATCGCAAGCAATGGTGACATCTGGGTGGTAAAAACCACCTACAGTCGTGTCTATGCCTATGACAGCAACCTGAACCTGCTGACCTCGATGCATGTGCCGCGACCGCACAGTATTGCGGTAAATGACAATCGCGTGATTGTTGGTGCAACAGGCGGTATTGTTGCCTTCGAGCGCGATGGAACGCTGATTGGCTGGATGGGCGAGCGCGGTCGCGAAGACGGTATGTTTGACACCATTAACGGTGTGTACCTAGAAGCAAACAATGATTTCTATGTTGTTGATACCTTTAACGCACGCCTCAGTAAATACAATGGGGAGTTTGACCGGGAATGGATTGTCGGACTAGGCACGCCCATCAGTGCCGGAAGTGACGAAGAAACACTTGGTCAGGCAGGCAGACAAACCGAGGAGTTCCCTGCTGGAATGCAGATGCCTATGGGTATCACCAAAGACGCAGCTGGCAGACTAATCGTGATTGATAACCTAGACTTTAGCATCGCTGCCTTTAACGCAAATGACGGTAGTTTCATCGACAAGTGGGGTGCCTTTGGGCAAGACCACGGTCAGTTGATGAATGCCTCTGATATCTCTTACGACCCTATTACTGATTCTTTTCTTATCGCAGATAACGGTAACGGCAGACTGCAAATCATCAGTTTACCTGGGTCAGGTGGCAGCGCAGTAGGTTCACAGGTAGGACGTCTACTGAATGGTCCTTTAGCTGCCTGTTTGATACCACTGCTGCTATTAATTTTGTTCGCAATCCTGATGACAATCTGGAATTTCTTGAAGAAGAGACGTGAAAAAGCACTGCTTGAGGACGAAAAGGCTACCATGCTTGAAGAAGCAGAGGATATTCTTTTGGAAGACAAGCAGACAGACCAGCAAGTACAAGAAGTACACGAATGAGAAGAGTACCTAAGTAGAGAAGCGCAATACGAAGTTGACCGAAGTAGCAAAAAGAACGTATCGTCCGAGTGACGGAACCTTTCTTAAGGTAGCCGTATGGAGTACCAGCATTATCTGTGCTCTGGCACTACTTCCTGCTGCACTAGCTACTGTTTGGGTACCTGGCTGTTATGTTTGCCACAGTGATGAAGATTTTCACAGTGAAACTGAAGTACGTGCACACAGTGACGTAAGCTGTATTGACTGTCACGGTGGAACGTCTGTAACAGCACAATGGCAGTTTCGTCAAAAAGTAATGTACCAGATGGCACTTCCCTTTGGTAATCTTTCAGGAAATCCTCAGACTGTTGCTAATGCTAACTGTCTTTCTTGTCACACAGCTGTCTTTGAAGAGACTATCTTTAACAACGGTCTTTTCATGAATCACCGTGATGGTGCAACCGAGCAAAGATGTGCTGACTGTCATTCTACGGTAGCACATGGTATTCAAAGTCGTTTCCCCAGAACATACGACATGAATGATTGCTTGTTATGTCATATGCAACATTCAAAACTTATGGGTGAGACTAATGATTGTTCTCTCTGTCATGAGGGAAATCATCAGTCTGTAGGTGTAACACAGGTAAGAATGACACACGGAAGTGAGTGGCGCATAACACATGCTATGGGTAATCTTGAAACATGCTGGGCATGTCATCCTCAAGACTACTGTGTACGCTGTCATGGCATAGGCTATCCTCACAATTCTGGCTATCTAAATCTGCACGGTGCTGATGCAACAGATCCAGGTCAAGACTGCAGCAGTTGCCACAGAAACACCCAGTGGTGTCATGACTGCCACGGGGGACATGAGATGCCCCATCCTAATAACTTCTTAAGAGATCACGCAAGTATTGCAACACACGTTATTAACGATGAGAGTTGTCTTATCTGTCACATCAGAAGTGACTGTGCTGACTGTCATGCTGCTCACGCCCATCCAGGAGGCTCTTTTACTCCTGCTAGTAGATACCCTTATAGGTGATGTAGTATGAATGACTTACTCAGCCTTGGGGGACTTATAGATTGGGACAGTCGTACCTTTAGTTTAGATGGTGCGCAGCTTACTAATATCGGAGAGCTTCCTTAACGTATCATTTCTTTGATTTCAGATCCAGGAAGTGACCCTTTGGCAGCTATGTTAGCCTTTGCCCTTCTTGCAGTACTTTTAGTACTTGTTGCGATTACTTTAGTGATGGTAATTAACCGTCCTAAAGATACTATTCGTGTTGTTGAAGCAAGCGAAACAAAGAGTAAAGAAAAGCCAGAAGTGCTGTTAGAGCGACGTGTTGGCGAGAATAAAGACCCTCTGCGTACCTATATGACAGCAGCTTCTTTTGCTATCATTTTAGCTCTGATGTGGCTGAGTACCGGAGCTGTTACCCGAGTAAACTTGGTATGTACCAGCTGTCATGGTAGTGACCTGCATGTAGAACAACTTGCTTATACTCCTCACCGTGACATTAGCTGTGTTAGCTGTCATGAAACAGGAGGATTTATAGGAAGTGTTACTACTGCTATGCCAGCACGCGTAGCACATATTGTTGTCGGTACTTTTGTTGATGAGAACGTACCAGGATACAGAAGTTTTTCGGAATCCTCTTGTTACAGCTGTCACGCAGGAAGACTTTCTGGCGTGCGTCTGAGCAGTAATGGTCTTATGCGTATCTCGCATCTTGGTATTATTGAAGCACGTTTTCCTTGTGCACAGTGTCATGTACTTGATAGTGATAAAGGTACTATGACTATTGCTCGTGGTGCAATGCAGCGCTGTGTTACCTGTCATGACGCTACAGCTAATGTTCCTTTAGTTTGTTCTACCTGTCACAGAAACAACAGTCAGTATGTATCTGCCCGACAACTTGATCCTGATGCTGATTTTTCACGTCAGTTAGTTCCTCACTCAGTGTTTAGAAACCAAGAGTTTTGTTATCGCTGTCATGAGACTGCAGGCTGTGACGCCTGTCATGGAGGCATTCGTATGCCCCATCCTACTCAATATGTTTATTCTACTCATGTAACAGATACATGGGATTACGGTATTGCAGCTTGTGATACCTGCCATACGCGAAAATTCTGTGACAACTGTCATGGATTTGAGATGCGACTGACCCCAACAGAAAACCCCATGGGGTCGCGAGGGCGACCATGATATGATGATTGCCCCAATATATACGGTTACAAAAGCAGAAATCGGCACTACGCTGACACCCTGCTTATGTAAGAAACGCTTCTCGGGAAAGGAGGTGCAACATGAAAGAGAAAAAAGCAAGAGAAATTAATTTTAAAGGAGAAAAAAGTATGAAGAAACTACTTATTCTTACCACTCTCGTGATGGTGCTTGTCCTATCAGTAACCGCCATCGCAGGAGCACGGTATGATGGATTCTATGCGGGAGGCCCGAACTCAGCTGATGCCTATCTGGCATGGGCAGATGCTCAGGCTTCTTGGCAACGTAACGGTGCAGAGGGTGTCCAGAACACCGCACACGGTGACTACCGTACCACGACAGCCAAATGTTTTGTCTGTCACAGTGCTCACCGCGCGTATGCACCAGCTGCAAGCACAAGCCTTGCAGACGCGGTCAACATGAACCGTGGTCTTACTGACTGGGGTGCCGGCAACGCCTGTATCACCTGTCATGCAACCGCAGGTTCGACTGGCGCAACCAAGTTGGTTGAGTGGGGAACCATGTATGGTAACGCTATCAACAATGGTCCACACGAGTCATTTGGCTGTACAGGTCAATGTCACGCTGCTGGTATTCATGGCTGGTCAACTTCTGAGTTCCACGGCATGAATGTTTACCTGCTGGGTGGCGACTCTGACGCTGAGATTCGTGCAGACTTTGCCGCTGGTAATGCAAACTCCGTTATGCGTCGTACTAACCTGACAGGTACTCCTGGCAGACCAAACGTCGCAACAGGTGCTGGCACTTACCAAAGCAGCAACATTCTGTATTATCCTGGTGGATTGTTCCCTGCTGGTCAAACAACAGAAGCAATCGCAGCTGATGGTACAACTGGTTACACTGCTCCCGCAGCACGCGGTGGCGGACCGACCTTTGGACCAGCTTGGTTCCAATTTGGTCCTGATACTCCTCCCTCATGCGGTAGACCACCAGCGTCTATGGCAAAGGGTGCTTATCAGTCCGAGACCGTTTTTGCAGCAGCAAAAGCAACAGCTACCGGCTACACCTGTGGTCGTTCTGGCTGTCACACCAGTGGTACCTTTGCTGTTAACACTTGGGGATTCAGC
>Ga0123353_10009270_pt1 | contig 13553 bp, 12 predicted proteins | sample TergutLab28metaG_3_FD_92763 | JGI IMG/M metagenome (GOLD analysis project Ga0123353, IMG submission 92763) | Labiotermes labralis P3 segment gut microbial communities from Petit-Saut dam, French Guiana - Lab288 P3 | ecosystem: Host-associated > Arthropoda: Insects > Digestive system > Gut ... | reverse complement strand
GGGAGAGCTGCTCCCATACAGAAGCAGGTGTCGAGAGAGCTCAGGGGTGGTAAAGCGCCCAGGGTATAACAGCCGATATCACCGGTTACCAGGCAGTCCAGTTTGCTTAAGATATGAAACACCCCCCGATGGGGACAACCGGGGCAGAGGACTGGCGGTCGAGGAGGTGCAATTTCCGGCGCCGCAGCTTCCTTAGCCGGGATACCTAGAGCGAGGCGAATAATATTAGGGGATATTTCTCCAATATTAGGCAATATTTTTTTACCTATACAGGTAATGCCGGCGGCTTTGAGCTGGTCTTCCAAAAGGCTCCAACTCTTCGACGACATATAGCTTATCCACTTCGGCAGCAAAAGCAGCAATCTTTTTCAAGGGTAGGGGATTGCTTAAACCAATTTTCAGCACCGAGGCTTGGGGCAGAGCCTCTTTGACATGATGGTAGCAGATACCTGAGGTAATAACCCCTATCCTTTTATCGCCCCATTCCACGGCATTGAGGGGAGTTTCTTCACTGTAAGCGGTTAAGGCTTGGAGGCGGAGCTCCATATCTCGACGGTTGATCATGGCATTAGCAGGCATAGTCACAAAACGGGATTCTTTTTGATAAGGCTTACTGGGGGTGGCTACACGCTCTCCCATGGTGACTGAGGATTTGCTGTGGGAGATACGAGTGGTGGTGCGAAGCATCACCGGCAGGTTGAAGCCTTCGGAGAGTTCCAGAGCCAGCATCATCATATCTTTGCATTCCTGGCTGTCGCTAGGCTCCAACAAGGCAATTTTAGCAAAGCGGGCATACAGACGGTTGTCTTGGTCACCTTGGGAGCTGTGCATGCCCGGTTCATCGGCGGAGACTAGCACAAAACCACCGTTAATACCGGTATTGGCAGCGGAAAAGAGGGGATCGGCGGCTACGTTAACACCCACGTGTTTCATGGTGGCTAACGCTTTAGCCCCACCTACGGCGGCACCTAAAGCTACTTCACAAGCAACTTTTTCATTGGGCGACCATTGACAAGCCACTTCGGGCAGCCGCACCAAATTTTCCAGTATTTCCGTGCTGGGGGTGCCGGGATAGCCGGCTGCTACTTGGATACCGGCTTCCCAGGCACCTCGGGCAATCGCTTCATTTCCAGTTAGTAATTCCTTCCTCATATGGACCTCCTTTTTCGTCGTTGGGGCGAAGGATTGAAGAACAAAGTTGTGTTATATTTTTCTGCCTAAGCGCCAGAAAAACCTGCTTAGCAACTTATCCACAGTATCCACAGAGTTATACACAGCTTGCCAAGCTATTTTCACTGGCATTTCACAAGTTTATACACATAAACAGTATGTACGACAGTAGGGAGGAAAAGTTTGCCATGAATCTTTTTTTAGAACGCTTTTTTGCTCCCGAAGGTATGCTGCAGCAGCGTTTCCCTCAGCATGAGCATCGCCAAGGTCAGGAAGAGATGGCACAGCAAGTATATCGGGCTTTGCTGGAAGCTGAACACACTGCCATTCAAGCCGGTACAGGATTGGGAAAAACCTTTGCCTACCTGGTGCCGGCTGCTCTTTACGCTATCGAATATAAAAAAAGAGTAGTTATCTCTACTGCTACTTTAAACTTGCAGAGCCAAATTATTACTAAGGATATTCCCATGCTCCAACAGATTCTCCGCCAAGAAATCAAGTTTATGGCGGCTCTGGTTAAAGGGCGGGGTAACTATTTATGTCGCCACAAAATAAACCGTTTTGTGGAATCTACCCGACAGTTGGAGTTATACCGCGAACCTGGTGACCGGGAGCAATGGCGGGAGATAGAGGCTCTTTACGAGATGAGAACTCTGCAAAAGGGAGACCGGGACGAAATACCCTTTCGTGTTACCGAATCTTTGTGGGCAGATATTGGTTCTGAGAGCGACGTTTGCCTGCGCTCGGACTGCCCTTCCTACAGTGATTGCTATTTTTATCGAGCTCGTGGCGAGCAGCGTAACGCTGACCTGCTGATTACTAACCATGCTCTCTTCTTTGCCGACCTCAGTATCCGCCGCGAAGCGATGATGGGCCAACTCCAGGATTGGATGGAGGCGGAAGATTTTCGTCAATTCGGCGAAGATCCTGCTCCTCCTGATGATGAGCCTTTTGATGCCGTGTTGGTACACTACGATGCCGTAGTTTTTGATGAAGCGCAAAGTGTGGAAGATTTTGCCACCGAGTGTTTTACCACCCGCTTTTCTCGGGATAGAGTAACCTATTTGGGACGTTCGGTGGTCAATGCTTTCCACCCAGGTGGGGTGCTGGAGTGGCACGATAGCGCCGATGCTACCCGCTTGGGAGCTGCTTTTAATATGCTGGAAACCGCCACGGAAAACTTTTTGCTCAACTTAGCGGCTAGTCGGAGCGGGGAGCGCACGGTGCGCTTTAAGCATCCTGATGAATTTGCCGAGAATTTAAGCGAAAACTTTACCGAGCTGGCGCAGGAGATAAATGCTCTTAAAGAGGTAGCTCCCACAGCCGAAGTTCGCTCGATGATCGGCAGCCTTGCCAGGCGAACTATGCAGGTGGGGGTTGATCTGGTTACCATTAAAGAAACCAAGTACGGCGATAGTTATGCCTACTGGCTGGAGACGGGTAACGGCAGTGTCCGGCAGATTAAGCTGGCTTGCAGCCCAGTTTCTATTGTTAACCTCATGCAGGAAGGGCTCCTGGATAGAGTTCCCGTAGTCCTCACCTCGGCTACTTTAGCCAGCGAGCTGGTCCAACGTTTAGGGTTGGCTAAGCCCCACTGGATGAGGATCGATTCGCCTTTCGATTACCAGCGCCATACGCGGTTGTATCTTCCTCAAGATGCTCCGGAAGCCTCGCCCCAAAACGAGGCACATTTTGCCGCCTATGTGGCTGCTTGCATCCCGCGTCTAACAGCTATGAGCAAAGGGCGGGCATTTATCCTGTTTACCTCCTACCGCGCTATGCAAGTGGCCTATCAGCAGTGCGCCGCCCAAATTCAAGAGCAGGGGTGGCAGGTGATGATGCAGGGGGAGAAACGACGGGAGCAGTTGCTGGCGGATTTTATCGCTCACGGAGCGGCAGTTCTCTTTGCTGTGAACAGCTTCTGGGAAGGGGTGGATGTCCCAGGGGAGGCTCTCTCTTTGGTAGTTCTGGTTAAACTTCCCTTTGCTGTACCCAACGAACCTATTCACGAGGCACGGATGGAAGCCTTAGCCCGTGAGGGTAAAGACCCCTTTCAAAGTTATACCCTGCCTCAAGCTGTGTTACGCTTAAAGCAGGGTTTTGGTCGTCTTATTCGCAATAAAACTGATACCGGAGTTATTGCAGTGTTGGATAAAAGGATTCTTACCAAGAGATACGGACAACGTTTCTTACGAGACTTGCCACCGGCACATAAAATTTACCAACCGGAGGAGGTAGCAGCCTTCTTTACCTTGCTGGAGGAAGCCAAAGCAACGCATCGAGCCGGTGGTTCCTTTGCCTGGCCGGAGCTACCGGAGCCTTCTACATATCACAGAGCCAGCAGCCGTGCTGTTTCCAGCTCTGTCACCCTGGAGAGCAGCGAAGCCGCTCTGGCGGAAGGTTTGTGGCTGCAGGAATACGAAGAAGACCAGAGCCGTAGCTGGGACTTACCTCCGGCGCCGCCAACGATCAAGAGGAGTCGCCGCAAAAAGAGCTAGTCAGGTTAGAAGGGAACCAAGCTATGGGGTTACAGCACTAACCAACCCCTAAGCCAAATGCTCCTGAAGGACGGCGACAGCTTGCGCAGGGTCTGCGGTATGTCCCAATTCTTGCAGTGTTTCGCCAATAATTTTAATCGTGCTGGTCAGCATTTCCGGAGTGGTATTTCCCATATGTCCTATACGGAAGGCTTTACCTGCCAGAGCAGCTAACGCTCCAGCCAGAACTAACCCCTTACCAGCCAGAGCTTTACGGAAAGGAGCATCTTCCACCCCCGGGGGATAAAGGATGCAGCTTAGAGTAGGAGCAGCGACTGCCTCGGTGGCTATGGCTTTCATGCCATATACCGCCAAAGCGGCGCGGACGGCGCGACCATACTTCAGATGGCGTTGGTACCTGGCAGGTAACCCTTCAGCCATCACCATTTTCATGGCAGCATGATAGGCGTTAACCATATTCACTGCCGGAGTAGCAAAATATTTGGTGGGGTCTTGCATAACCGGTCGCCACAGGACAATATCGGCATAATATGCCGGAATAGTGGTCATGGCAGCTCGAGAGGCTAAAGCTTGCTCGCCAAAGGCGACTACGGCCATCCCGGGAGGGCAACCAATAGCCTTTTGGCTTCCTGTGAGCACAACATCCAGGAGATAGCCTTTAGCGCCATAAGGGCGACTCATATCTTCGTCCACTGCTGCTGTGGCACAAACGCCATCCAGGATCACCAGGGCTCCACTATCTTTGATAATAGGGACTAGAGTTTCTAAATCGGCAATGACGCCAGTAGAAGTATCGACATGGGTTATGGTTGCGGCTTTGAACCCTCCGGTGGCTAGAATCTTTTTAACCTCCTGGGGATCGACCTGCTCGCCCCACTGGGATTTAATATGCTCTACCTGGATACCAAAAGCTTGCCCCAGTTGGATAAAGCGGTCGCCAAAGAAGCCTTGGGAAATAACCAGAATTTTTTCACCAGGCTTAACCGTGTTGATAAGAGCAATCTCCATGGCCAGAGTTCCCGTGCCACAGACCAGATAGACTTCACCCGGGCACCCCAACATAGCGCTGGTTAGCTCTAATGCCTCCTTAAAATTCTGCACAAAACGAGGGTCGGTGTGAGCATAGGTTTCCCCCGCCAAAGCATCGTAAATCTCATCGGCAACAGGGGTAGGTCCGGGAATCATTAACAATTCCTTGTTTTTTGACATGCCAGGCATGAAATCTCTCCTTTCGTTCTTTTATAGCCATATGCAGTATACCTTAAGCATCTGAAGAAGGCAAGTAGGAGGATTTTTCTCCTAAGAGCAGAATTAACCGGTGGATGATGTATATCTGGAGCCCCATCTAGCTTTTCCTTATGGGGGGAGAAAATTATGAAAAACGCTTTGGTTATTATTGACTATGTCAACGATTTTGTAGCCGCTAACGGTTCGCTAACCTGTGGCGTTCCTGCTCAAGAGATAGACACCGCCATAGCCCAATGGGTAGAGCAGTATGGTGCTGCCGGCGAGCTTATTGTGGTGGCGACGGACACCCATATGGAAGGGGATCCTTACCATCCGGAGACCCGCCTTTTTCCTACCCACTGTGTGGCAAACAGTTGGGGTGCTATGCTCTACGGGGGAACAGCTAGCGCGGTGCAGAAACTCCCCAAGGAGCAGCTCCTGCTTATACCCAAGACGCGCTACTCTGCCTTTGCCGGTACTCCTTTGGATCAAAAGCTACGGGAGCGGGGTATATCCCATGTCCAACTGGTAGGGGTTTGCACCGATATCTGTGTGCTACATACGGCTGTGGACGCGTATAACCTTGGTTACCGTATAACCGTGGCAGCCAACTCGGTGGCTTCTTTCAATCAGGAAGGGCATCTTTTTACTCTGGCGCATTTAACCCACACCTTGGGAGCTACCGTATTGCAATAGTCATCATAACTGGCATAGCTTGGCGCCGGTATAAAAATATAGGGAGGATGAACATGGTTATTCAAAACATTCTGCAGGCGGTAGGGCGTACCCCTTTGCTGCAGCTGCAGCGGTTGGTAGGTCACGACGATGCTCGTATCTTTGTCAAGTGCGAGTACCTTAATCCCGGGGGGAGTATTAAAATCCGTCCAGCTTTGAATATGATCGAAGCAGCTGAGCGGGAAGGGTTACTAAAACCTGACAGCATTATCTGTGAACCGACCAGCGGTAACCAAGGGATCGCTTTAGCTCTTATCGGTGCTTGCAAAGGGTACAAGGTGCTTATTGTCATGCCGGAAAATATGTCTCAGGAGCGGCAATCCCTTATCAAAGCCTATGGAGCGGAAATTGTTCTCACTCCGGCGGGTAATGATATTGGCGAAGCTATACGCCATGCCAAGCTCAAGTCCGAAGAGATAGCTGCTGCTGATCCCAAGGTCTTTTTACCCCAACAGTTTGAAAACCCTAACAACCCCTTAGCTCACTATGGTACCGGTTTGGAAATCTTGGAAGAGCTGGATGCTCCTATTCACCTTTTTGTTTCAGGATTTGGCACGGGTGGCACTCTTTCGGGCATTGGGAAGGCTATTAAAGAGCGCTACCCCTCATGTATTATCGTCTGTGCCGAACCAGAGCATGGTGCTATCCTCTCCGGTAAACCGATGGGTCACCATATACAAATGGGTATTGGCGATGGCTTTATCCCTCCTAACCTGGATACCAGTTTAGTGGACGAAATTATTTGCGTCAGCGATGCCGACGCCGTGGCGATGGCTAAGCGTTTAGCCCAGCGGGAAGGGCTTTTTGTAGGTATCTCTTCAGGGACTAACTTATATGCTGCCGAGCAGTATGCCCGTAAACTAGGCAGGGGGAAAAACATTGTCACCGTACTGCCTGATGACGGACCGCGCTATTTATCTTTGGAGGAATTTCGCCCGTAGTCAACGGTGTAACGTGGGAGGGGTATTAATAGGGTATTCCCATATCGGCTGCTACCTGGCGCCACAAGGTATGGTGATCGCCTAAGATAACCATAAGCCCATTAAAACCCGTTGGTCTGACGAACAAACCCCACATTGTCCGCCAGCTCTCCCCTGGGAAAGGAGAGCAGCGGATAATTTTTTTTTGTTGTAGGAGGTCCCAAGCAGCTGCCATGACCTCCCAATAGCTTTCTTTAAGCTGTTCCCAATCCTGCTCTTGTTCTACCAGATAGGCGGCATACTCTTGGAGCAAAGCTACCACAGGAGAAGATTGCTGTTGCAGGAGATCCCAGCTTTTGGCAAGCTCCCTGCAGGTTGTTAGGGGCAAATATACCTTCGGTAGCTCTCCCTGACGGTTGGTCTGTTGGATTAAACCTAAGCGCCGCAAGGTATCGTGGCTTTCACCGGAGATAATAGGTTGTAAGTTGGTGTTCATGGAAGCCAGGGTTTGGCTCATATGAGGGTGCATAAAGGGCGCCAGCATCTCTTGGCTGGGAGATAAACCGCTACCTTTGACCATGATCCAAGAGGAATCCTGGTCTAAGGGGTTAAAAAGGCAAAACCAAGGCAAGGTGTGTATTTCGCTAGCGGTAGCCCGAAAGGTGATCTCAGACGGTTTACAGGGGATGCCTACCTCAGCACAACTGCTTAGCCAGGTAGACCAACCCAGACAGGACATACCTAAAAAAGCAACTACTCCCGGGAAGACTATCTCGCTATAAGATTGCTGCAGTGTTGAAAGTCCTTCCTCCCATTTCAGGCATAAATCGGCGGCTACGGTGGTAGCTGTCTTGCTCACGCTCCTTCTTTGCCCTCCCTTATAAGACGTGTGATGTTTACCAGAGGCAGATGAACCTCCTCTTCACTAGGTAGCAGCCGCAGCGTCGCCAAGACAGCCTTCGTTCCGGCTGAGGTTTCCTGTAGGTGGCTACCTATATGCCAGACAAAGCCTTGCTGTCCATAATATGGTTCTCGCTGAACGGTCACCAGGTCACCGATGGCAATGGCTTGCCGCTGTTCCCCAGCGGCCTCCTGCTCCATAGCTTCAAAAGACTCCGGGATAGGAACAACCAGTTCCGGGCGGGAGACCCCCACCCGCATTTGGGTGTTGGCATCTAACAGCACCATTCTACCTTGATGACTGATCATCTCCTGCAGGATAGGCGCGGGAATCGCTCCTTCCAAGCCTCGGAACAGGATTATGGGGAAGGGGAGTAGCATTAGCTGCCCCAGGTAACGCAGAGGGTTTTGGTTACTGAAAGCTTCAAGAACATCAAAGTCCAAATGTCCCAGCATAACTCCGGCGATGCCAACTTCCGCCATTTGTTGCAAAGCTGCTAGTGTTGCTCCCTGGGGAGCCACCAGAATCTTTTCAGCCATATGGGCGGTTATATCATGTACTTGCAAGTCGTGAGTCGCCTCTGCGCTAACCTGCAGGGTGCCACTGGCGACATCGCCGTAGCCAACGGTTCCTTGGTAGCGGTAGCCATAGCTGGATATCTGGCATACCCCCTGCTCCGGAATAGCAGTAACCACACCGTGAATCATGGCTTTAAGCTGGTTAATTTCGTGGAGAGGTATCATTTCTACATAGCCTTCTTCTAGAGAGATAGTGGTAATAAGGCAGGTATAAGGTGCTAACAGCTCTTTACTCTTGAACAAACGCTGCCCTGCCATAACCACAATGCGCCCATCCCCGGCAAAGCCCTGACCAGAACGAGCTACCTCTTGCCGGATGGGTAGGAACTCTTCTAAAAATTCCTCCAGGCTGATCTGCAACTTGGTAGCACTGATAATAATGGGTTTGCTGTCTTCAGAGTGCTGAGCACGGCTGCGCAGGTACACCGACCCTTGATGGGGGGAAATAACTGCTACATAGCCATCAATAGGGGAGGGGACTTCCTTGGTGTAAAAGAACTCGGTACTGGCGGCTAAAATATCGCCCTTGTTAATACTATCGCCCACCTTAAGCTGCATTTTATCAGCCAGTAAGGGTGCTGCCAGTCCTAAGGCGCGAGCCACCTCCACCCGTTGTAAAGCGCCGGGAACATATTCTAAGTTGGCAATGATACTGCCTGGCGCCACCAGATCCCCGGGGTTAACTAAAATAGTTCCCGGAGCCGGCAGGGTGCGGAGCTTGGTTATGGTTTGCATAGATAAACCTCCAGTCGCCTACAGACAATACTGTTAAGCTAACTCCTTAAAGGGGAAGGTTAGTTTTGCGGTGGTCGTCCTCGGGTATCGATTATGATACCACTGTCCCCTCCGGTTACCACAAAACGGCGAGGCCCGTGCCAAGTGGCGCCACCGGAGAGGGTGATCTCCAGGTTAGCACTTTCCTCTGCTGCCAAAGGGATCATTTCCACTCGACCGCCAGGGACAGTTATATCAAAAGAGCTACCCTGGGAAGTGCTACCCTGCAAACGGAGAGCGACAGCTCCCCCACGGGGAGTTCCCCAAGGAGCAATTACAGTACCCAGGGGAACTAAACAGTCTTGCCGCAAGGCCGAGAGAGCGCTGCTTTCGTCCATCATGGCGAAAACTCCCAAGTGAGGTAACATAAAGACGGAATCGACATAGAGCTTGGTTACCCCGCAAGGCTGTAAAGCATCCAGCAGCATTAAGGTAGCCTGATGGCGCTCTGGAGCATTGCACAGCACCCCTCCAGAGCCGATGATAATATCAAAAGCATCTACATGGATTTGACCAGGCTGTAGGAGTAACTCCGAAACAAAGATGCTGCGAGGTGCCTGGATGGTCGCCAGCTCCCGGTGATCTTGAAAAGCCAGCCGTATCGCCTCTCGAGCCACAGCCTGTTCTACCAATAAATCGGTGGTGGTTGCCGGTATGGAGATAGGGTGAAAGAGCTTAGCACCAATACTGCGCTTAACCTGGGTTAAACTTAAGTCAGGGGAGAGCCAATGCAATATATTTTCTAAGCCGGTAGTAGCCACCACATTGCCAATACTGTAACTCATGCCCAGGTTAGCGGAAACACTGCGGACATAACGACCTTCCACTACGGAGAAGATATCTGTGGTGGCACCTCCTATGTCGATGCATAATATATTGCTGTCAACCTGGCGGGCATAACGGGTGAGAATCTCGCCCACTGCGCTGGGGGTAGGCAGTAGGGGGTGAGTAACCAACTCCTGAAGATGATGATAACCGGGAGCGTGAGACATCACGTGCTCAATGAAGAGCTCATGGATAGCTTCTCGGGTAGGTGCTAGATTCTCCCCGTCCATAGTGGGGCGCAAATTGGGTACCACTTTTAGGTGGAAATCTTCGCTCAGCAGCTCTTCGACTACAGGAATGGCTCGGCTGGCACCGGCATATACTACAGGGAGGCGGTGGTGGTAACCAAACTTCGGTTTCGGTTTGGCGATCCGGATAAAATCGCACATCTCGATCATAAAGTTGATGTTTTGTGCTCCTTCAATCCCTCCCGAAAGGAGGATCATATCGGGGCGTAAGGTGCGTAACCTCTCCAGACGGTGGAAGTGGTGCCTGCCGTCATCCACGGTAAAGAGATCCAGTAAAACGGCGCCACCACCTAAAGCGGCTCGTTTGGCACTTTCGCCGGTAACATGGGAAATATTACCGCAGACGACCATCTGTAAACCCCCACCGGCAGAACTGGTGGCCAGGAAAGCATCGCAGATCAGCTGCCCCTCGGTTACCAAAGGGACACCACTGCGATCGCTGAGAGTTTGCAGAGCACGCCATACCCCAAGCATCACATCTTCGTCAGGCGCTTCCACCGTGGTGGCAGCCTCCCCCCGTTCCCGATAATGCCAAGTCTCCTCTTTATACTGGAAGAGTAGCGCTTTGGTGGTGGTACTTCCCACATCGACGATCACAATATTGTTGGTATTCACTGGCTGAGCCTCCTTACCATATCCAAGTAATCAGGCGCAACAGCAAGTAGCTGATGCCTGCCAAGGATAGAGATAAGGTGGTCATGCGTAAGGTAGTTTGCAGCAAGAAGTTTTGTCCCTGAGGTAAAACCAAACCCAGGATCAGCAGTAGGAGAATGAGCCAAGGTACACCTAGTAGCATATTTTGCATATCTGCGGGGCTGCATCTCATATGTAGGCATATTTGCAGCGCCAGTAGAACAAAGAGAAGAGTCCGCCAATGAAGGATGCTGCGCCAACGTATAGGTCGGCGGGTTAAGCCAGAGGGTAACAGATAACGGTAGAGCAGAAACAGCAACAGCAAAGGGAGTACTACCGGTGCTATACCAACGAAAAAATGTCCAATTTTGTGGACAATATTGTTGGTATTATAGCTATAGTGGACATAGCCCAAAACCGGGGAAGCAGGATTAAAGATAAAAGGGCGAAACTCGACAATATTATAGCCAAACAACAGAGCTACCAAGGCGTGGGAGCTCTCGTGAACAGCAGTCCCCACACTGGCAATCCACCAGCGTGAGGTAGTGCTGCCAATGACACTGCTGAGCAAAGCGTCGTTATGGTAGTTGAGGAAAGAGACACCTACTGCCAGGAGAGCGAGTAAAAAAAGCTGCTGGGTCATCAGGGAAAAAGCAGCTTTGCCACGTGACACCAAAGAGTGCCGATTCAGAGCTATCACCGACTTTCATGTTACGAATGCCCCAGGCTTATGCCAGTGAGAGGAAGAAACTACGCGACTATCATCATATCCGTCTGATTTTTGCGTTATCGCTAACAGCCTGTTTCCTGTCTTTCTTTCTTGGTAATTTAAATTCTGGCAGTGGCACTTTTTTTCCTGCAGTTAAGGTTATTGTATGCCATAGAACTTAGCAATGATTGCCGGGGGGATGGTCTGCTCTAAGGGAGGTATTAGGGAAAAGACCAAAGTAGTGCTGTCGCCACTAAAAAAACAACCTGCCTCAAAGCAGGTTGTTTTTTTAGGGAAAACTGATTGTGAGAGTTTACTGGTGCCGGAGGTTCGGTCACGACTGAGTTCACGCACCTCAGCATCAATGTGTTTTTCGTTGAAGGAAGCAAAACCCATCCTGACCGAGATCTGGTGTAGTTCCACAAGGAACGCGCTTGAACTTCCTTGCGAACTTACAGAAAAGAGAAGATTTATTACCTCCAAGAAATCTACACAACCGTCTTTGCTTCCTCGGCTTGCCTCTTACGTTTGGCTTTAGCGATCATTTCGCGGACAAAATCTGCATCATGCCGAAGATCAGCTCTGCGCTCTTCATCCGTCATGTTCTTTGTGCGTTCATAGTTCCATTCACGCAGTTTGCCTATGTCCTCGACTGTAAACTGAGGACTGAGAACGGGCTTCTCCATGACTACAAACCTCCTTCAGCAAGATCATGTGGCGAGTGAATACCAACAGGGAGATAGTTCAATCGAGTATTGACGTCGCGCACTCCGGCAATAGTCAGAGGTCGTACGATATGCCTGAAATTCCACGAAACAACCATATCGCAACCAGCCACAGAGCATAACGCCACATGTAAAGCGTCGTCTCTTCGCCTTTCCGTAAAAGCACCAGCGTCAATGTAAGCCTGAGCCAGCGACTTAACCTCGTCAGTATCTTGAAGCTCTGTATAATCGATACGTGTGAGGCAATCGACAAGCATTGACCTTTTTGGCTCCGAGCAGTTCCTAATCTCTTGTAAGACAACTTCGGAAATGAAAACCTCAAACTCTCCTGCTTCTATCCGCTCCCATAGCTTCCATGTATCAGCCATCCTGTCAGGTGCGTCGAGATGATCAAGGTGGCTGATCACAGTTGTTTCAATGTAGATTCTTAGCTTTCTAGCCAACACTGTCCCTCCAAAAATCATCAGGTGCTTGAGTTGACTGCATTATATCAATGGTTGCAGCTGTAGTCATTGGGCTACTCTTAGACTATACGACGCTATAAGATACGGTTGCGTAAAACTAAGGTTCGCAAATGACTATCTGGCCACATCTCGCTATATGGTCTTGTCCCTGCTTCGTTGTGTCTTTCAATTGTGGCTACTTCATCGGCTGTGAATGTATCTTCTGTGCCAAACTTAGGTCTATAAAGCGTTTCCAGCTCAAACGATCACTGAGCAGAAACTCGGTTGCATCATCAGACGTGTTATTAAGCTGTTGCAGGATGGTTATCTTGAACATCCTTAAGGGTGGAAGCGGTGGTCGACCGCCTTTGCCTTCTCTGGTTCTATCAGGTTTTGCTTTTTCCAGCAAGGGGAGAAAAATAGACCAGTTGATAGCCTTGTTGAGCCACTCTAGTTTGTCACCCGACATGCTTTCCTTTTTTTATATGAAACTCGTTTTTCTTTTACCTATGGGTTTTAGAGGTTACCTTAATCGTATAAATTCTCATCAGTGTCTCCCTTCCTACTCGCACTGTACCATCAAAACGCTAGTAGTGCGTCGATTTGAAGATGCTTCTAAAACTACGTTACTCATAGTTTTGATGATGTTGATTTGGGATTGATCCTGTCACAGTCACAAGTCTTGCTATTCTGTCTGCACTCGACATTCTCCTTCTTTACTGCCTCGCTTCTCTAAGAACGGCGGCGACGGCGAGGACGGCGACACACTTTTTAAGGGACTGCGAAGTAGACTACTAAAGTCGCGTTGTTTGGAAGCTTCTGTTCAACTCAGACAGAAGCTTCTTTCATGTGTGCTCGGCATGGGTGACAACTTGGCGGTGAAAGTCCGCTACAGACTTGGCAGTAGGAACTGTTAGCCAAAAGCAAGGGTGTCCACCGCGATGTGGAATCTGAAGGAAGCTGGAGGTAAAACCTCGACCTGACGAATATAAATCACATTAGGCACAACAGGGGCGGACGAACTCGCATTACAGAGCAAAGTCCAATACTGCCCGAACCCCACAGTGTAGATGTGGCAGGTGCATGAGGTGAAGGTTATTGCTCTTACCCGGGGAGGTCTCACAGGTAGGTGGAAACGGAGTATGAAGCCTGTAGTAACAACGAACT
>Ga0123353_10009269_pt1 | contig 13555 bp, 14 predicted proteins | sample TergutLab28metaG_3_FD_92763 | JGI IMG/M metagenome (GOLD analysis project Ga0123353, IMG submission 92763) | Labiotermes labralis P3 segment gut microbial communities from Petit-Saut dam, French Guiana - Lab288 P3 | ecosystem: Host-associated > Arthropoda: Insects > Digestive system > Gut ... | reverse complement strand
TCAACAATGGGACATATAGACTGGTCACACACCATGTAAATCTTGTAATACATTGTGTAAGACGCAAATTCCTTCTCCTTTTTAAGGAGAAGGTGGATTTTGGCGGCAGGCAAATCTTCCAAATCCAAAATATTGTGTGCCGCCAAAAGACGGAAGAGGTTATCTAAAAAATAATTCCTTGTAAGGAATAATCTCCTGTTTTGTGCGAAAGACACCCAAAAACAAATTTGGCAGTTAAATTTTTCTCCCATGCCAAAGTCATGGGAGCGACCTAATATCCCCTTCAAATTTTGAAGGGGTGCCCGAAGGGCGGGGTAGTTTATATAAAATATTATTCTCCAAATGTTTCAATTATAAAATCTTCTAAATTCAACAACACGCTTCCTATAGAAAAACGTACATTCTCGTCGGCTACTCTATAAACAATCAAACCTAATGATTCTAAATACGCGCCTCGTATTTCATCATATTCTTCCTGATACTTGTGAATGCCTCCATCAATTTCGATGACCAAACCTAAACTTTCTATGTAAAAGTCAACAATATAATTCCCAATAACTTTTTGTCTATCAAAATCAATTCCGTAAAACTTCTTTTTATTGACACACATCCAAAATAAAACCTCTGAAAAAGTGGAGTTGCGCCTTAATTTCCGCGCTCGTTCTTTCAGAGATCCATTAGACGGTAAGGAACATACGTACCGTGTTGGAATATGTACTCCTTTGATTTCAATACGTTTAACGGTTTTCATTCGATTAGGATTATTTCTTCAAAATTTCTATTTTCTTCTCCTTAATTTTTATGTAAACTACCCCGCCCTGCGGGCACCCCTTCAAAATTTGAAGGGGATATTAGGTTTGTCATATTACTTCGGAATATGACTTTTATTAACTTTTAATCTTACAAAAATATTGCAAAAGTACATTGGAGACACCCAATTTTGCATTCTTTTAAAACGTAATTTGATGAATATGAAACAATTAGCTTTCTTCCCCTAAAAAACCGCACAAAACAGGAAAGACGGAAGAGGTTATCTAAAAAATAATTCCTTGTAAGGAATAATCTCTCATGGGTATTGTACAATTTAAAGGATTTTATTGTCCAAGAGTATGGTTTAGGCTAATTTTTTATAAGGAATTATTTTCAAACCTTATCCGTCATCCGGCGGCACTCAGTAATGGGCGTTGAGCGAAGGCGAAACGCCGCCGGCTGACACCTTCTCCTTAAAAAGGAGAAGTAATTTATCTCTCACACAATGTGTTACAAAATTCACATTGTGCGAGAACGTTTAGGGTCTCGCATTGTCAAAGTCAGGAAAAACAGAGGGGGTAGTCGAATTTTTAAAATATATCTTAAATATTTTCGAATCTTGAAACATTTTGTAAGGGTCAAATAATCTAATTTATCGGATTGATTCTGCAACACAACGAACAGAAAACCCGTAGCTGCGCCTACCGTTGTACATGTAGACATCCCCATTGCTGAAGCCCACGGAGTACGCGCGCTCGCTATTCGGCGTACTGCTCCAATAGATACCGCTGCTGCCCACATCGAGGAGCGAGCCGACGCTGCTGCGGCGGGTACCGGCAGCAGGGAAAAACACTGTTTTGTCGTCACTGCCAAACACACGTCCATTTACCCCATTTTCGGTTGTCCATTCACTACCGGCATCTACTAAACTTAGTAGCTCTTCCATAGTAGGCACGCGCCAACCTCTTCCTGTCCTTCCGGTTCTGTAGGTGTTACCGTTACTGTACATATTGCCGTGTGTTTACCCTCGTCTGTGGTAACAGTTATAGTAGTTGTACCCACTGCATTTGCGGTAACTTTACCATCGACAACGGTAGCTATTGCGTCGTCGCTGCTTGCCCAACTTACCGCTTGGTTGGTGGCATCGTTGGGAAGTACGGTTGCCGTTAAAGTTGCCATTGCACCAACGCTAACGGTAATGTTGTCTTCGTTAAGCGCCACGCCGGTAACGGGGACATCTTTTTTACAGCCCATAGTTACGATAAGCAACATAAGTGCAACGGCTGTCATTTTGAGTAAGGTTTTTTCATTTTTTGGGGTTTTGTTTGTAATTTTTGTTTATAATTTTTGTTTGTAGGGACAGGGCATGCCCTGTCCCTACCCATCATCATTGTTTTTATTATTGATATACATTATTTCACAAAAACAATTTTTGAACCTCCACTTGTGGAAACGCCGCGCACATTTTCCGCGTTTTTGTATTTGAGGATGGAAGCACCGGAAAGCTCTCCCGTTATAGTTTGGTTTACCATAACTTTTGCGGAAGAAGCGCCGGAAAGTTTAATGGTCAGCTTTTCCGATTCCAAACTAAAAGTACTGAAGGCGGAAGCGCCGGAACCTGTAAATGAACTCTTTGCAGCATAGCCTTTTCCACTAAAATGAGAAGCGCCGGAAAGTTGAATGTTACTCCGTTTCACATTCATGGTAAGGAGATCTATTTTCGAAGCACCGGAAACATCAGCATCAAGGCGATCTCCTATGAATGTAAAATTTTGCAGTTTCGAGGCTCCGCGAATGGTTAAATTAGCGTAATCTCCTTTGCACGAAAATCCATCCATTTTAGAGGCGCCGGACAAGGTAATATCGCAATGGGAAGCAAATTGTCCGTAAGTATTTACGGTAGCCGCGCCGCGTGCCTCAATTTTTTCAAGTAAGGACGCATGAATGGTTGCCCTGAGCACTTTTCCGTAATAGCTTCCCACGGAATTTGCCTGAATATACAAATATCCATTGGGACGTAATTCGGTGGTAATTTTGCTCTCCGGAACATTATATTCAATCAGGGCGTTATTATCAGCATCATCTTGTGTAATAATCACTTCCCACGGACCTTCAATGATAACCCCTTTAATTTCCCCGGTAATCCGGCTTTCCTGCATCTCTCCGGAACTCCGCTTTTCCCGTTTCACTACGACCGATTCTTCTCTGTCTGTGAAATAGATCCGGTCGCAACATGATGATCTTGCCGGAAGCAGAAAAAGCAGCGCAATCGCAATGGCTAAAAGAATGAAACTACACACGTTTTTCCAAAGTTGCTCAATGGGGAGCAACGTCACTCCAATCCAAATAATAAGTAGCGGCCACATTCTGAGTGCATTGAACCAGCTAAAGTGGAAAAATCCAAGCGATCTTCCCAACCAGAGAAGACCAATGGCGACAAAAAGCAGTCCCCAAAAAATTCCGTTGTTTTTTTTCATAATGATTATTTATTTTGTGATTAATTATTTGTCAGCTTCATCACGATTTTTTTTCAAAATGTGTTAAAATAATATCATATTTATAGGTTGAGAAAGCTGCTAAATTCCACGCTTTGGATTCATCTGAAAGAAAATCCAAAGTGCTATAAAAAAGTTCTAAAGCAAAAACAGTAGCAATATCTGCTTTCATATTATGCAAAAAAAACATTACGAAAATTGAGAAGAAAAATTCAGCTTCAAAGAAAGTTACAGGTTGTTTTTGTTTCGTTAAAAGTTTTTCAAAAAACTTCACATTGCAATCTTTCCCTTTCGCAAGTAAATAATATTGCTGTATCAAAAAATAATCAGGGTATTTTTGATACGCTTCCTCTACTTTTCCCATGTATTTTTTGCCAGTTCCTTTTTTTGACAACTCATATAATTCTAAAAATGTGATAACCGGCGCATCTCCTGTTTCTTCCCTAAGTTTAGCCATTGATTTTTTAGAATTTTTAGAATCTGTAATATCTGAATGTGCCTCGTAAAACAAATCCGCTAATTTTTCTCCATCCGTACTTTGAACATCCATAAAAAGCGTATTAGGGAGTTCTGTTTCATCCACAAATCCGATATTAAACTTTTTCTCCCATTTTTCCAATTGCTCAGAAATTTCATTTTTATCTGTAAGAGAAAAAACTAAAAAGTTCGTCAAAATAACCAAACGTATCTTTTCTTCATTCGACAGGTGCTCACCATTCTCCTCTTTACGAAATAGTTTCAGAAACATTTCTTTTTGTTTCCCTTTATCCAAACTGCAAATTTCTTTAGCTAATTCTTCATTAATGAGATCCATATCTTCGTCAAAATCTTCTTCATCATCCTCGTCAAAATCTTCCTCAAAAAAGGTTGGCTTTCCATCTTTGCCGCCGCATTCAATTTCTATCAACGGAATCGCCTCTGTATCATCTTCAAGAAAATGGAAAGTGGTAGATGTGAAATCTTTATGGGGGGAAAAACCATACTTGTCGGCAAATTCTATTCCGGCATATATTATGTTGTGCACTAATTCGTAAGGAACTTCAATCATGGAGATATACTCCTCAGCTTCTTTAATTATCTGCTCCACTTCGCTGTATGGGACGTTAAAGTAATAATCCGTATCTTTTACGCCCAAACAGCTTAGATCAACCAAATACATACAGAGCGTTACATTGCCGGTTATATGTTTTCTTGTGATATATATTGTACACATTTGATTTTCTTTCCATTCTTCATTAATAAAGCATTTAAAAAGCGGCAAGTTTTTAGATTTTTGACGAATGTAATTTTTAGGGCTTAATTGTTGCGATTTGCTTGTGTTCTTTTTCATAAATATTTAATTTTCATATACTATACATAAAAATTTTGGCAAAAATAGCAAATTTTCTTTTCAACATTACAACAAACAAATAAGTAAAGATTTCTTTTTTTATTTTTGCCGAAAATTTATACTCAAGACATGACACACTTTGATCTTATCGTTATCGGAAGCGGTCCCGGCGGCTACGTAGCTGCCATCCGAGCCAGTCAATTAGGAATGCAAGTAGCTGTGGTAGAGCGCGCAGAATTGGGCGGCATCTGCCTCAACTGGGGATGTATTCCCACCAAAGCACTGCTGAAATCGGCGCAAGTTTATAATTATACGCAACATGCCGAAGATTACGGCATTAAAATAGAAGGAAGCATTGTCCCCGATTTTGAAGCGGTAGTAAAAAGAAGTCGCGGCGTTTCAGAAATGATGAGCAAAGGCGTGCAGTTTTTGTTGAAAAAGAACAATATTACTGTGATTGAGGGGGTTGGAAGGATTGAAAAAGAAAAAACTGTGGTCGTGATAAATTCAACACAGGTGGAATCTGCGCCGAACCAAGAGAGCTACACCGCCAACCACATTATCCTGGCTACCGGCGCGCGTTCCCGTCAGTTGCCGCACATTCCGCAAGATGGTAAAAAAGTAATCGGTTACCGCGAAGCATTAACATTACCGCAATTGCCAAAATCTATGGTGGTGATGGGTTCCGGCGCCATCGGCAGTGAGTTTGCGTATTTTTATGCAAGTATGGGTACGCAAGTAACGATAGTGGAATATCTGTCTCGGTTGGTGCCCATTGAAGATGAGGAGATTTCGAGCCATTTAGGGCGCGCATTCCGCAAAAAAGGAATTAAAGTGATCACTTCTGCATCAGTAGAAAATGTGGATACTACAAGGGAGCTTTGTAAAGTAACGATCAAAGATTCTAAAGAAAAAATCACCGAAATTGAATGCGAGGTGGTCCTTTCTGCAGTAGGTGTAACGCCCAATATTGAAGGCATTGGACTGGAAGAATATGGCGTAACCATAGAAAAAAGCAAAGCCGTTGTAGATGATTATTATCGTACGAATTGTGAGGGCATTTACGCTATCGGAGACATTGTTCACGGACCGGCATTGGCACACGTTGCTTCGCACGAAGCCTTAATTTGTGTAGAGAAAATTGCCGGCTTGGATGCGCATCCTATTAATTACAAGTTAATTCCGGGTTGCACATACACTTCCCCAGAAATTGCCTCTGCGGGAATGACCGAACAAGCCTGCACCGAACAGGGCAGAGCGGTTTTAATCGGAAAATTTCCTTTTACCGCCTCCGGAAAAGCCACAGCTTCAGGAAACAGAGACGGCATGGTGAAAGTAATTTTCGACAAACAAACCAACGAATGGATTGGTTGTCATCTTATTGGCGAAAATGTTACGGAAATGATATCCGGCGCAGTGGTTGCCATGAATAAAAAAGTAACCGGTAAAGAGATTTTACACTCGGTTCACCCCCACCCTACCCTCTCGGAAGCCATTATGGAAGCTACGGCGGCAGCTTACGGAGAAGTAATCCATTTATAGTTTTTTTTTGTTTCTTACGATAGTGTAAAAAAAAATATTTTCTTTGCAAAAAAAAATAACTGCAATCTACTCTTTCTTATAAAAGTTTATTAATCTAAAGGAGTACCCCGAAAAGCCTTAAAGTGAGTAGGGAAAACTAAAACCAATATTATTTATGAAAAAAATTTTATTACTCTCAGTGATTGCGCTCTTTAGCCTATCTACTTTTGCGCAATTAAGCACGCGGGAAAATGTTGACCCTTATGTGTTTAAAACCGGAACACGTCCACAACAAGGGGACATCGGGCTTTGGATTGGTCCGAGTATTACCGAAATTATCCAAATGATTGATGATGATATTAATTGGAGAGGGATGCCTATGTTAAACCTCAAATTTTACACATCGGATAGATCTGTAGCACGAATAGGATTACAAATCTATAACAAATCGCAAGGATTAACTGCCAAACAAAGACAACCGGACAGTGTAGATCTTAAACACTCTAAGTCGCACACTTACTTTATGTTAACTCCAGGTATCGAGCACCATTTTACTCCTAAAAATATTTGCGATGTTTACATAGGGGCGAATTTACCCATAGGGGTTAACTCCATTGTAAATAAATCTTCTCATACCTTAGGAAAAGATAAGGTGTACCATAATCAAACACAAAATCAGTTTTTAATTGGGATAGGCGCTTTTGTAGGATTACAGTTTTTTGTTGCAGACCTTCCTCTTGCTATTGGTGTTGAAGGCGGGCTTAGTGGCTTGGGAAAATTTGGCGGTGTAGTTAAAAATGTATATAATGAGATAAATGCAGATGGTAAATATGAGAAGAAAACAATGTATACACACTTTGACACTGAGTTTGGAGAAGGTATGGTGCTCGCCAAAAAAATCAGTTCAAATAAGTTTGAACTTGGGTGTGACTTCAGGCTTACATTTTCCTATTATTTTAACAAATAATCCTAATTTATAAAAATGAAAAAGTTTATCATTTTGTTTATAATCGGTTTTGCGTTATTTGCCACATCGTGCACGCTTGGCAAATTTTTACATAAAACTGCTCCTGCAACATCCTTCACTCCCCAGGTAGTAAGACTTGACCTTACAATGGATCAATTCGAATACCTCGGAGAAACCGAAATTTCGGTAACCTCAAAAACATATTTCGGTGTGTTTAGAAGAATAGAATCTATTAACGGATTACCCAAAGAGATGCGTAATAAAAAAATTGCCGTATTCTATGGCAATAAAGATATACCGGTTAATGGCATTATAAAACGCGCCGCTTACAAAGTAATTGAAGATTTTCCAAATGCCGATTATTATGTTCCCGTAAGCTATCAAAAAGATGTTAATCGAATGTTTTTAGGAAATACAAAAACTTTAAAAATGAAAATCAAGGCATATAAATTTAAAAATTAATATGCACTTAAGTTATACGAAACAACATGATTATGCGTTTAGTAGTCATGTTGTTTTTTTATTTACATTTATGAAGAAATTATACTTATTTATCAGCCTTTTAGTTCTATCCGGATTCTTTTTTTTGTGCTGTGACAAAGAAACCGATCCTATTATTTTAGTAACTTCCGATAATTTTATTTCTCCCTTGCAAGCAAATATACAGGTACGGTTCAAAATTGAAGCAAAGTCAAAAAAAAGTACCATTACGAGAATAGAAATAAAAGAATACTCCAGCGATTACGGCTACAAAACACTCAAAGATACCATTATTGATGAGACAAGTACCTCTTTCTTTTTCGAATATCTAACATCGCTCTTTTCTAAAAACCAGGAAATTCAGTTAGTTTTTACCGTATACAACGATAAGAAAGAAAAAAATACAGTGAGTCTGCGCTATGACTATATATTTGAAGATGAATTGCTTAATGAATATTCGGGTTATTCAATGTACACCTTAATGTCAGGAAAACCCAACGGTTTTTCATTAGATTCAAAACAAATAGTTTATACAAATACCGGAAACTATAGCTATGTAGATTTTTATTCTTATCAGGATGCCGACACACTTATTGATCCGAATTTACTGCAACGCACATGGAAAAGCTATACCAATTTGAATTTCGTTAAATTTAATGGCTTTGATTATTCAAAAGCAACCCGTAAATCACTCACAGCTTCCTATTTAGCAGGCGTACGATTACCTACAATGATAGAGATTGAAACCGATGATGTTATTCTAATCGGTTTTGGAGAAACCCCTAAAGGCGTGATTAAGGTTATTGGAGTTTTTGATGAAGAAGGCTATCTAAATGACAGGTATGTATTTAGCATTAAACTTATTGAATAAAAAATAGCGAACTATGCGTCGAGCGCTATTTTTTTCACGTTTCTATTATATTCTATTGGGAATTGCAGTTTTATCTATCCCTTTCACTAAGTTGTTTTATTTTTTTATTACGCCTCTATTACTTATACTTTGGATCGTTGAAGGAGATTGGAAAAATAAATGGAAACGCCTGAGTAGCCCTCCTATACTCATCATAACATATTGCTTTGTACTGTTTTTGATTATGAATATCATTGGGCTTTTTTATTCTAATGACTTAGTGAGAGGCTTAATGAGAACGTATGATAAATTGCCTTTTTTGGTATATCCGTTAGTTTTTTTTACTTTAGACAAAACTTTTTTTACAGAAAAAAGAGTTCATACATTATTCAAAGGATTTCTTTGCGCCACCACAATTATGCTTTTGGCAAACTGGGGGCACGCATTTACACAATACTTCCTTACAGGCGAAAGAAGCTATTTTTACTATGTTAATTTTTCTAAATTTTCCGGTCATCCATCTTATTGTACATTAATAGTTTGTGTAGCATTTGCCATTGCTTTTTATTTTTTCAATATTTCAAAATTATCTATCCTTTCTATCCGTCAGTTGAAACTGACGGCAATAGTTGTTCTCCTTCTTTTCTTTGCTGTCTCCATCTATTTTCTTCAATCAAAAACCGGAATTTTGGCTTTTATGGTCATCTCTATTTTTTCAGTTTTTTATTATTTGCACACTCATAAAAAAACACTTTGGTATAGTATTGGAGGCGTATTAATTTTATTGTTTCTTGCCATTACAATCACAAAATTGTTTCCCGGAAGAGTAGGATATTACGCAGGCACAGTAAATAGGGAGCATTTGCAAGCTGAAAACATGTTAGGATTAAGAAGCAAAATGTGGGATATTACTTACCGGTTAGCGATAGAAAACAAAATATCAGGCATTGGAACAGGTTACCATATTGAAAGTTATCTAACAGAGGATGAGATGAAAATTTTTGACAAGAACCATTTGTTCATTAATGCGCATAACCAGTTTTTACAAACATTTTTAGATCATGGTATTTTGGGGCTTCTTTTTCTTGCTTCCCTTCTGATCTATTCGTTTTATTTTGCGATAAAAACAAAAAATTATCTTTTATTAATGTTGATGATAGCTATTTTTGTTAACATATTTTTTGAGTCAATGTTCGAACGAGGACACGGAATTTTTACTTTTACCTTATTTTATAGTTTATTTGTTGTGAAAAATAATATTTTTGCAAACCCATAAAACGATTAACAAAATTTATGAATAATCAACTATTTGTTTCAGGATCGCCGCACGTGCACAGCAATGAATCGGTAAAAAAAATTATGTGGGCGGTGGTCATAGCGTTGCTCCCCGCTCTGTTTGTATCTGTCTATTATTTCGGGCTTCCGGCTATTATAGTAACCGCAGTATCTATTCTCAGTTGTATGCTCTTTGAATATCTCATTCAAAGGTTTCTTCTAAAAGGAAAAAACACACTGGGCAATGGTTCGGCAGTCATTACCGGATTATTATTAGCCTTTAACCTTCCTTCCAACTTGCCGTTGCAGTGGGTGGTGATAGGTGCCTTTGTAGCCATTGTCATCGGCAAAATGGCATTTGGCGGGTTGGGCAGAAATCCGTTCAATCCTGCATTGGTAGGCCGCGTGTTTTTGCTTATTTCCCGTCCGGTAGAGATGACCTCCTGGCCTGTACCCGAACCCATTTGGTCGTTTGGAGTAGATGCCGTTACCGGTCCTACGCCGTTAGGCGTAATGAAAATGTTATCTCAAGAGAGCTCTGTTTCGCAATACGGCGATTTTGTAGATCCTGTTACTTTTCAGGAAATGCCCAATTATGCCCAAATGCTTTTCGGGCAAATGGGCGGCTCGTTCGGCGAAATCTCTGTTGTCGCATTATTGGTTGGCGCGTTGTTTCTGCTTTTTAGAAAAATTATTACGTGGCACATTCCGGTTTCCTTTATTCTATCGTCATTCTTACTTGCAGGCGCATTATATTGGTACAACCCGGCTTGCTATGTCAATCCATTCTTCCACATTGTTACCGGCGGTTTAATACTGGGCGCTTGTTTTATGGCCACCGACATGGTAACCTCGCCCTCCTCACCGTGGGGCATGATTGTGTTTGGCACGGGCTGCGGCATCTTAACCATTGTCATCCGCGTATTCGGAGCATACCCCGAAGGCGTTTCTTTCGCTATTTTATTGATGAATGCGATGACACCGCTCATTAACAAGGCGTTTAAGCCGAAAAGGTTTGGGGAGAAAAACGGTAGCACCGGTATTTGCATCCTGTAGGGATGCAACCACCTCTTATAATTTTCCATGTACACGCTTAAATTCCTCTCTACTAAATATATCTGCTACAACAACAATCGCCACCGACGACCAAAAAGGAAGCGAAAGCTTATCTGTATCCAAGAAATTATTCATGATGCCGTGTACATAATAAGACACTAAAGCAATAACTGCAAAAAGAGATAATATTTTGGGTATTTTATCCGATGTTCTAACGTATGTTTTTATTCCCGTATAAAGTACTGTTATCATTAAAAGAAGCACAATAATGGCGCCCGGAATACCCATATCAGCACATGGACCGATAAATTCACTGTGCGCATTTCCGCCATCACCATGGTTAGTGGTAATAATTGTTTTGTATTTGGATTTTTGATACCCGGCATATACAAATTGATAGGTTCCCGGTCCCCAGCCTACCACAGGACGCTCTTCAATCATTCCGAAAGCAGCACTCCAGCGGTTCAAGCGTTCCACATTAGAAGCATCTGTGGTAATATTGCTCATGGAGGTAATATGCTCCATAAATTTACCGGACGAATCTTGCGAATTTCGACTCATTTTGTAAAGTACATCGTCAGCAAGATTATACCCTATAAATCCGATGATGGCAAACCCAACCACCAGCCATGATAGTTTAATGCGTAATTTAATGGCTACCAAAACAGAGAAAGCAGCTATAATACTCAACCACGCAGCGCGACAATACGATAAATAAAGCCCCATCAACAATACCATGAATATAATGATGTAGTATATTTTTTTCAAAGTCGTTTTGCCATCAACAATAAAAAGCGCCACAATAAGCGGAATAAAGAATGCAATAGCTGCTCCGTAAGCAGTATGGTCGTTATAAAACGGGCTCATAATCCAATGCATGTTGTGTTTGGAAAAACCTTGAAGGGCAAATTTGACGGTGGTAATGAGAATTACAACAGTTAGTGCTAAAGCATAACAATTAATAAAAGTGATTATTTTTTTAAAATCTCTTTTAATTAGCTGAATTACAACAAAATAACAAGCTACGATAAACCATAAGTGTGATGCAAAATATTTAAAGGAGACTAAAGGTATTTCGCTGGTAATGGAAGTTAGTAACATCCACGATAAATAGATATAAATTAAAATGGAGACGGGGTGGAAGATAATTTTTCGTTCTAATCTAACATCATAAAGCAGTCGTGTAAAAAAAAGGATACTGAGCAGTATCATAATTATTTCTGCAGGAATTGAAAGCCCCACATTAAATTTTGGGTTGATTACATCAATAGAAAACGGTGTAACGAAAGCCATCAAATAGATTAGCAGGTCAACTCTAAAAATTAACAGATATAAGGCAATAGCAATAACACTGAGAAAAGGAATTAAAAAGAACTCATGTGCTAAAGCAAAGCAATTCAGCAAAATAAATACTGCGCCGCTTCCCAGTGCGATATACGACTTCTTATTCATTCTTGTTTTGTAGAATTGTTTATTATATCATCAATATGTATCTCTTTCTTTACTTTATCCACAAAAAGAAGTGTCATCAGGGTTATGATAAAAGTTCCAATTGTTGCAATAATAACGATAATCAATTTTTTAGGATAGCTTTTTTTATCTGGTGCCACTGCTTTTTCAAGCACAAACTTCACCGGCATTATGGCACTCATATCCATTTTGGCATCCAATAATCTTAGCTTTGTATAAGCGATTTCTTCACTTATAGTAATTCTCTCTGTTCTTAAAGAAGCGGCGATGTTCCCCCATTTTTCCAATTTTTCAATTTCCTTTTGCAAACGTTGCACCCCTGCCATGTTTCCTTGGGCTAAAGCAATGGCATATTGCTGTATAACCCTTTCTGCTTGGGTGTCATAATAGAAAACTCCATTTTGTGCTAATACGTCTAATGAATCTTCAATAATTTTACGTTGTTCTTCCGCAAAGGCAACTTGATTTTCCAAAGCACGAACCGCAGCCGCAGCACGTAAATGTTCAATTTTATTTTTAATGGTATCCAACTCCGAGGCTATATCATTAGCCATTTGGGCTGCCTGATTCGAATCCCAATCGGTTACCGTAATGGAGATTGCGCCGTATTGCGTTCGTTTAATTTGCAAAAAACCATCAAGAGTTTCATAAAGTTTAGCTTGCCATCCTCTTGAGGTTGTCTCAATTCCATAATAATTTGCCAAGTCGTATCTTTCAATGAGCATGTCCTTTATTTCCCTTGAATTAAGTATTTGCATCATTTGCTCCGTTTCTTCTTCATGAGCATAAGCTTTAATATCTAACCTGTCGTTTGCATTATTTTGATTATTAATAATTTTTGACACTGCATTTGTTCGTGGGGCATAAATGATAGTAGTTGCTTTAAACTGCGGTCTGATAAACAGGCTTGTGGAAAAGAAAAAAGAGAAAACCGCAGCCGTGCCACAAAGTATAAGAAACAGTTTGCGCCGTTGCCAAATGTAATTAATCAAACTGAAAGAGTTAAATTCATTTTTGTTGTTCATAATATTATTTTTAGTGGTTAATGGTTTATAGTTAATAATTTTTGTGTAGAGCTTTTACTGTTTTACAACTTTCTTAGTAATCTCTCCTATTTCGGTGGTTATTTTTACAAAATACAAACCAGCCGGCAAATGTACAATATTTATTTCTGTTCGCGATTCGGGGTTTGAAATGGTTAAGTTTTTTTTGAGGTGCTATTATTTTTTTTACCCCTCGACAAACGCCTTTTAGAAGTGTATCTTTGCGATTCTATTCTCCCCCGCTGGCGGGGCAATCGGCAAACCAATCTCCCCCGCTGGCGGGGGCAGGGGGTGGAAAAAAGAAAGGAACTAAAACAT
>Ga0123353_10009268_pt1 | contig 13555 bp, 12 predicted proteins | sample TergutLab28metaG_3_FD_92763 | JGI IMG/M metagenome (GOLD analysis project Ga0123353, IMG submission 92763) | Labiotermes labralis P3 segment gut microbial communities from Petit-Saut dam, French Guiana - Lab288 P3 | ecosystem: Host-associated > Arthropoda: Insects > Digestive system > Gut ... | reverse complement strand
GCGCCATGGGAATGGATATCGATAAGCCCGGGGACAAGATAGGGGCCCACGCCAATATCCCCGCCCTCCCGGACATCGACCCTGCGTATGATATCGTCAAATTCAAGACAGCCTTTTCGAAACACACCGTCATTCATCAACAGATATGCATTCTCTATGAGCATCAGTGCACCTCCTGCTTTCGTATCTCAGGCAGACTGGCCGCCGCCACCGATTGGCCTACACGGCGAATTTTTTCATCCGGGAGGATGAGTTCAACACGTACTTCAGGGTACTCATCGCGCAATAGAGCCCTTGCTTCTTTTGCGATGATATTGCCGCCTTCACCGCTCATCACACGGCCTAGCAGCAGGATGGTATCCATGCCATAGATATCATGGTACAATGGCACCGTATGCCCAAGATAGCACCCGATGGAACGGAATATGGCTACCGCACCGCCATGGCCTTCCGCCAACAATGCCTGCACCGCTTTCAGCTTCTCGGCAGGCGTATCATAGCCTGCAAGCGAAATGCCCGCTACGCTCGACAGCTTGATGACCGCCTCTTGGCAAAAATACTGTACTGCAAGCCCTATGTCACCCGACCAGTCATCCTTTGCCGCGCGAGGGGAAGCATCCACCGGCATGAAGGCTATCTCGTTGATCCAGTTGGCAATATTTCCTAATTTATTCACAAAGCCGCCTGCAACGCTGGTGCCCATGGCGATACCCAGCACGTTGTTTCTGTTCAGGTTGATAGAGCCGGCCAACGCCGTGACATCGCCGTCGTTCGCCACTTCGAATGGTATGTCCTCACCGATCTCTTTCACCGCGCGGATATAGATATCACGAACTTTCAGATCAAACAGATCTTTGGGTACCATTTGGAACAGTTGCGCGCTCAGCAATTGGTTGTTGGCAAAGGTGCCGGCGGAAGAGATACCGATCGCGTCCACACGGGGCAAATGGGTCATCGCATCCCGAAAGGCTGAAACGATCCCGTTATAGTGATAATCCGGATCGCTGTTTGTTTTGGGATGCCACACCGTCTCTTTGCTGTACACCGCGGCGCCGTCTATGACAGCCGACACCTTATAGTCGCTGCCACCCGCGTCGAAACCGATTCGGCAACCATCAAAGTGCCGTCCCACGGATTTTGCTATTTCAAAGAGCCCCGGCAATTCATCGCAAAGTACGACTTCGAAATCTTTTTGATACATACCTGCCATGAACGCCGCGTCAAAAGAACGCATCCCGCCGGGCATATAGGCGCGTTTCAGCCATTGATAAAGCAAGACAGATCCCTTAACGTATAGCTTGAATCCACCCTTTTGCCATAGTTCGATCTTGACGAGGCGTTCGATATAATACCAGTCTGCGTCCCTATGAGTCTCATCGCCATGAATGAGGGTGGACTTGACGGATATCTGCCCTTCATTCCGTTCAAGCGCGAAAGAAAACGGCAGTGCGGCGGTTTTCAGAAAAGATTGATTGAACTTATACAACGGGATGAAATCAGGATCAAGCTCAGGCCGGTTCAGGATATCAAATTGGATTCCATTGAACTCCATACATACACCGCCTCTGTCCTATTCACTTCCATTCCAGGACCACGCCCATGAACTTCCCCCTGTTTTCAAGCAATTCCGCATAGATCTCCGGCGCTTTGGCAAAAGGGATCCGATGGCTTATCATATTGGACATATCGATGTCTTGGTTCGCAACCATTTCAAAAAAGAATTCACAGTCTCTTTGATTCGTCCAGGGATTGTCCGCCGTTTCATGTTTCGGATGAGAAAAATTATGCGCGCCGATGATCTTGACGCTTGTACGGTTGCATAAATCATGAAAATCAAACCAAGTCGGCCCTAACGGGCTGCTGACGAAAATCATCGTTCCCTCATCTCGTAAAATTTCAAATTCGCTTGTGATGAGTTCCGGATTGCCGGTGAGCTCATAAACGAGGTCTACCATTCGTCCATGATTATTGGTCCGTACGGTATCGGCGATATTCTGTTCGGAGGGATTGATACCGATCAGGCGGGTATGCTTAGGCAGAAGGCTTAATCGAAAATCTGAAATGTCGATGACAAACACCTTTCTTGCTCCGCACATCAGGCAGAATTGCGCGCACAGCTGCCCGATGATCCCCGCGCCGAAGATTGCGACGCTGTCGCCCCACCGGATGCCGCCCTTGCGCACGCCGTGCATACCGATCTCCGCAAGATTGAAAAAGAGGGCGTTGTCGTCATGGATATGCTCAGGTACCATTCGTATCTCATGAAGGTCCGTCGCAACATATTGCGCATGGAACCCGTTTCCTACGACCTTTTTACCCAAAAGCTTTTCGGAAACATTGCTACCGCACGCTACGATTTTTCCTGAATTGGTATATCCTGCGGCATAAGGGAAACTAAACAATCTGCTCCAGACGGAATCCGCCGGCGCCTTTCCCGACAGGACGGAAAGCTCCGTGCCCGTACTGATCAATGTGATCTCCGTTTCGATCAGCACCTGATTCTCGACCGCATTCGGCATGGCGGAATCCTGGATCTCGACCTTGCATTTGTCCGTAAACATGATTTGATAATTGCTCATAGGACAATCTTCCTTTCCAGCTCAATCATTGCGGCCGACTTCTTTTGCGATCTCCACGATCCGCCTGTAATTTTCTACAGTGACCGAATCCGCGATGCTGTGGTCAGAGGAAAACACATAGCCGCTTCCTTCCTTGAGTATCGGAAGTTTTTCCCTGATATCCGATTCCACCAGTTCCAAATCCATCCATTTCATGATGTCGAAGCCACCCCTGAGGCAGAGATCCTTCCCGAATTGTTTTTTGATTCGCAACGGATCCATACCCGCCTTGATCTCCATCGGATTCAGGCCGTCCAGGCCCATTGCCACCAGATCGGGGAGCAAATCATTGACTCTGCCGCAGGAATGCATGTGAGCCTTGATGGAATGAGCGTGCGCCCAATCGATCGCTCTTTGCTGATAGGGTTTCACCAAGTCACCCCAAAGTTGTTTGGAAATCATCAGTCCGTTCTTATATCCAAGATCGTCGTACCAAAGGAGTTCGTCAAATTCATAACCCTCGCTCCAGATCATGTCCAGAAGCGAAAGCGTCAGATCGCAGCCGTGGTCGAACATGTCCCTCACCCAGTCCGGATCATCCAGCATGGCAATCAGCACCGTTTCTTGCCCCACCATTCGGGTGTTCACGATATCATAGCCAAACCAGGGGCCTACTTCGATCCAATAACCATTTTCGCGCCAAAACTTGTAGTTCTTTTTCCAGATATCCCAATTGATCCGGTCTTTGGACGGAAACATTCGCTCCTTGGCGACTTTCCATGAGGGTAGGTCGTGAACCTCATGCTCCAGGTATATGGGCGTTGTGGAAATCGGCTTGAAGTTCTTTTTTGTGATACCCCATTCATCTTTTTCAATGCGATAGGTGGATGCGTCCTCTATGATTCTCTTTTTACAGCGCGGACTCGTATCAATATGCAACTCCGTAACGCGCGCCAACTTATCCAGGCCAAAAAAGTCTTCCCATGCAATATCCGGCGGCAATCCTTGCTTACTCCAATTTGCAACAGTCGATTCCCAAGCATAGTCAGTGATCGGAACGCGGTCAACATCCTTGTGCTCATAGGTGCGTTTCATTCTTTCATGGGAAGTCATTTTCTCCATTTTTTTCCTTCCTTTCCGCAAGTTTGCTAACGCTACTCAAAAATGAGGGGAACGAAACAAGCGGGATCGTGAAAACTGTCCTTCTCTGTATTAGAATACGAACACTCCTCGCCATTCCCACCCTGGTCCTGTTTGATCCGAAAAAGGTTGAACAGCCATTGATCCCCGTGCAAAGGGGGAATCGTGGGAGCTGTGATGAATTCATCGAAAGGGATCGAAAACTCTGCATACCATTTCATCCGGGATGGGTCCGCTTCCTCTACTGCGACACAGGAAAGGATGCGTTGTTCCGTCCTTGCAAACCCGATGAAACGTCCGGCAAGGTCATTTTGGATCAAATAATGCAACACCGTATTGATGGGGCTTATCTCGACCTCAACATAGGTTTTGCGGTCGCAGTCGTCGTCGATAAAAACCTCGACGACGTCTTCAAGATAAATCGTATCGTTGAATTCGGTCATCGTCGCAAGAAAACGGTCGTCATCACACAAAAAAGAAACGTACAGCCTTTCATCGTCGTAGACAAGCCTCGCTTCCGTGGAAAAATGCGGCGTTCTTCCATCGCTGTTTCGCGTTAACTTCACAGAGTCGGCGTCTCGCCACTTGTTGTTCGGATCACTGATTTTTTTACAGATATAACTTGCCATACGCTAAAAAGTCCTTTGCTTTTGATTGTTTTCTCAAACCGATGCCGCGTTGCCGCCGCTCATTGTTCCGTTTACTCAAGCATAATACTTGTACTTATTGACCGCGTCATAAAACGCTTTGATGTTTTCTGGCGGAATGTCCGGCGTCGCAATATGACAGGGCGCACAGATGTACCCGCCGCCCGGGGCTAACAGTTCAATCGCTTCGCGCACTTTGCCGATCACATACTCCGGAGGCCGCCCCCAAAAAACGGACTGCATGCCGATGCCGCCCCAGAAGCAAAGATCCTTGCCGTACTGCTCCTTGATAAAAACTCTGTCATTGTTGGCTTCCGGCTGCAGCGTCTCCAAGATGTCAATGCCGCAATCGATCAAATCGGGTATGAGCGCAACCACATATCCGCAGCAATGGAACGCGACCTTTACCTCTGGATTTGCCCGTTTGACGCGATTTACCAGTTCGGCGTGCCATGGCTTATAAAACGCGCGATAGCACTCCGGGCTCATGATGAGCGACTTCTGCGCCCCCAAATCGTCGCCGATGAGCATGATATCAATGCCCGTCATCGCCTTTTTGACAGCCAGTTCGATCTCCCACTGAGCCACCTTTTCAATCTTCTTGTGCATGCCGCCCGGGTCAAGAACCATGGCAGCCAGCGCTTCCTCCGGGCCCATCAGGGCTGTCATGGTCTCATATACGCCGGGGGTATACGGATTGAATGCGGCTTTGCCCCTGACATGAAGCGTCTCTACATCGCGCTTCATTTTCGCAAACGAAGCCTCGGCCGGCATGGGAAGGTCGTCAAAAGAGTAGGCATCGTAGGATACGGGATAAATGAATTCTCCGTCGATATTCACGCTATGGATATCGTCATCAAAGAAATCGCAGTGATGCGCTCCTCCGCAATACAGGGTGTTGAACCGTTCCTCCAGGTCCCTGTCAAGGCGCATCCGATAGGGAACACAGTCCGCTTCCCTATGGGACAAAACGGTCTTGATCCTTTCCCGTGAAGTCACCCCATCATCTCCTTCCACAGCCGATGAAGAATCCGCCGTTTTGGCATAGCACACTGCAGCATCGCTACTGAAGATTTCCCTCATACTTGATACTGCTCAACGCCACGGTTATGAATATGACAATCCCTCGTACGATCGTGTATGCATACGGATTCGCGCTTATGATGTTCAGGCCGTTTTCGATGGTATAAATCATCAAAGCGCCCATAAACGCGCCCGGAAAAATAGACCCTTTACCCCCCGAGAGGGCGACTCCACCTAAGACAGCCCCTGTGATCATGGTGAACTCTCCGCCCTGTGCGAACGTGGGCGAGATTTCTCCGATCATGCTCACCAAAACAAAGCCCGCCAGTCCTCCAAGCAATCCGTTCAGCGTATAGACGCTGAATTGCATCAGCCGAACGTTGATCCCGATTTTCCGGCATGCCTCCACGTTATTCCCAATGGCGAAAAGGTGCCAGCTGAACTTCGTCCTCATTAGGATAAACTGGAATAGGGCAATCAACGCCAGAAAAATGTATACGGATACCGGTATGCCCAGAAGTCTTGTTTCTACGATCAGTGCGGTGAAAGCGTGGGTAGTGAACGGAAGATAACCCTCGTTGATCGTATACAGCATGAGCCCCCGAAACAGGGTTGACGTGGCAAGCGTTACAAGCAGGGGAACCATTTTCCAGTGTGAAATGAAGTAGCCATTAATAGCGCCCATCACGCCGCCCGTCAGGATCGCTATCAAAATCACCACGGGAACCGGCATGCCCGCGTTGGCGGCCAGCACCGTCACACAGCCGGCGCCGAACATGATGGCGCCGATGGAAATATCAATGCCGCCTGAAATAATGACCATTGCGATCCCAATGACGGCAATTCCGTTGGCTGCGGTGGAATACATGAGGTTTGAAAAATTGTTAAACGTAAAAAAAATGGGATTCAGAGCGGAAAATACAATCACCATTGCCACGAAAATAATCGGAATCCCGTATGTTGTAACAAAATCCAAAGGGGTCCCTGAATTCTTGCCCTGCTTTGCATTGATGCGCATCACGCTGACATTCCCCCTATGGCATATTTCAATATGGTTTCACTGGAAAAATCGGACCGCTGCAGCTCGCCGGATATTTCTCCCGAATGCATGATCAGGATTCGGTCGCAAACACCCATCAATTCCTCCATTTCGGAGGATATAAAGAGCACTGCCGAGTGATTGAGAGCCAGATTGTTGATTTCATTGTAAAGTTCAAACTTGGAGCCCACATCCACACCCTTCGTGGGCTCGTCAAGGATAAACACAAACGGATTCGTTAACAGCCATTTGGCGATGACAACCTTTTGCTGATTGCCTCCACTTAGCTGCTTTGCCATTTGCCTGTTCTTATTGTATGTTTTGATTTGCAATTGGTCGATCACCTTTTCGCTCTGGGAATCGGAATATTTTCTGTCCACGAGCCATTTCCCGTGGCACACCTCCTTTAAATAGGCCAAAATCACGTTATCCACAATCGGCTTTGGCATCAGCAGGCCCTCTTCGCGCCTGTTTTCCGTGATAAAGGCGACGCCCTTTTCTTTCATCACCACCGGGGTAGGCCTTGGAATTTTTTCGCCTTCAATGAGGATATCCCCGTTTTCATACGGATCCAGACCGAACACCGACCGCGCCATTTCGCTTCTGCCCGCTCCCATCAGGCCGAACAGTCCGACGACCTCGCCCTCACGTAGCGAGAAGGAAACATTTTTTAATACATTTCCCCTGCTCAATGATTTGACCTGAAGTAGCTCCTTGCCCGGCGCTTCCTTTTCCACATACGGATACAGGTTGCTCAGGCTTCGGCCTACCATCATTCTAACAATCTCATCAATCGCCAGTTCCTTCGTCGTGCCTCCGCCGACCTCCTCCCCGTTTCGCAGCACCAGCACATCGTCGCAAAGCTCCATCACATCGCTTAAAATGTGCGAAATATAGATGATATTGATGCCACTCGCCCGAATCTCCCGGATGATCTTGAACAGGAGTTCTTTTTCCTTGTTGGAAAGGGATGTGGTAGGTTCGTCAAATATGATGATCTTCGCGTTCTTCGACAGCTCTTTCGCGATTTCAATCAACTGCTTTTGCCCCATGACAAATTCTTCAATGCGCTTGTTGATATCGATATCCGCCACAAACCGCCCAAGATTACTGCTGATGGAATCCTTGATCTTTTTCAGATTGATGACCCCCAGCTTGTTGACCGGCAAATCGTCAATCATGAAATTTTGCAGGACTGTCAGGTTTTGAAACAAACTCAGCTCCTGATGGATAAAGGCGATACCGTTTTTGATGGCATGCTGGGGCAGCCTAGGGACATACTCCTTCCCGTTGATAAACATGGCGCCACTGTCGGGGCGGTAGATCCCGCCCAGTATATTCATCAGCGTTGATTTTCCAGCCCCGTTTTCCCCGCATACCGCAAGGATGCGGCCATCGTACAACGTCAGATTCACGTCTTTAAGCACCTGAACATTTGAAAAACTTTTGCATATGTTCTGCAGCCTGAGGACCTCTTTGAACTCACTCATTTCCCTCTCCATTCCTGTCCGCGGAATTTCCCGGGACTATTCACTGACTCCGAAGCGCTTCGCCGCGTCAAAGGCGGCAATCACCAAAATGATGACCCCTTTTGCCACCATAATGAAGTACCATTGCAGGCCGAGCATGCTCAGGCTGTTGCTTAGGATCGCGACGAACAAAGCGCCAAAAAGTGTGCCAACAATGGAACCTACACCACCGAAAACGGATGTGCCTCCCAATACCACAGCACTCACAAAATCGATGAAGCGCTCGGCACCTAAGGCAGGCATACCCACCCCGATGCGCGCGGTTGAGACAATGGCTCCCAAAGAAGCAATCCCGCTGGAAATTAGGAATAACAAGAAAATGTTTCTCTTAACCGGCAAACCCGTTACCTTCGATGCTTTCATGTTCGTGCCGATGGCAAAAACACGCTTGCCAAAAAGAGTCCGGCTTAAAAGGAAATTGAAAATGAACACGATCACAATCGCGATGATGATCGCTACGGGTATCTCAAACACCTTGGCGCTGCCGATGGCTTTGAATTCAAGGGGAAGGTTCGAAACCGGCCTTGAATTCGCCATTGCCAGCGCGAGACCGCTGAAGATGAGGTTGGTGGAAATGGTCGCAATAAAGGAAGGCATTTTCAATCGGGTAACCGCCCATCCGTTCAGAGCCCCGATGAGCAGCCCGATGCCGATCATGATCAAAATGGTCAGCGGCACATTGAGTGGCAGGTCCCTGAACGGGCCGTCGTTTAAATTCATCAGCAGCGCCCCCGTGATGCTTGACAGCCCAAGCACAGCCGTGATCGAAAAGTCAATGCCTCCGTTTAGGAGCACAAAAGTCAGTCCGCAAGTGATGATGATCAAATCGGATGCCTGATAAAGGATATTGACAAGGTTTGGCGCTCTGAAAAAATAGGGCACCGTAAGCGAAGAAATCAGAAATAGCGCAGCCGTCAAAAAGTAGATCGGCTTTTCCTTCACAAATGCAATCAAGCGTTCCCAGATTTTCATGATGATCATTTCCTCATTCACAATCACACGAATGTGATTCAGTCAGGTTCGGGAGGGAGCGGAGGCCCCCTCCCGTCCTTCGAGTCTAAAGAATCCAGGGGCTGACCGTAATGGCTGCGTTATTTCCCAAGCTTCATGCCGTAGGCCTGGGAGGCCAGCTCGTCAAAGTTGGAAGCGTCCACCAAGAATGCCGGGGGCTCATAAGTGGTACCTTCGAGGGTTTTACCCTGGATGAGCGCCACCATGGCATGGGTGGAAGAAACGCCCGTGTCATAGGCTGCAAAGCAACCCACGCCATCCACATAGCCTTCTTTGAGCATCTCGATGCTGTCTGTGGCTCCGCCGGAGGTGATCACGACCACATGGCCTTCCTCACCCGCTTTGACGAACTTTCCGGCCTGTGTGAGGGCGGACTTCATCGCCGCATTGTAGAATTCCGAATGCAGGTAGATCACATCCACGTCGGGATGGGCTTGAAGCGCGTTCTGCAAGCCTGAAAGACCTTTTTCCGCGTTCCAGTCGCCGGGGACCTGCTGGATGACCTCCAGCTTGTCCGGATTGTTCGCCACGGTTTCAGCCAGCATATCGCGCTGATCTACCGCGTAGGAGTCGGTAAGCGCGCCCATCAGCTCAATGATCTTCAACTTTTTGCCAACCTTATCGCTGTAATCGACCATCCACTGATTTTGCTGCTGGATCATACCAATCACTTCGGCGCTGACCTGGTACGCGATATCCACGCCCACGTCCGCGTCCAGCATCCTCGCGAATTCGATGAAAGGCACGCCCGCGTCGTTACATTTTTTGATCGCTTCCAAAATGGCTTCGCTATCGACGTAGGAGCAAATGATTCCTTGGACGCCCTGCGCGATGAAGTTTTCGATCTGCTGCAACTGATCGTTTGCGTTGTTCTGCGCGCTTTGAACAATCAAATTGACATTGCCAAGCTCGGCGCCGCCATCCAGGATACCCTGCAGATAGGCTTCCCAAACAGCTTCACCGCGGATCGGCATGCTGACGCCAATGCGGATCTCATCGCCCGTAACCACATCGGCTGCCGGCGCGTTTTTGGCACGAATGTAACCTTTCACGTTGATGTCCAGCTCTTCCTCCGCTGAGCTCACGTATCCCGCGGACATACCTAGAAGAAGCACCATACACAACAGGAGAACCACCGTTTTTTTCATGCTTTCCTTCCTCCATTTTCATGTTTTTGGGGAACCTTTATCTCTTAGCGCGGGTCTGGGTCGAAGACACAAGGCGCCACGCTAGAAAGATTTTTCCTTTGCCGACATTCCGTCTGCCTTTCAACTCTACAATTCCACCGGTTTCCCTGCTTCCAGGGAATCGGCAATCGCTTTGGCGAGAGTGAGCACTTCGAGCGTATCTGCCTGGGCTACAGGCAACGATTTTTCTCCCTGAAGACTGGACAAAAAAGCTTCGATCTCCGATTGGTATACATCCTTTGACGCAACCTCAAGGACTTTCCGCTCTCCGCCCTTTTCATAGTAAACAAGGCTGGATGTGGACTCGGCATGGATATTGAACCCGGCGGAGAAATTGTACTCTGCGCCGCCCTTATCGCCGACGATGCGGTATCCCACTGAGAAAGGATATCCGTCCGGCATTTCCATGGACGCTTCACAGCTGATTTTTGCGCCGTTTGCAAAAATGAGTTGATTGACGATGTGATTCCAACATTTTGTCGGACTGCGCCATCCCATGGAATGGACGCTCCTGACTTTTCCGAAAACGCTTACCAAAAAATCAAGATCATGGATGCACAGGTCATACAATCCTCCCCCACTTTTTGCCGGATCCCTGTGCCATGTGGACCAATTGGGATGCTGCCCCAAACGCTTAGCAATGCCGATGTGAACTTCTCCAATCCTATCCGTTTCAACCAGATTTTTGATCTCCACCAGTTCAGGCGTCCATCTCGCCGCCTGCGCGGCCATCATTCTGATCCCGTTTCTCTCCGCGGCATCAAACATTCTCCGGGCACTTTCCACCGACAGTGAGAATGGCTTTTCACACAGCACATGCACCTTTTGATCAGCTACCCGTATCGCATATTCCTCATGCATATAGGAGGGCAGGCAAATAATGATGACATCGAGCTGTTCCTTTGACAGCGCCTCGTCAAGGGTCGCGTAAAAGGAACAGCTGTATTTCATTGCCGCGCTTTTTCCGATCTCTTCGTTTACCTCAATAATTGCGGCAAGTTTCGCCATTTTCGAGCCCAGAATCGCTTCGGCATGGTTGCTTCCAATAAACCCCATTCCCAGTATTGCTATACGCCACATATCGATCATACCTCCATGTACATATGTTCATATAAGCTGTGAACCGCAAAACAGTTTGCGGCCGCTTCAACCATCTTCTTGGCGTTCACGGTTACGATTCTAGGCACGAATGTATCAACCCTGCTAACCAGCTTTATAATTTCAGCAAGCACAAAGGGCGTATCATCGCTCACCGCTCCGCCAAGTATGATAACATTGGGATAAAGCATGCAATAGATGTTAATAATGACAGCGGCCCAATTCCGGATGTAGTCAGCAAGTAGGTACAGACAATCAAGATCGCCGCCTCGCGCGCCTTCATCTATGTCCGAAAGCTTGATATCATCCGCAGAATGAATCCCCTTGGCCTGCAGCGAACGGTGCAGATAGGCGTTTTTTTCATTCGTATAGATATGGAATGCTTTGTTTTGCAGGCTGCGCATACCGTACAGGTGCTCAAGCGCGGTCAGCCCAATGCCGGTGTTTTCGACAGTGGGGGGCACTGAAAGCTGGGGAGAACCGTCAACGATCATATGGCAGATTTCACCGGAAAAACCAAAATCACCTTTGTACAATGCGCCGTTGAGCATGAATGCCGCGCCGATGCCGATGCCGAACTTGATAAACGCGGCATTCTGGCAATCGGACATATGCAGGTGATTCCTGCAATAAATCAGGCACGCGCTGGTGTCCTTTTCGACAATCGTGCTGATACCAACCGCCTTTTCTAAATACGCTTTGATATCTATATCAACGATATCTTTGATTTCATTGGCCATCACAAAGACTTGGTCGCCCAACATTTGCACCAATCCGCTTACGCAAACGCCTATCAATCCAATATGTTCTGTAAATTCTTCGCCGAAGAGTTCCATTGCGATCTCCCGCAGGGTCATCGCAATTCGATCCAATATTTTCTGGTCGTCAGCATAGCCACTGGTCTTTATTCGTTTTCCATCAATGCGATTTCCTCGAAAATCAGCGATGGAGATATTCACGAAATCTCGGTCGATAAAGACCCCAGCCACATGTTGATAGTCCGCCTTCAAGCAATACATTGATACGGTGCGGTTTGATTTTGACATAGCTTTCCCGTTCGTCTCGATCATTCCACGGCTAATCATATCGTTTAGCAAACGCGAAAGCGTAGCGGCGCTCAGAGACGTTTTCTCTTGAATAAACGCCGCTGAGATTGGTCCGGTGGCTTCAGAGAAAGTCCTAAACACATTTGAATAGTTCTTATTCATAATTCTCTCTGTTCTGGACAAAAGTCTTCGGTTACGACACAAAATAATTTTCACCATGAAATTTACATGCTCTCATCATACGACAATTCAAAAAAAAGTCAAGGCTTTTCTTCGATTCCCCTGAAAATGTTTTTCTCTCATCGTTGTTATTTTCACAATGAAAATGAATGCTCTTGGACGAGCTCTGTCAACATTAAAGTAAAAAGGTGGACCATCTGAGCCACTATATTGGCTACGTAAATTCATAAAGAAAAATGGCTTTGAATAAGGCGGGATGGTAAACTGGGGAAATGAGGAAAACGTACACAACGGCGTTCAAAGCAAAAGTAGTCCTGGAGGTGCTGCGGGAAGAGCATACGTTGAGCCAAATAGCGGGGAAGTATGAAATCCATCCAAATCAGATCACACGGTGGAGAAAGGCCGTCGTGGAAGGGATCCTCGCAGTATGGAACAGTATCTCTGCCAACAGAGATGAACTCATCGCCGACTGTCGGGCTGCCAGGACCGTCCTCTGCGACTGCGCGGCCATTGACGCGGAGCTGGCTGAGCTCAGCCGGGAGATCGAGGTTGTGACCGACCTTTCCCGCAAAGCCATCCATGAGATCGCCTGTAATGCCGATGATCAGCGGGTCTTGAATAAGCGGCTCAACGTTGCCGCTGGCTGCGCCACGTTCCCGCTCCTTGCCGGACGAAAACCGCTCTCTTTTTCAAGTGTTCAGATGATAATTATCAAGACAGAAGCAAAGCTTCAATTTCTTTAATAATGTTCTAGTTGCTGAGCTTGAACCCGTCCGGGTTCACAAGCATCCGCGCGTGAAGTAGTTTGTTGACGGCATTCGGAAAGCGTCCGTTTTCATATTCGAACGGCACGCCGTTTAGCACAGCGGAGTTCACGTATGTTTCATAGCCATTAAACTTGAACCGCTCAACATCAAATTTCGCATTAAGCACAAGGTCGGTCATAGCGGCAAGGCATTCCTTGGCAGGCAGCCCTGTCACTGCCGCTGCGGTCGCCGCATATACAAGCAGGCGCTCCTGCTCGCCTTCGCTAGCCAACATAAGCCACACATAGTGCGGACTAAACCTGATTGTAGCGACTAGGTTTCCTCTATTAT
>Ga0123353_10009267_pt1 | contig 13558 bp, 8 predicted proteins | sample TergutLab28metaG_3_FD_92763 | JGI IMG/M metagenome (GOLD analysis project Ga0123353, IMG submission 92763) | Labiotermes labralis P3 segment gut microbial communities from Petit-Saut dam, French Guiana - Lab288 P3 | ecosystem: Host-associated > Arthropoda: Insects > Digestive system > Gut ... | reverse complement strand
TCCAGCAAGCGCAAAAATCCCTCACTCCCGGCCAATCCATTGTTTTCTACATTGGCAAAAATTACCAAATCTGCCTCGGTGGCGGTATTATAAAGGGCTAAATCATGCAAAAAATTTCTCAAACTCAACTAAAACTTGCCAAACAACTGTTGGACGACGGCGCCGTCATCGCCGTACCCACCGAAACCGTCTACGGTTTGGCTGCCAAATTCGGACACCCCTCCGCCGTCACCAAATTGCTCCGCATCAAAGATCGCAAAGCCAAAAATGACGACAAATTCCTCGCTCTCATGCTCCCTAGCGTCGCAGAACTAAAAAACTATGCACGTCTCAGTCCGCTCGCCATCAAAATCGCCCAACGACATTTTCCTGGCGAACTCACCATGATCTTGCCCAAAACCCCGCTCGCCTTCAAACAAGATTATTGTGCCCGCATCGAGATGGGTATCCGCATCCCCGATCACGAGTACATGCTCAAACTCCTCAAAATCACCGGCCCGCTCCTCGTAACCAGCGCCAACCTCCGTGGCGAACCGCCCTGCCAAACTTCCGTCGAAATAGAAAAACAACTCCCCGCCATCGGCGTCGTCATCACCGGCAAGGCTGGCGGTAGTCTCCCCTCCACCGTCATCTCCATAGAAGGCGATAAACTCACCACTCTCCGCCAAGGCACGCTCGTTTTTTAGAACCAAACTACCAAAAAGCCGAACCGATTTTTGTCGGTTCGGCTTCGCTGTTACGCGCCCACCCTGGGGCACATTGGTTTGTTTTAATCCGCTGTTTTTGTTTTCTAGTCTCCACACTGTCCACATTTTTCAGTGGAACCCCTGTGAAGCGTACCAGCTTATACTCACCTTATCACGCTTATGTCAATTTGTCAAGATTATTCTTACCCATTTTTCATAATTCTCATGGTATTTTCAAACCGCTCATGATATATTAGAAATTATGGATAGGGATAATGTACAATCACCAAAAAATGGGGGAGACACCAACATCGACTTTAAGTCAAAAAACATCAAACAGGTAGACAATACCAAGCTTTTTACTAAAATTAACGACGAGACACCACGGCATAGAAAGATACTGCCGGGTATTGGTAAGTTTTTCAAGAAACATACCATGGTGCGTCTCATATTAATATTAATTCTCATCATCACCCCACTGGCCATCTGGGTTTTTGTTCGGACCACTGTACCCAGAGATATCATGATTGGCGACATTCGCATCACCCGTGCCGAGATTAACTCTTATGCTGACGAAATGCGCCAGTATAAGGAACTCAACCCGGAAATCATACTCGATGACCCCATTCAGTTTGCCACGGACAACCTGATCGAAAATGCTGCCCTGCGTCACTACGCCCAGACCGAATGTGCCGACCTAGAGGTTGACCTCTCCCCAGTCGAAGCCATCTACCCCAACAAAGAGACCTTTTACCTCCGCATCCCCGCTGAAAACGGCCACCTCAAGACTGAGCTTCGCAGCTGTATCGTCGCAAACAAAACTCTCTTCAATATTGCCATTTTCTTCGACATGCCGTATTTTCGCAATCTCGAGCCCGAACCACGCGCCGAAGCCTACGCTACCGCCATACAAAAACTCAACGACACCTTCCTGCCCATGTTTGAAGCCGATCTCTCCGCCGAAGAAATAGCCGCCCACCCTGACGTCGACGCCAACCATTTAGCAGATTCTTTCGAGGTTACAGAGGAAATGTGGGCCAGTCAAATACTCGTCCATGCTCTACTCCAAGATTGTGGGGCAGGGGGCGCAACCTGCTTCGACGATACGGATACAAACTACGTAGTCCAACCCGACAATCTTGTCTCCACTATCGAACAAGTTCAGTCACTCAAAGAAATCGGCGATCACACCGCAGTCTTCGCTTCCAAAGCCGGTGTCTTTACAATAATTAGGTTAGAAGAAAAATCTGGTGGCAAATTCGACTCTTACGAAGATTTCCTAGAAGATATCAGGACCACTTACATCAAAACCGATTTTCTCTCTAAGCTCTTTGCCTCTACCGTCCAGCATTTTTTCACTATCCCTGACGTTTCTGCTGGAGGCATCGTAACTTTTTATTTCAGGGCTATCACGGATACCGGAGCCACCCTCGGCACTTGGGAAGAATATGCAGATTGCGGTGGAGGAAACCCATTTAACTGGGCATTTGATTATAATTACAATAGTAAAACTAAAACGGGCGGAAAGGCTTACTGGGAAAATACCAACAACCAGCAATATTCTATGTCAAACTTCGGGCGAAACTATTCTGGTTATGAAGGACTCTATTGGATGTGGACACCCTTTAATAGTAGATCATGGGGCTCCTTTAATTCCTCATGGCAAAACCCTAACCCATTAAGTAAAAACCGCAAGGTTTTCTGGACTCAGGGGAACATCAACGCACAAGGCGCTCTTTATATCTATCTCGTCTACAAAGGCACCGCCATCGACGCTACCGCTGCTTTCGCCTCTCGCTCTACCATCACAACTCCCTATGGAACATCCACTTCCAAATGGAATAATACAATCACCAGAATAGAAAACAACAACACCGTCATCCTCGTCCCCGAAGACGGCGAAGTACCATTAGTCCCCGTCACATTCAAGCATGAAATACAACTGAGCAACTTCGATCCCGACAAGGCGAAAATCGGGACTGCCAATCCATGCTTAAAAAGTCTTCTCCCCGGTGCCAGCATCAATAATCCTTGTACTCGTTGGAGCATATCCTCCACTGGTAGCCGCACTACCGGTAATAAAGCAACCGGCAGTATTGACGCCAGCAGTCTTCTCAAAGCCGCTGATAAAATATCTCTCGTCAATGGTGGTCCCGGTACCACCAAAAACATTAGATTCCCTCGTCCTTCCCCACCACCTACCGGAAAAGAACTTGGTGAAATTCAAGCCTTCGATATTTGTGAAACTATAGTTTATAGCCCCCAATATTTTTCAGGCAAGGTCAACACTGACGGCAGTAGCCCCCGTTATACTGGTAGCGATAGCGGCACTTCCGGTGCTTGCGCCCAACTCAAATTCCAGGCCAGCAATAAAAAAGAACTCTCCTCCTGTAGTACTCCTACCTATGCTTTCGACCAAGGCTGGACTTTCGGACGCTCTGGTGTTCGTAAAAATACTGGTAATTTCTCCTATACCAAAAATACTCGCAACCTCGCCAGTGATCAGGTCACTATCTATGCCAGACCTGGCGATGGTATCCAATTCGTTCACGAACTCTGTCCCGGTGCTCAAGCTGTCCGCCATCGCAATGAAGGCGAAGAAAAAAGAGAGCGAGTCACCGCCCTACCTAATACCTACTCCATCTCTGCCACCACTTCTCCCATCACCCCTGGCCTCGCCCTTAGCAGCAACCCCACCAGCACCACTCTTCCTGCCACCAACTATCTCTTCGGTGGAACTGACACGACCAATGGCGCCAAGGCAGTTAAAGCCACCTCCGTCAACGTCAACACTGGCACTGCCACCACTGGCGAACTCTCCCCTAAATCAGGCGACTACGCCTCGATCGTCCACCAATCCCCCAACAACCGCAAATATCCTTGTACTAAAGGTGGCGGCGCTAATAACCCAACTTTCCCTGCACTATCCTTAAACGGTTACCAAATACCCGGATCTAATGAAAAAGACGGCTCCTGCCAATCTGTAGCTGCCTCCGATGCTGGTAAAACCATCTCCCAAACTCTCACCTTCGCTCAGATTGAAGCCTCTGCCACTGGCTATGCCAACTCAAACAGATCCACCAACCTCGGCAACGCCACTCGCACTGCCAACGTCAAAATCCCCTTCAACTATGTCATTGCTCCCCCCAATTCCGATCCCGACAAATCTCCCCCCACTCCCTCTTTACCAACTATCCCCAACGGTGGTAGCGACGGTAACATCGACGTTCGCATCAGAGTAGATAAAAAGACCAACCCAGATCCCAATCTCGGCGAATATGCCACCGTTACTAAACCCACCAATTACGAAGTGATTGCCTTTACTGCCGACTCAAGCCTTACCAACAAACCATCTTCTTATGGTGGTAGCACTAGCATTACCCATGGTTGTGCCGCCTACTCGCCAAAGAACAATGACTGTACTGTCGTTGATCAAGGTACTGGCGTCATCTTCAACCCTGGCAACCAATCCCTCTATAGTGGCAGTATTACCATTCCTGATGCCGAAGTTGGCACTAAGTTCTGTGTTGCTTACTCTATCTTCCCCGCCAGCTCCCATGGTACCGAGAATAACAATGACGGCCTTGCTATGAATGCTACAGCTGGTGCCAGCGCCAGCAACCCCTGGCTCAACAGTGAAGCCACCTGTGTCAGCATCGTCAAGAAACCCACAATCCAGTTCCTCAGCGCTGGTCTCTACACTAAGAGCAGCGTTACTACCTCCCAGACTAAAAAAGCCCCAGGCAACATGACCATCACCACTCCCAGCTCCATTATGAGTGGCACACGTCGCGTCTTCGGCTCCTGGTCAGAATATGAAGCCATTGTCTTCAGTAACCATCTCACTGGTCTTGCTTCTGGTGCTGCCTTCGGCTACAATCGCAATAATCAGGGTAATAATGGCAAAAACCACAACCCTGCCGTTGCTGCCACTACTACCATCCCGAACAATAACATCTACTTTAGCGTCAACCCCGGCTCTACCGATCCCGAGCTCTGCACCTACGCCACTCAAACTTTCAGTAACAAAGACTGTGCCAGTAAAGTTGCTGGTAAATCCAACATCAACTCCATGGGCCCCGCCGTCCTAAGTCGTCTCATCTCCCGCTTTACTCTCCCCTCTTCTGGAGCTACCCAAGATGGTTCCAGTACTCCCATAAATGCTTCTGGTACTTGCAGCCCCAACTCCAGCGGTGGCTACTCTGCCAGCGGTAGTCATTTCAAATGCCTCAACAATGGCGCTAAGTATATCAAGGTCAATGGTGACGCCTCCCTCCCAGCTTACACTCTCGCTTTTGGTGAAACTCTAGTCATTGATGTTTCCGGCAAACTCACCATCAAGGGCAACATCATCTATCCCAATGGTTCTTATACTGACCTCGATCAACTGCCTCAGAGTCTCATCTTCGCTGGCAACATTAATGTAGATGCCGCAGTCTCCCGCGTCGATTCCTGGATTATCGCCGGCCAGCATACTACTGCTACTCCTAAAGGCACCATTAACACTTGCAGCGGCCACACCGACTACAGTAAACTTGATGCCAATACCTGTAACCAACAACTTACCTTCAATGGTCCAGTCTTTGCCAGAGAGATCAACCTCACCCGCACCGCTGGTGCCGGACGAAATACCGAATCCATTGTCTCCGCCGAAGTCTTCAATCTCCGTGTTGACTCCTATCTCTGGTCCTACGGCCAAGCCCGTAGCACTCTCCAGGCCATCACCACCTATTCTCGTGAACTTGCGCCTAGGTACTAATTGTTCAAGAATCCAATATTATATGCTATAATGACAATGTTCAGTGTGATATCTTATCCTTTATAAGAAAGATTCATGGTCGAACTGAAACTTTCATATAAGGAAAAAACATGGCACAAAATCTATTTGTCGGCAGCCTTGCCTGGGCTACCACCGACGATGGGCTCAAAGCGTTTTTTGAGACCGTCGGCGAAGTGGCTAGCGCTCGCATTGTTACCGATCGAGACACCCACAAAAGCCGCGGTTTTGGTTTTGTCGAATTCGTCGACGAAGCCAACAACCAAAAAGCCGTCAAAGAACTCGACGGCAAAGAGCTCGATGGACGTCAAATCACGGTCAGCATTGCTCGGCCAAAAACGTAAGTCTATTGTTCGACAAGCGTAAACTGGTGCTCTGCGATTTCGATTATCGAATCCGGCAGGGCACCTTTGTTTGTCAGCTCACCCCGAATCCCCATCTTTTTCATAATATCGCGCAATCTATTCACAGAGTCGTAATTATCATAATCCGTTCTCCGCGCAAATTTCTCAATTTTCTCCCCCGTCACGACGAATTTATCATCAACCTTTTTGACTTTAAACGACTTGCCAATCTTGTCCTTGCCCCTAGTTAAAGTAATAACTGGTAGTTTTTTAGGAGAAACTGAATCAGGTCGGCTCTGAAGAGGCCACTTTGCGTGTCGGCCCGTCTTCACGGGCGACAGTCGCTGGCATTTGGCTGGAAGTAGATGGCCAGCGGCCATCTCTTCCACATCCTCTTCATAACCAACCTGATTCAGTTTCTCCTTCAGTGCTCGCAATAATTCGGTCAACCCTTCATGCGCCGCAGAAGATATCGCATAAACTTCCGCTTCAGAATTTGCAGCCAAAATACTTGCCATCTGCATCTCAACTATCTCCTTATCCACTCCCTCAACTTTCGTTAATGCCACAATCTCCGGTCTCCGCACCAAATCATCCGAATAATTCACCAATTCCTTGCGAATCGCTCGATACGCCTCTCCCGCATTATCCACATACACGTCAATCAAATGTAGTAACACTTGATTTCGTTCCACATGTCGCAAAAACTTATCACCCAATCCCTTGCCCTCGCTCGCCCCTTCAATCAACCCCGGAATATCTGCAATCAAAATGTCCGTGTCATCTATCGTCGCCACCCCCAAACTCGGTGTCAAAGTCGTAAACGGATAATCTGCTATTTTTGGACTTGCTCCGCTCACCACCGACAAAAAAGTCGACTTACCGGCATTTGGAAAACCAATCAGTCCCACATCAGCCAACAATTTTAACTCTATCTCCCCCTCGAAACTCTCACCCGGCTCGCCCACTTCGGCAATTTTCGGCGCCTGCCGTACTGACGATTTAAAATGCGCATTGCCAAACCCGCCATCTCCACCCTTCGCTACAATCGCGCGCTGCTCATCCTCCACCAAATCCGCAATTGTCTCGCCATCTCTTTTTACCACCGTACCAATCGGCACTTCCACTATCAAATCTTCACCGCTTCGCCCCGTCGCTTGTCGCTTCGCCCCCGCCCGCCCGTCTTGAGCCCGCAGCTCAGGCTGATACCTAAAAGCAATCAGCGTATTACAGTCCTTGCTCGCCACAAACACTACGTCTCCGCCCTTACCGCCATCGCCTCCATCCGGTCCACCCCTTGGAATATAGATCTCGTGCCGAAACGACACCGCTCCATTGCCACCCTTACCAGCCGCAATCAAAACTTTAGCTGTATCTATAAACATATCAACCTAACGCGCACCATGGATATATACCCATTTCACCGCATCCGCCCAATTAACTCGCGACTCGTACACCCGAAACGTCTGATAATTCCAGTTCATCTCCTGCATCACAATATATTCACCCGGCGTTACACCGGTTACTATGGCTACGTGGCCCCAATTACTGCTGCGGGTTTGCACCACAGCACCATACGCTGGAGTTTGATTTACTACATATCTCGAACTCAAATTTCTCACCCAGTCGCGCGCATTGCCAATCACTCCAGTCGGCAACCAATAATTCTCCGGCATATTAGTACGGCGCCACCACCACGCAAACCATGTACATTGTCCGCGCGTCGATGGATTACCTGGGCTCGATACCCCCATCCAATAACCACGACTACCAATTTCGCGCATATCGTGTCGTGCTCCCGAATCCGTCAGAACCATATTAAAGCTCGGACGTGGCGTCGGTCTGACATATTCTGGTCGCTCTCGCTCTGGCAAGACACCATTCGGCAAAATAATCGTCTGCCCCACCACCAGTCCGGAAAGCTCCAAATCATTCAGACTCTTAATCTGACTAGCATTAGACTTATATCTTTCTGCCAAATTCTCCAACGTATCACCTACCCTCACCGTATAAAGAATTCCTGGTGCTGACGGCAAAAACAGCGTTTGCCCCACCGTCACAGCATCGCTTCGCATATTATTACTCCACCGCACCTGTGTCGCAGTCAAACCAAAACGCGCCGCAATATCCGGTAGCTTATCACCCGCTTGCACGACGTATCTCAAAATACCTCGCGCCAAATTTGACGTATCAATAATCATTGGCTTTTCGATCGTGGCAGTATCCACATTGCCCGGCGTATCATAACGTATCGCGATTGAAACAAAGTTTTCACTCACCCGAGATGACGAAGGTAAATCAAAAGCTCTTGCCATATCCGCCACAATAAATGACTCCGTCAACTGGTCTGCTGTCACCGTAAAATTATTATCACTGATTACATTTAGCACGGTACTTGAAACCACGATTTTCTGATCTTCACGCGACCCTATAATCATCATCGTCAAAATCACCGCAAACATCACAAGATAGGGAAAAACTCGCCTCACGAACTCCCGAAATTTAGAACTGCTTTTCTTGTCTTTCATAAGCAATCACCCTTATCATTATCATAACATAAATTACAGATAATTGCACCTAATCTTGCAATAATTCTTGATATTATTATTGTGCTCCACCTCAGTATATGCATAGCGCATTTTCCCGTCATCATCAGTCAAAAAATACAGATAACTCCCATTTGCCGGACTGGCCGCCGCCAGCAACGCCGCTTTCCCTGGACTAGAGATTGGATTAGGCGGCAAACCTTTACAAGTCCGCGACGCCCACGGACAATCTTTGATCGTATTCAAATATGACATATCCTTTGGATCCCGATCCGGATCGATCTGGTCCGCTTTATAGCCAATCACCGCACATGATCCCAATGGTATATCTCGTGCCAAGCGCAACAAAAACACCTGCGCCACCTGCGCCATATCTGACTCATGCGCCTCTTTCTGGATGATCGACGCCAAAATCAATCCCTCATGCAAACTCAGACCCTGCGTGTCATACTTGCTCGCCAAATCATTTTCCTGTATCACATCGTACAACTCATCAAACGTCCGCACTAGGATCTGTTCGACTGTTGCCGTAGCATAAAATTCATAAGTTTCGCCAAAAATATAACCTTCCAGAGAACTACTCTTTCCGCCCCCGAATACCGGGTGCTCATATTCCACCGCAAACCCCTCCGCAATCTCCTCCTCACTATAGCCCGCCTCGCTCAAACGCTTCTTCGCGTCCGCCACTGTCCCGCCCGGCAAGAAAGTAATCCGAAAAGTTTCCGCCAACGTGCCTGCACTAAGTTTATTGATTATATCCGATATAGACATGTAACTGGCCAAACGATAACTCCCAACTCTAATTACCGCTCCGGCATGATTCAAGCGCATGTAGATGCTGAATGCTAATGCTGATCGAATTAGCCCATCCGACTCCAGCCTATCAATTATGTCGCGGGTCGACTCCCCTTCCGTTACCACAAAATCCAAACTCACGCACTTTTCCGCATATTCCGGATTAATTCCGTGACAGTCGCCCTCACTTGCCACTGGTTTGGTCATTCCGATGTACCACATAATCCCCGCCCCCGCACTCACCACTATCAGCCCAACTATCAGCGCAAGAATCTTAAATGCCAAATGTTTCACTTTCTTCTTTCCTTTCGATTGCACCTTTGATTTTTTCGCGCCCTCAACAGGGAAGGACAACTCTCCTGAAAAACCATCCAAAAAATCCTGCAAAATAATCGCCGCCGCCTCACTGTCAACGTCAATCTGACCACGTCGCTTCTTGTGTTTTTTCGTCCCCAAGCGCTCCTCCGCCATCACCGACGTCAAAGATTCATCCTGATATTTCACCAATAACTTCCCAGATTTATTCTGCTCCACATAGTCCAGCAGTTCCGTCACAAAAGCTCGCACCATCCGCGATTGCGCCGTCTCCTCCCCCTGCGCATTGCGTGGCAGTCCCACAATCAAATGCTGTGACCGCTCATCTCTCATCATCCCCACAATTTGCATCAGCTCATCACCATCCACCTTAATCGTTCCGCGTGGCACCGCAATCCTCACCGCACTATCAGCCGTTGCCACCCCAATTCGTTTTTCCCCTACATCTAAAGCAACCAATTTCATACTACTCTACCGTAATTTCAACACTAACTTTATTGATGTCGTCCGGTACCGAACTCACCCAAAAGAATGAAGTCTCCACCTGCACTTTGCTGATGCCATTAATTGATTTCAGCAAGCTTTGCACTTCGCCAATTTTCCGCCCCAACGATTTTTCGACCACCATCTGATCCGTCACTTCCGGACCAACTTTAGTCACTGATTTCAGCCTGCCCGTAAATTTCCCACTCACCTCACGGAACGACTCAATGAACGCCTTGTTTTCATCCGCATTTTCACTCACTCCGGTCGAATATATCATTTGGTCACTCTCGCCAGTAATCGCTTGCTTGGTACGCCCCTCAATATACTCATGAATCCGCGTTCGATCCACGCCGAACATCTTAAATGTAGTCTTTGCCACTAATTTAGGTACTACGCCCTCTCCTACTTCCTGACCAATCGCTGGACTCGCCGTCGGATCACCCGTCTCCGTCTTGAAACTAGCCACAATTGCCATCAGTCCCGATGGAAAATCTTCCATCAACTCCGCTCTACCTTCGGTCGTGCTAACAGAATCCAGCGCACTCTTCGCCCTCGCCACATCTGCCGCCGACACCACCCTCACTATCTTGGACGTTCCTCCCGTCATTTCCGAGCCAATTATTGAAAAACCGCTCGCTGCCGAGACCCAACCCGACGCCGCAGCCGCCATATTATAGTTCGTACCAGCCCCCTCCGCCGCTACTTTCACTTCCGCCGTAATCGTCGGCTTCAAACTAATACATCCTGTAAAGATGGTGCCATTACAGTCACTTTCCGTCAGCGCTCTTAGTGTTGTTTTCTCCGTACTCACAAAAGTCAAAGTCCCGCGCGTAAATTTCGTTCCCGCCGGCACCTCAATCGCCCCTGTCGGGCTAATCGCCGTCCGCGTCAACGTTAGCGTACCCGTCGCCTTATCGCCCTTATCCACTTCCCCTGTCGCCTCAAATTCCACTTCAGATTGCTTGACCACTTTGTGCTCTTCCAGTAAGAACAGCCCCGCTTCCGGATCCTGTTTCTTCTCATCAGTCGTAAACGATATCGCTTCCGAAAATGGCCGCGACGTCGTCCGCACCGCCACCAAAATCTTCGCTGAAGGCGCAATCGCCAATGCCCATACCAATCCCCCCACAATCAAGATCAGACCAGCTACCCCCATAATAATAAATTTGCGATATTTATCGAAACTTGGTACCGCGGGCTTTTTCTTTTTCGATTTCTTTTTGTCCCCTTCCTCTTTCTCTTCTTCTTTCTCTTCTTCATCCGCAAGATCCGCCGGCTCAACCGTCGCTTTCTCCTCTGCCACTTTTTTCTCATTCCGCGCAATCGCCGTCGCCTCTTCACCATCAATCACGTCACCCTCTGGCTCTGACACTACTATTGATACCACGTCACTGGAGGGAACCGCTGGCTTACTCTGTAGATTCGCCGCCACCAACACTCCCGCACCCCCCGCCAATTTCAATAATGCACTATCAGTCGTCACCAACACCACTGCCTTGCCGGAATCTTTTGCCGTTCGCGCCAACAACTTGAAATTAACCGCACTTTTCAGCACAGTTGCTTTCTTCGGCGGCACCAACGCCACAATTTTTGCTTGGCTTTCTTTTATTCCCGTTAAAATATCTGTAATATCATGCTCGGGTTCAATATAAATCACATCTTTATTCATAACCATCATTGTAGCCTAAACATCCCCATGAAGCAACCCCGGGTACAATAAAAGACTCCACCCCATGGAGCCCTTTCTTCTATCTAATCTTTCCCGCTTGTGCTAAAATAGACTTTAATGGGCATCTTCAGCAAGAAAAAAACCAACGCTAGCCCGGTAAAGTTCCAAGCCAGCAATGCCATCCTTGATGCTATCCGTGACGGCATTATTATCATCAGTCAATCTGGTAATATCGAATATCTCAACCCCGCCAGCGCTACCTTTGCTAATTTCGATCAATCCGAAGCTATCGGGCTGAAATACGATTCCGTTGTTCATCTCGTCGATCAAGACGGCTCACCCGTGCAAAACGGCCAAGATCCCATCGCAACTGCTATTGCCAAAAATCAACCCATCGATTCTCAATGTCTCTATCTCGCCAAAACTGATGCCAAAGGATACATCCCAGTCTGCCTCACCGTTGCCCCCATTGACGCCGGCCCCGCTACTAATTACGTTGTCATCTTGCGCAATATCGCCAAAGAGCTCAAAGGAGAGCAAGAACGTAACGAATTTATTTCCACCGCCAGTCACGAAATGCGCAGTCCAGTTGCCAGCATTGAGGGCTACTTGGGGCTAGCCCTCAACCCTCAGACCGCCACCCTCGACCCTCGTGCTCGCGCCTATCTAGAAAAAGCCCACGAGTCTTCCCAGCATCTTGGTCAATTATTCCGCGATCTACTCGATACCTCCAACCTTTCCGATAACCGCATCAAACTTCATCCCGTTCCCGTCGAAATTACTACATTTGTCAAAAGCTTAGCTGACGGTATGGCACCCATCATCGTAGCCAAAGGTTTGCGCTACAGTTTTGGCCAAAGCGATCCCGAACTTGCCCCCGTCGCATCCTCTGTCCAATTAAGTCAAGTGATTTATTGCAGTCTTGATATTAACTATCTACGCGAAATTGTCGACAACGTCATCAACAACGCCATCAAATATACGTCATCCGGCTCCATCACCGTTTCGGTCGTCGGCGATAAAAATGAAGCCGTTATCATTGTTGCCGATACCGGAATGGGCATCAGCGAAGCACACCAAGACCATATTTTTCAAAAATTCTATCGTGTCGACAATTCTCAGACTCGCAATACTGACGGCACCGGTTTAGGCCTATTCATCGTCAAACAACGCACCGAAGCCATGGGTGGTCGCGTCTGGGTACGGAGCGAAGAAGGGCAGGGATCCAAATTCTTCATCGCTTTCCCCCGCATCTCCACTGAAGAATACCAACGACAAAAACTGGCCGCCACCAGCACTATGGCTCCCCAAAATAATCCCAACGTTGCATCAACTCCAATGACGCCAGTACAAAATGTGTAGATTTTTTAACGTAAGTGTATTAAAATGGAGATTAACATGACTAAGATTATGCTGGTTGAGGACGACAAATCTCTCCGCGAGATCTATAGCATCCGCCTGGTTGCCGAAGGATACAACGTAGTATCGGCTGGTGACGGTGAAGAAGCTCTAGCCATGGCTGTGCGTGAGCGTCCCGAACTGATTATTTCCGACGTCATGATGCCAAAAATTTCCGGCTTCGACATGCTTGACATCCTGCGTTCCACGCCAGAGACCAAAGATATCAAAATCATCATGATGACTGCTCTATCCACCGAGGACCAGCGCAAGCGTGGCGAAAGTCTTGGCGCCAACATGTATCTAGTCAAAAGCCAGGTCGGCATCGAAGATGTCGTCAGCGCCGTACATCAAATTTTAGGTGATCGCCCCACCACCACCGCAAAGAGCAACATCAACATGCTGGCATCTTTACCCAATAATCAGCCTGCCGCCCCAACTCCTCCTCCTCCTCCTCCTCCTCCTCCTGCACCTGCACCCGCACCAGCACCAGCTCCCGCCCCTCCTGCTCCCGCACCTCCACCCGCCCCACCGACTCCGGC
>Ga0123353_10009266_pt1 | contig 13559 bp, 9 predicted proteins | sample TergutLab28metaG_3_FD_92763 | JGI IMG/M metagenome (GOLD analysis project Ga0123353, IMG submission 92763) | Labiotermes labralis P3 segment gut microbial communities from Petit-Saut dam, French Guiana - Lab288 P3 | ecosystem: Host-associated > Arthropoda: Insects > Digestive system > Gut ... | reverse complement strand
TCATCACATACCAGAATCCTGGCGTTGCAAGCCATAGCGATGGCGATGACCACCCTCTGTCTCATACCACCGGAGAACTCATGCGGAAACTGACGATAACGCATCTCCACTTCGGGGATGCCAACATCGTTGAGTATCTCGTAGACCTTGCTGCGAGCTTCCCCGCCGCTGAGACCCTGATGAAGCTCGATGACTTCCTGAATCTGCAGACCGATGGTTCGTAGAGGATTTAAGGCCGTCATAGGGTCCTGAAAGACCATGGCGATCTTCTTACCGCGTATAGTCAGCCACTGATGTTCGGTCTTATACCTGGCGATATCCTTGCCCTCAAAGTGAATCGATCCGGAATCCACCCAGCCGTTGTTATCCAGCATGCCGATGAAGCTCTTGCAAAAAACCGATTTTCCGGATCCGGATTCACCGACGATAGCTAGAGTCTCCCCTTGCTGCAGACTGAGAGATGCGCCGCGGATAGCCGTTAGTACTCGACCCCGCAGGGAGAACTTAACCACCAGATCTTCTATCCTGAGTATTTCCTCCATGCTGCGCTACCTCCTAGACATGATTGCGCGGATCGGCAGCATCGGAGAAGGCATTACCAACCAGATAAAAAGAGATGGCAATGACACTGACTACGATACAGGGGAAGAAGAGCTGATAGCGTGCTGCCGGGTCCATCATCACTGCGCGCCCCTCACCGATAAGATTACCCAGGGAGGGAATACTTACCGGCAAACCCAGCCCAATATAGGTAAGAGTAAGCTCGGAGGTGATAGTGGCAGGAATAGACATGGCAAACCTGAGGGTAAGCACCGAAACCAGATAAGGAAGCATGTTCCGGGAGATCAGCCGCCCGGTGGGAGTTCCCAGACAACGGGAGGCCAGATTATACTCCCTGTCTCGGATGATCATGATCTGATTGCGTACATAACGAGCTGTAGGTAACCATCCGGTGATACAGAAGGATATGACCATAGTGCGCAGCCCTGGTCGCAGAATATAAGCCATCAGAACGTGAATGATCGTGGCCGGAATATTGGTGATGACGTTATAGATGGCCTCGCAAACTGCGTCAGCTTCCCTGACATAACCCCAGACAGAACCGAAGATGATGCCGATGACCAAATCCCAGGTAGCGACGAAGAGGGCGATGAGCAGCGAAGTCCTGGTGCCACTCCAAATCCTGGCCCAGAGATCCTGACCAATAGGATTGGTCCCAAACCAATGCACCGAGTTGGGTTGCACATTGCGCAGGAAACGACCATTTTCGTTGAAGTAGATCTTCACCGGGTCGAACTGATTAGGTAGAAAAGGTTGAATGAAGGTAAAGACCAGGATGGCGCAGAGGATGATCAGAATCGTCACCGCCAGCTTATTACGCAGGAACATGGTCAGGGTCGAACCCCAATAGGAATAATTGGAGTATCCAGTCTTCTCCGCCTGTTGGTCGCTGAATTCTGCGAGAACGAAGAGGCTGTCCTGATCGTCAGCAACAGGATTTAGACTCAAAACTGTCGAATCATCCATTAGCGCGACCCTCCGCTTCGTGCCAGTTTAATGCGAGGATCCAGGTAGCCCATCAGCAGGTCTCCCAGGAAAAGCCCGATTACACCGATGGTGGAGAATACCAGGATCAGAGCTTGCACCGTGGGGTTATCCTGCCTCTGAATCACAGCAACCAGCAACCCACCCATGCCTGGAATGGAGAAGCTGGCTTCGATAATCAGAGAACCACCAATGGTAAAGAGGATGGAAGCTGGCAGATAGGCGGCGATGGGAACGAAGGCATTGCGCAGGACATGCTTGATCATAATGGCATAACTGGACAAACCTTTAGCTCGGGCCAACTTGATATAATCCTTGTTCAGTTCATCCACCATGTAGCGTCGCATCCAGACAGCATAGCCCGCGATGCCGCCTATGGAGCCGACTACGATGGGTAAAATCCAGGTTTCGGGACGATCCTCACGATATAAAATGGGTATGCGCAGCCATTGGCTGCCATAGAGCTGAATGATCAGGACATAGACCAACAAAGGCACCGATTGCATCAGGGTGATGTAGACCGTGCCGAAACGATCCATGAGCCCATCGGGTCGCCGCGCCATCAGCAGACCAAGGGTGCAGCCGATGGTAATGGAAAAGAACAAGGCGGCCAAACCGAACTGCATGGAGTAAGGAATACGCGGAGCGATAATCTCCGTGATGGGAATATTCATGCGATAACGGGTAGATACTCCCAAATCACCCCGAAAGATCTGGCTGTAGAAACGCCCAAGCTGGATATGCAGGGGATCGAGGACACCCAGGCTGCGCAGTCTGTTTTCCCTTTGCGTGGCATCCAACTTGTCCCAGCTTTCGCCGATATAGCCTTCCAGAGGCATGAGACGCATCATGCAGAAGACTGTAGTCACGACGACCAGAACAGTTACTGCCGATTGAAGCAAGCGCCTCAGGGTGTAACGCATCATATGCACGGCTTCGTAAAGCCTTCCCTCCTTCGGAGAGTATACTCCATAAACACCTGGCAGAGAAAGACTGCGAGCTCTAGCGCATCATTGTTCTAGGTCTTTCGACACTGCACCTTAATATCCTTCTTTTTGTCTGCTTCCATTTGATGATGGTTAGAGCATAAACCTGTATTTCCTTGCGATTTACGGGTTGTATATTTAGCTTGCATACTGTGAACCGTTTCACCTTCAGAACAGTCTAATAAGTGAAAGCATACGATGACAGGAGGGAGTGGGTTTGACTTCTGAAGAGTTTGCCAGTCGCATACTGGCGATGACCCAGACCCTCTACCGAGTCAGCTGCTCTTACCTACTCCAGGGAAGCGACAGAGAAGAGGCTGTCAGGAGTGCATCTACAAAGCATGGCATAAACGAGACCAGCTCCGCGAGGAACGTTACATGCAGACCTGGGTCATTCGCATCCTGATCAACGAATGCCACAACATCCTAAAACGACAAAAGCGTGAAGGCCTTGTCACCGCACTGCCTGAGCGATCAGCTCCCGCAGACAGTTTTATCGATCTACATAACGCCTTGCTGGCACTGGACGAAACCCTGCGCATTCCATTAGTGCTGCACTACATTGAAGACTATTCTGTAAACGAAATCGCCAGAATCCTGTTTATCCCAGCCGGAACCGTCAAGACGAGATTGATGCGAGGCAGGAAGGAACTGGCAAGCTTATTGCATGAGGAGGTAGAAGGATAATGCAAACTCTCCCGGATTTGAAACGAGTCTTTAACCAGGCTGACAGCTCTTTCGAGGAAAACATAAGCAAAATCCTGAGGGAGTTGGCTGCAGACTCCAATGTAAGACAATACGGTCGCCAACCATTCCGCATAGCCTATGCCACCGTTGCCATGCTCCTGTTCCTGACCCTGACCATCTCCGCCGTGGCCTACTACAACCAGTGGGGCGTCATGGACTTCATACACAGCAGAGGTTTTGGTGTGCAGACCCTGCCCTACGCCGAAGAGATCGTTCAGAATGTTACATGGAAGTATCATTCCCGTGTGGAAACGCCTTATGCAGTCTTTACTGCCAGAGAAGCGGTATTCGATGGTCAGCATGTATATGTAGTAATCACTGCTACTCCCACAGATGAAAAATACCAGTTGAAAGGTCTGCATGGAAATGATGATCCCTCAGCTCCTAACGGCTTAATCAAAGTCAATGTGGCTCTGACTGACGAAGAGATGGCTATGTGCGACGAAGCGGTAGAGCAGGGTATAGAAACCATCTATCTGGTAGTCAACTGCTTCAATAGAGATCTCTGGGGTCATATGCATGATTACATAGTCGAAGATGATGGAACCCTGGTCTTTATCTTTAATAGCGGATATGAAGACAGATACCTGCGATCTGATATCCAAAGTATAGATCTACAGGTTTTCTGTACTCATGTGGTAAGCGCAGAGGGTTTGGATGGCAGGTTTTGGTTGCCTGTGTCCTCTTCAGGTCTGTATCTTACTCTTCTCAACTCAGGCAACATCAGCAGTATCTCCAGCACGGCTGCCATTGACTTCCCGGAATGCGGTATAAGGGTCGACAAGCTGCAGTTGACAGGAACAGCGATGGCGACCTATGTCCTGGTCGATTATACTGTCACCGATGAAGAAGTCTATGCCACCACAGGCGGAGTGTGGTTTGAGATCCTCGATGAGCGAGACCTTCCCCTACCCTCAAAGGCTCTGAGTTGGCGCATCCAGGGAGGATTCAATGATCTCAGCGGGAAACGCGTACCCTTCAGGCAGAGAAATGCTATCCCCGCCATGCCGATTCTGCCCCGCCAAGTGCGCCTGGCAGTCTGGGACCGTCAGGGCATTATCCAATACGGGGTAAAGACCATCGAGCTTAGATGAGGTGAAGTTAAGTATCAACAATATCTCGGTAGGTATTCCTCTCGTTTGCAACCTGTATCTCAAAAAGAAAGCAGGGTGTGTCAAAGCGATAGCTCACGATGCTAAACCCAAGTGAGCTCATTTCTCCAGCTGTTACGAAATCCCTTATGACTGAGCAGAATCGATTTAGAGTAACTACGGATCAAATCATCCAATTGAGTAACAAACTCACTATTCCATCTATCTCTATCCGGATAAAGCCACTTCAAAACAAGGATCTGGGTGAAAAGACTATTGGGTTTGTTTAGAACGATGCTTGTCGAAACAGCAGGAACTTTACTAAACCTTCTAAAATACAAGCGGTCTCCGTGAGCACAGCAATTACGCATATCCACTAGACATGCCAACCAGCTCTCCAACTCCATCAGTCCTAGTTCATGTTTGAGTAGAAGTTTATCTTGCTGACGAAGGTTTTTATACATCAAGGATAATGTGCCGAGTGACATCAGCTCCACTATTACCCAAAGTGGAAATTGCCCGTCATAATTATTTAAATGATGCCTTACAAAAGGTGTGTTTTCTTGGTGTCTTATGTCTTCCTTGCATCTATCCATAAAAGCTACATGATTGAACGAGGGTTCAAAATTCATAGGATCTCTATATCCCAATGGTCCATATTTGTGAGCATGGAAATATGCAATCCTCGATCTCAGATTGATCTCGACATCCTCAATGAATTGATGCAGCAGATGCCTTAGGTGCCAATCGAACTCATATATTGCAATGACTCGACTAAAAGAAATATTATTCACGTACAGATGTGTTCTAGAATCGCGAAATGGTAGCAAATATGCGGTTACTCTATAGTAATTTCGTTGGGCAAGAAAAGTAAGTGCTTTCTGTTCATCTTCAACTAAGCACCCCCGAATCTTTAGGATTTCAAGCTGCTCAGTGTAGGTAGTAGGAGGTTTAGTTTTCATATCTCATTCACCTCTAATCCTAGAAAGGCCTTTCTATGACTTACGTCAGTAGAAAGGCTACGCCATGACCCTGCTTTTCAGCGAGTCAAGTTCTGGCAGCTAATTATATGATTAACGGCGGGTTTTGTCAACAAATTCTGCTGGGAAGTGTGCTGGGAAGTATTACAAATTCGCTGGGAATCCCGGCATACAAACCTCTCACATATGAGTTACAGGGAATAACCAGTTTAAGGCATCGATGGGAATCGGCTCTTCACAAAGGCAGATTGCACCATCGGTGCCGTTTTGAGTACCGACGACCCTTCATAGCCTTTGCTTAGCAGTAGCTAATACTGAAAAGGGACTAAGCCACTGTATAGAGAAGATATAAGGAGATAATAGCATACTATAAAATAACACCGACAAAGGAGAGACTGTATGCGCAACAGACAACCTGCCTTGAACTCTTTACTCTTAATACCTTTCATTCTCTTCACACTCATGGTGACAGGTTGTAACACTGCCACTCCTCCCGACACTCCCCGGCCTTTCCGGCTGGAGGATGTAGAGATTCAACCTCTGTCAGCTGATGCCTATGGCGTTCAGATCGCCAGCGATTTCATGATTAAGACTGCAGCCTCTCTCCCCGTGGCCCAGCTTCAGGAAATGATCCGTGTTGTTCCTGAGGTGGACTTCAGCCTTAGTCTGGAGAGTGCGGGGAGCTATCTGCTGCGCCTGGAAAATGCTCTGCGCTCCCACAGCATCTTTCAGGTTGTTTTAGCTGCTGATAACCAGGAACGCAGTTGGGCGTTCCAAACCCAGCGGGTTTTCGGTGTTGTCGCTACTCTGCCCGGAGACGATTCCTACTGGGTTCCCTTGAACCGAGGAATCGAGATAGTCTTCAGTCATAGCGATGTACCTGAAATCGAACCTTTCTTCAGCATCATCCCCCATGTGGAAGGACACTTCGAGCAGCATGGCAACACCTGGGTTTTCGTCCATGGAGGCTTAGAGCTGCACACGAGCTACGAAGTAACGGTATCCGCAGATTTACACAATGTCGCTGGTCTGACCCTGGGTACTGACTATCGCTTCACCTTTCAGACAGAGTATGATTATAACTGGGTTCAACCACTCTTTCTATCCGGTTCCTATGCCGAGACATTCACCTCCTTCGACCTGCCGGTAGTGGAACTGTTCGCCTTTGATAAGGTCTGGTCCGAGATGAACTATCAGGTCGATGTCCATGCTCTATCCTCCAGAGATGATTATCTGGCCCTCCTGGAGCAGTATCACGCTGCTACCGGCGGGATTACCTCCTACGATGAATCATACTATGGCTACAGTCGCGCTATCTTTCGTACAGATCCTGCAGCCTACTCCCAAAACCTGCTCTATTCCTTTGCAAGCGAGCTGCTGCGAGCATCTGCTGACGAATGGTACTACGAGCCTCAGTTCATCGTCCTGCCGGATCTGCTACCCCCAGGCTGGTATTTGGTCGACATCGCTTCCATCGACGAGGGAATACCCGGACGCCCGGAGATTCAACTGCAGAAGCTGATTCAGATCCACGACACCTCTGTGTATCTTCATTCCACTTACGATCACCTTACCGTATGGCTCCATGACAGCCTTAGCGGCGAACCACTGAGGAATACCGAGATCAATCTGAATGGCAAAACTGTTGCCAGGACTGACGATGAGGGCTTGGCCATCCTCGCTATGCCAGAAAACGCCTCTCCGCGCAGCTTTACCTGGCTAGAGTTGCATGCCGATACCGAGCTGCCTTTTATAACTCCGGTAACCCTCTTCGCTAAAAACACAAAACCTCATCCTGCGGAGGTCTTTTCTTCTTATATGTATACGGATCGCAGCGCCTACCTGCCTAGCGACACCATCAATGTCTGGGGAGTGGTGCGATCAAGGACTGGCATACCTCTGCCGGCTTCCGGGATTGTCTCCCTGCTCTCCTGGCGCCAGAGTTATCGTTACGAGAGCAACTATAGCTATGTTCCGATCGTCGAAGTCCCGATTCAGATCGACAGCAACGGCATCTTCACAGCTGCTCTTCCCCTGGAAAACATCGCCAGTTCCTGGTACACCCTAGAGTTTCATCTTGCCGGATGGGACGAAGCGGTGACCAGCTCCTATGTATCGGTGCTGGAATATGTCAAACCCATCTATACCGGGACTTTGACGACTACCAAGCCAGGAATTTTCGCCTGGGAATCAGTCGATCTTCTAAGCGAGATCACCTTCTTCGATGGCACTCCAGCCACTAACCTCTCTTTGGCTCTGGATATCTACAACTACCCCTGGCAGTCTCAGCACTTTTTAGGCAGCACTGATGAGCAGGGTAAGTACAATCTCGCTTTCACACGAGAGATGGAGAGTTACGACTACTACCCTGGCCGTGACTATGTCAACTGGCGTCCCAACTACCTTAGCTTCTACCTGCGTAATGATTCTGCTGAAGACGCCGATATGCATCTGCAGCATACCATAGACTTCTTTGAAACTGACATCATGCTTAAGGGTACCTGGGACGAAGCAGCGAAGACGGTTACAGTACACAGCAATCGCATCGATCTCAGCAACTATCCTGAGGATAATAACCTTTATGCCGATGGGTATGCATCTATTACCGGTGCAGCTGTAAACATCCCCTTTAGTCTGGATATAGTTGAAGTAATCTGGCACAAGATCGAGATCGATGTGGTCTACGACTTCATTAATAAACAAACAGTGACGAGGTACCGTTATGACCGCGAAGATCGGGTAGTAAAAAGTATCCAGGGCAATACCTCAGATGGCATCGCTGTCGTAGCGGGCGTGGATTACACCTGGAGTGCGACAAATTATTACTATGCTAATCTCTATACCTGGGATAGTCGTGGCACGGAGATCCAGGAGGTGATCACCGTGGGTCCTCAGTTCTATCGTTACCGTGAGACTGCTCTGCGCAACTATAGTCTGCAAGCGGACGCCTGGAGTGTAGCTCTGGATCAAAGTATTAAGCTCAATCTACTGGAGAACGGACTCCCTTACACCGATCCTACAGGGAAGCTGCTCTACATCGTCCTGCAGAGTCCGGAAGGGGTTTTAGATAGTGGCCTGATTACGGGAACCGGCTTCGATCTGGCTTTTGAAGCCCGCTATATCCCAGGTGTCACACTTACAGGAGCCTACTGGGATGGACGACGAATATTCTGCCTTGACGTTTCTGGAACCATCGCCTTTAACCCTGAAGAACGTAAGCTGGATCTGCTGGTTACCACAGACAAAGATAGCTACCATCCGGGTGAGGAGGTTAAACTACATGTCTCCGTAAAGGATCGCAACGGTAAAGCCGCACCTGCAGACTTGTACATCAGCGTTGTCGATGAAGCAGCCTTCGCTATCGCCAGTCATGAAGCCAGTCTTCTGACCAGCCTCTATCGCTGGATTACTCCGCCACGCAGTTGGAGCTACGCCTCTTATACTCAGCATGTTCTGGATAACAACGGTATGGCGGAAAAAGGCGGCGACGGCGGCATGGGTTCGCTGCGACGTCTCTTCCTGGATAACGCCCTTTCCCTGACACTGGTCACCGATGCCTCCGGCGTTGCCGAAACAACGTTTCTGCTCCCGGATAATCTGACTTCCTGGCGCATTACCACCTTAGCGGTCACTCCTGATCTCTATGCCGGCAGCAGCAAACTCCATCGCTCAGCGAGTCTGCCCTTCTTCACCGATATGTTACTCGGCGGTCGTTATCTAGCCGGTGATGATCTCAGCCTGGCTGTCAGATCCTTTGGCACAGCTCTGACTGGCGATGAAATCGTCAATTATCAGGTCTTCCTTTTGAACAGCGACGAGGAAGTCATCGGTGAATGGCATCTTTCAGAACGTGCCGGTAACTATGCCAATCTTCTCTGCGGCATACTGGAGCCGGGTAATTACTTCCTGCAGGCATATGCTACCTGCGGTGAGTATAGCGACGCCCTGGAAAAAAGCACCGTGGTGGTTAGCTCAGCCATCGAACTCCCCTTTAGTCGAATTATCTCTCCTGAGGAGCTGGACATTACCGCACTCCGCGACCCTGTAACTCTTACATTCTACGATAAAAATCGTCAACTGCAGGTACGCAGTGCTTTCCATCTCCTGGCTTCTCCGGGGGTACGAGTCGACCAACGCTTGGGGGTTGCTCAGGCTCGATCCTGGTTGCAAGACAGTAGCTTGGCCATAGCCGGCTGGACGGAAGATGAGAGCTCCCAGGCCAATATGGATATCTATTTCTACCGTGGTGGCGTGCGCCTCCTCCCTGATGCCTCCGAGGATCCTGTGCTCACTGCCAGGGTTGCTGTAGCCATGCCCCAGATCCTGGATGTGGCCGAAATAATCGACTATCTCTTTAGTATCGTCGAAAATCAAGAATCCTGGCCTGAACAGGTAGTGGCGGCCTACATGGGTTTGGCCAGCCTTAAGCAACCTATACTCCTGGATCTGCAGAGGCTGGCAGCAAATCCTCAGGGTTTGAGCGAGAAGGATCTGCTCTACCTCAGTGCTGCTTTGGCCCTTATCGGTGACAGCAAGACCGCTGCCGAAAGCTACGCTGTTCACATTAAACCCCGCCTGAAGCAGCTGGACCCCTGGGTCTACCTGGACAGTGGCGAAGGTCGGGACAGCGATCTGGAGTGGACTGCCCTGGCATCTCTTAGCGCTATTTTTAATGATTGGAAGGCCGCCGAAGGGATGATCGCCTATCTGCTGGATAACTCTTCTTCCGATCTGCTGACCAATCTGGAGATCATCGCTTTCCTGCGCCTCTATCCACAGCAGACGAACAGACTCGCTGCTACTCCCGTGACCTTCTCATATAGCAAAAATGGCAAGCTCAGCGAGGTCACCCTGGCTTCAGATCAGCTGCATACTGTGGCCATGACCGCCAGGGAGCTTCAGGAAGCTAATTTACAGGTTCACAGCGGGGATTTGGGAATTACAGCCAGTTACATAGGTTCTGCTGAGGAGATCATGGATCAAGACGCCATAAGAGTTACGGTCAGCAAGCGTATCGAACCGATGCTGGGTAATGCCTTTCGTCAATCGGATCTGGTTCGTATTACCCTGGAGATCGCGTTCGACGCTGACGCCCCATTAGGCGGTTATTCAGTCACGGAGATGATTCCCTCGGGACTGCGTTTCACTAAGATCGGTGATTACAATTGGTACTATAACCGAAATTGGTACATGTCCCATCAGGAAGGTCAGCGCGTTTCCTTCGTTATCAACCAGCCTGACTTGAATCCTGTAACTATAACCTACTACGCACGAGCAATCCTGACCGGCTCGTTCGTCGTCGAAAGCAGCTATGTTCAGAGTATGAGAACTGCTGCCTGGGGCAAGTCGCCTCGGGGCTCGCTGGTAATCACTCCTTAGCATGCGTAAACAGGCATTGCTTCTGACAACGGTTGCAATTTTTCTATTGCTACTCCTCGCCACGACACCGGTGGAACCGGTAGCTAAGGCGACAGGCTCCGAGGATCAGTCCTCGGTAGAGTCCACCGCGACGGCGCCTCAACAGACCGCCGAGAGGCTGCGTATGGAGCTCTACGACCAGCGCAGTTTCCTACTCTCTTTAGCTGAAGCCGGCATCTACGACATCCAGGGCCCGCTCCTGGCTGGAGTAGTGCCCCATCATCTGGTTGCCGATCGTCTGATCGCTTCCTTCTTCCGCACAGCCGCCCAGTGGCAGGAAGCTTATGACACAGTTGTCCTCATCGGTCCTAACCACAGCGGGTTAGGCAGTAGAATCATCACCGGTACTTATGATCTAGAGACCGAACTAGGTCTGCTGGTATGCGATCAGGAACGGGTGCAGCAGCTTCTCGCCTCCCCTGATCTCCCCATATCGGTCTTCAGGCAGCAAATCGCTGAGGATCACACCATCTCCGCGATCGTCCCCTACATAAAAAAATACCTGCCTGATGTTAAGCTGGTTACCTTACTGCTGACCAGCGACATCAGGCAGGCGGAGATCGTCACCTTAGCGGCTCTTTTGGCGGAGATGGAGAACATACTTATCGTAGGATCCATCGATTTCTCCCATTATCTAAGCCCAGTGGAGGCTGCTTTCCATGATGCCGAAAGCTGGGCAGCCATCCTTGACCACAACCATGAATCTCTCTCCCGGATGGGTGATGCAAACATGGACTCCCCGGGAGCAATGCAGGTGATCCTTAGGGTCCTCGCCTCCCGGGGTGCAGAGATAAAGCTCCTTCAACGCAGCGAAGCTTCTCTGTTGCGCTCTGCTCCTTTGGCTGAAGGAACCACCAGCTACCTGATCTTGGGCAGCACCTTACCGCCTCAGGTCATGGCGACCAGGTAAAAGCAAATGAAACGCAAGATACAGAAACTAAGCTCGATGGAGAGTAGATATTTGGAACATGTACCCGCTTCCTAAATCGACTATCTATAAGACTGCACCGCTTACGGTTATTTCAGAGAAACTGGTGAGAGTTATGGATGCATCTCACCCGGTACTCTGACAAGGAAGTATTTCCCCACTAGTTTATAGTGTTTTGTGTGGCTACCATCATATTTCTGAAAAAGATCGGTCTGTTCCGTGTAGTATGCTATGTGTGGCTGCATCAATCGGCTTAAATCTGCTATGTATATTTCGTCTCTGGATATATGATATATCTCTGTCTTTGGGGGTATGCCTGTGCAAAGAACATACTCCAAGGCAGAATTACTGGCTAGCTCGCGACGGTAAAACAGATGTCCTCCTACCGCAGGGGAGATAACAGGCACTCCATTATCAAGCCATATAAAGACAGTATTCATCGCGTTTGCTCCAATAAAGCTCGTAAAGCGATAGATACTGTCCGTAATCGGCTGAAACCATAGCAACTTCATTGCGTCAGACCATGTCTCTGTATTCATACCATCATACTTTGTGGTAGCGCCCAGATAAAAGCAATCATTGCCTATAATCATGTGGATAGCGATATTAAGTCCTGCCATTAGGTCGATTTCGACATCATTAGGCATCGCAATTACCTTCAGATTGCCATTGTTATAGACCACCTCAGTCAGGATTGTGTCGGTGTCATGGGCGTTGTCGCACAGGGGAATGATGGAGTACGGCAAATCCAACTTGCGCCAGGTGAGATAGTACAATGGTTGGAAATAAAGAATCATTAGGGCTGTTAGAGTTACGCACAATAATAATACCAGATAACGCCTTTTGATGGCTCCATGTGGATCACTCCGAAATAAAGCCATATATTGTCGATAAATGAATGAAGTCATACACATAAAACCCTCTTTTTGTGAAGCGATAACAAGCAGGAAATAAGGCTTTCTGTCAGAATAAAGTATCCAGTAGAAAGTAATATTAATCTACTGAAGGAGGCATATTAGCATGGAGCTATTCAAAGGTACCCTGGCTCCGGAGACATTGATTCTACGCCTGGATCAGGGTGACCTGTTGCTGGAGAGTATCACCCAGGCCTGCAAGGAAGCTGGTATTCTAAATGGTGCCGTGATCTCCGCCATCGGAACCCTGGACATGTGCACCCTGCATATGGTAATGACCACCGGCTACCCTCCGGTAGAGCATTTCGAAGTCTGGGAGGATAAACCGCTGGAAGTCAGTTCGGTCTCCGGAATCATCGCCGATGGGGTTCCCCACCTGCACATGGTGGTTTCGGATCACCAAAAAGCCTACTCCGGACATGTCGAACCAGGCTGCCGCGTTCTCTATCTCTTCGAGATCGTCATAGCTATAATCGCAAGCCCGAAGTTTAAGCGCTACGCCAATGCTCGAGGCATCAACGAACTGCATCTGGCTGAAGACGAGATCCTCAAAGAGCATTCGCTGTAGAAAAACTGAAGGTTACATGATGATCTCTTTCGCCAAACAGCAAAGGGTGAGTTTGCCTTACAGCATTATCATCACCGTCCTCCTCGTAGCAGTATGCTATCTCCTGCAGATTTCCTGGCATCTCCAGGACTACTTCCTGTCGGCTATGCTTGGCACAGCTGCAGCCTTTTGCATTGCCATATCCTGGGGAGTATACCTCTATCGGGATAAGTTGTTGCAAACAAGCGAAAGCAGCCCCAAAAAAAGACTCCCGGGGGAGTCTGCTGCGTTGAGCGGTGTCACCGCCCTAAATGACGAAAATGATTTCCTGCAGACCTTCAACCGGGGTCTTATCCCACGACCGCCCCCGGAAAGGGGCAGCAGCCAGAAAGATAAAGACTGG
>Ga0123353_10009265_pt1 | contig 13559 bp, 8 predicted proteins | sample TergutLab28metaG_3_FD_92763 | JGI IMG/M metagenome (GOLD analysis project Ga0123353, IMG submission 92763) | Labiotermes labralis P3 segment gut microbial communities from Petit-Saut dam, French Guiana - Lab288 P3 | ecosystem: Host-associated > Arthropoda: Insects > Digestive system > Gut ... | reverse complement strand
TAGTCATCTACAGGCCTATTTTTGTCATTTGAGTCACAAGATGCTATGCACACTTTGGGATCCCATCGTGTTTACAGCCGTCGAATACATAAATTTAATCATATGTCTCAAAGGGTGTGCCGTGCCGTGCCGTGCCGTGCCGTGCCGCACGGCACGGCACGGCACGGCACACCCTTTGAGACTGTTTAGTATTATATTACGCAGAAATAAATGTTAATACTTAGTGTTAATTTCTTATCTTAATCTGGGATTCTATTTATTGGAGTCCGTCTATCATAATGTAGTTTAAATGGTTATTGCTTGTATTATATCCTTTTACAGTTATATTGAATCTATTATATAGAAACTTGATTGTAAATTCCCTTACTCAATAAATTTCTTGTTACTGGGAACCCGAATTTTCATTCAGTGTTCACAATAAATTGACTATGGACTTAATCTTGGGTCATTTTTCTTTTTGGACTACTTGAACATGAAGATGAAGTCACTAAAAACTTTCGAAACGTCTGGATTTATGTAATCAAGACACAATATCAAGTCCTAGAAGACCCAAATTTTCAGGGCAATCCAGTATACAAACCCCTATTATATTTCTTTAAAAAATTTAAATTCCATTACACAAACTTAGCCAACAGGGATATTCTAGTCAAAATTTTCTCGTAACTTCCGTCCGTGCTTTTCTTTCCTCTCATCTTAGCTGTTTTAATTTAATCACTACTTCGTATTTATTCAGTAAATCCTAAAATCTAATCGATTCCTGTTTTACCCATTGTTACTTATTCTTTTTTAATTAAACTTCCTCTTTGGGCGCTGATACTTTGATCTTGGGCTTCACAATGAACTGTCTCATGAAAATTTGTGTAGTATAAAAATTGTCTTTATTTAAGTAAAACTCCTTGACGTCTAATCCTGAACCATATGAAAGGGGACCTTTCGGCCTGTTTAACTGGGCCTCTTGTTTGTTGAACTATAATTACATTTTTGTCTCTTGATTGTAATATTAAAAAGCTATTAAATTTTTAAAATAACGTGTATCCCTAAAATACATATTTTTAAAATATGCTTAAATACATTATGAATTTCTGTACCAAATTAAAACACATTTCCTTCTGTTGCTTTTCAGGTATGTGTGATGGAATCTACGAAATTAAAATACATAAAACCCACACTAAAACAACCGAACTATGCAGTTCAGAATTAAAGGCTCTAATTTTGATTTTAAAACAAGAATAATTTTTGGCTATACAGGAGTTTCGAATTTTTTCTGTCTGCACCAATGATTCATCCCAGTCAGCATGTCATCTACGACTGTCAACTGTGAGATAAATACAAATCTGAAGAGTGCTATCGCCTGTCATCTAGTGAGTAAATATTACATGCTTTATTCTTTTAAATGCCTTAAATAATTTTGCATTTTAATCATATTGGTAAAACTTTTGAAAAATATAAACTATTAATTTATTTGAAGAAAATAATTTGTGCCATAAATAACTCCAATAAAAGATACGAATGAATATAATGCCTTACTTATGTAAGACAGAATATGCAATAAATTTCATCATAACAGTAAAAACAGCTCAAGCGTCGTATGAAACCTGTTTAATGCGGTCGTTTCTTTGCAGTTGTTCATATATCTAAATTAAAAAATTGATTGTTTTTTTAGATTCATCTTCCTGGACTGCCGAACACATTACGATCTCCTAGATGGCCACCAGGTAACGCTCGTCTACATATGCTAAGGAGCTTATACAATACATCTGCGATTGGTTCGCCAGCTGGTGACGTCATGAAGCGGTTGTTCACAGCCTCGTTAATCATCCTTCTCACACTGCACGGTTTGTTTAGAATCCAGTAATTACTTAAATATTCAAACCACTTGCACTTGAAAATGACGCATATAAAGTCAGGTGTGAACACACAAATCTCTCTCTCTCTCTTTCTGTGTGAATAAGAACATCTTACTGCATTCAAATACAATCCTGTCTCACAGGAGGGTCGTGTTTGTATGCCTAAACAGTAGACAATAAAATGCACATGGGGTGTAAATTACAGTACTGTGTGTATTCCATGACGTTGCGCTAGGGCGCATAAGCGGCCATTTTCATGTTTTAGTGACTATGAAAACAATATAAGGGAGCACTAATAGCTTCAAAGTATGTAATATATGCCGATTTTTTTCATTTTCACTGAAGCATGTAACATTATAAGTTTATTGGTTAGGAAAGTGTATGAAGCGCAACATTACTGTTTTCTTAAAAAGAGCCATTTCTGTAGCTGTTACAAGCTCGAAGACATTGACAGGAATCATATTTATCACTGGACGTGAAAGTACGTAGTAAACGTCTTCTATAGTAAAGAGGATGCCTTTGTCATTATGACAGTTTGAAGGGTAGGAGGAAAACTAGACTGTAATAGAAGTGATTGCTTTAGGAGTTATGGTTTTTAGTTACGACAAAGCCTACTGAATGAATATTTTGTATAAAACTATATACTTTAGAAGTTAAAAGAATCACATCATAAAGTTACGAACCAACAGTCTCAGTATCCTGCATAAGAAATTTTCGTAAGCATTTTATCTTCTCCAGGTTTGTATTTGGATATTGCGGATTTTCCACAGTTCTGAGTCAAGTTCTGCTGTTCATCAAGCTGACTGTGATGAAGCGAAATGTAAATACTCCCACAGGAATGCAGTAAGAGAGATATTTGGGTTACAGAAGTTGCTGTAATTCTTCGCAAGAAAGATCGCTCGATCGAATAATATTCCAACCGGAACAGGAAAGTGTGTCTTGCATCTGCATCTTCACAGAATACTTTTCCAAGAATAATCTTGGAAAGTTACAATGACTTAAACCGTAGGCTACATAATCAGTGCTTACTGAATTGATTATTTCTTTCAATATGAACGTAAACACAAAGTTTCATATGTTAAACTTTAAGACAAAATGACCGGTATATATAAGAATTCAATGAAAAGATATTTTCCTAGGTAGAAGTACTTGATGTGGAGTAAGAATGTAATGTCATCAAAACAAATTAATTAACAACAGAGAATGCGTTTATAGCAGATATATGGCTAATTAAGTTACAATTATGTCGTTTATTAAAACAATCAATTGAAACACATAATCTCCTTCAGCAGGCGAGAACCAAGGTTGTGTCAGTTCTTAGCCTGGATTCCGGTCGAAATACACTGAAGGGAAGAATAAAATTTTCTCTGAATTATGAAAACTTTATACGCATTTTCATTGAGCTCAAGAAGGTTACCTTCTGCTTTCGGGATTTTTTTAAAAAATAAAACACACCCTTCAAAATCGAAACTGTGTAACTTTATACACAATACCACTTCCTTTTTTTGTTGTATAGTGATTATTTTATGCATTTTTCGGTTATCAAACAAAAAAGAGAAGTAAAAGTATAGTTACATCGCCTAAATCCACCTCGAAAAAATAAACGGTGAAGATTCTACTAACTGGTAAAAAACACACACCGCCAAAAGATCAAGTAGTGTATATAGTCTTCAAATAATGATTTGGTCAAACTAAGAGAAAAAGCTATGAGTGCTAAGATTTCACAAGAATGAAAATAGGAGGAAATTCTTGAAACATCTATATTTGCAAAAGTTTCTACACAAACATTTCCGAGGGTGACTAACTTGATAAACTGACAGACGGACTGACCGAATAACTAACTAACTAACTAACCAACCAACCAACTAACTAACTAACTAACTAACCAACAAACCAACTAACCAAGTTACTAACCAACCAACAAACAAACAAACTAACTAACTGACGAAACAAACACACAAGCAAACTAACTAACTAACCAACCAAAACTTGCTAGCAGCTAGCTGGTTATCTAACTGCAAGGAATACAGCTTTTGTTGCGAGAGAAATAGTGGGTTAAATAGTCCAGAAATCCTTATATTACCAAGCAAGTAGGCTTAGGCCGAAATGCTGTTGTATGTGTTAGTGAGATAGCTGGTTCAAATCTCGGCTGAGGTAGAGGGTACACTGACTGGGGTTTATTGTTTTCCTGAGTCCCTACAGGAAAACCCAGAGGTAGTGCCTTAAATTTAGTCACTGTCGGTTCCTTCTACTTTATGTCCATAAAAATAAAACACTGTCATCTGAAAATTTGATGCTGCATGATTTGAGTGACTGGAAATGTCATTAATAAGCTGCAGATAAATAAACTGATAGTCTCCTTGTTTTATGTTATCTTCTAGCAGGGTCCCGCCGGAATAAGGTTGCAGTGCGAAACGTCACATTAAATTACTTCAAGACATATATTAATCAATTATCACACCTAACCCTACACGTTACTAATCTTTCCCTCCTTCCTATTTTACGATTAATTTTACTTTTCTCATTTTTATGTAGGTTATATGCCACATATATTTTGAGAATACCCTGTTATATAATAAACAATAATCTGTTAGTTTTTAAATCAATACCTATATTTTCCGTTTCTTACGTCGAGCAGTTTAACAGAAACATCTGCATGTCGAAATCATTCACGAGGCTTCGTGAAGCCCTCCTGTGCAATCCGCACAACCACTCCTGTATTTTCTTGTTATCTGGGGCTGGCACTCCGGGCACGCTGAAATGCAGCAATTTGTGTATAACTAGTTTCAGCAAGCTATTCAAAAATACACAGAAACGCTGGAATTGATGTTTACATTTATTGCTTGGCCAAATCTTTCCAAGAAATTTGTACTTAGGTAGGTTTCTGCTAAAATTTCCTTACTCAAAATAAATGTAACGCCAGTTACAGACACTACGTAAAGGTTATTATTAAGATATATCATTTAAAATAATATTTATTGAAGGCGTAAAAACGCGCTAGACAATTATGTGTTTGTCAGAAATCACGTGACAGTTTCTTCCTCTTTTGTGGTAAGTGTATGTTCCCACCTCACTTGACGTAGTGTATATATAAATATTGTAAGCAAATTATTGAAAAGTTGGAAGTTATTGCTTGTGAAGCAGAGCGCCACGGTTCGAGGATCCTGTAAAACTGCAATTCCCATCAACCAGGTGTGGCCTCTTTCAGCCATTTTCGGCTGTACATTTCCACCCTTCGAACCTGATGAACTATTGGCCTATTTCTGTATAATCTGCCTAACATGAAACTCCCAAATTGGAGGATTAATGATTATTACCTTGAATAACATCAATGGGAACATACACACATATCTGTGCCATAAACAGGATTCGTTTGTGTGTCCGAATGACTAAGGCCTTCAGCAAATAACCCCACCAAGTTCCGCACGATGAACTCTATGTAATACATTAATTAAATTTACAGCTGAACTCCGATCAATTGCGCAGGGTGATGGTAAAGTAAAACATCATGGGCTAGAAGTGCAGCGACCTAGGCTTTGGGACGGCTTATGTCTGATACTTTGTGCAAGATGGTAAAGCAAAAAGGACACTTAACGTGTATTGACTATAATTTGTTGCAATAGACTAAGCTTATAAATGGCGCAAGTGCCTTAGTCGTTTAGCATTCTATTAATCGACAGAGACGCTTAGCTGAGCTCTTTACTCTCATACTCTTCAAACTTCGCATTTCAAGAAAATGTTGAAGATCAATTTCCTGGTCGGTGGTCTGGGCGTCGAGAACCAAGAGAATGGCCTCCGGGAAATCCCGTTCTTATTCCACATGACTCTTTGTGCTTGGTTGTTCCAAAGAGTAAGTCTACCTATCAAAATTCGGAACTTAAGTTTGTTTGTATCATCAAATTCCACATGTTTTACCGTTCGGATTATAGAATTTTGAAAGAAAATATTGGAGTTTAGGTCTGACAGGTTGCAGACGTGTCTGCAAAATGTTGGGGCCTGTATTGAAGGCTGAAACTAGACGGTAGTACACAGGCTTTGAAGTGGTACAAGAATAGCAACAATATAGTGTTAATTTTAGGAGGTATGTTATTGAATCTCATGCATTTACTTTAGAGTCACCCTATGTATCATTTGGAATTCGCACATTGTAACAATATGCAAATGAATAAATAAGATATGTATGAATGTATGAAGCTGTTACTTCATATCGGTTACTCCCATCTGGACAGGCACAACAGATATGGTTCTCTAATAAACAGTACGACAAAACAGCAGCATATTTGTTATTCACTGCAACTTTAGGAAATTGTGTTCCGAGATTATTCCTTAAGAGACTTACAGCTTTCACAGTCCAGTATTGAATAGTCGTCCGAAGTCTCATAATACGTTACACACACCACACACACACACACACACACCACACACACACACACACACACACACACACCACACACACCACACACACACACACATTAACTCAAACCACAAGTAAATTAAAAAGTTTGTCTCCTCACAATTTTACACTGGACATTGGTGATATTTTCCTCGCAATATTGTTTGATAATTTTCAGCTTCGGTAACTAATAGGCGATGTCTAATTACCAGGCTGTATACTTGTAGGACAGCACAGTATACGTCCTTTACACCTACGTGCTGGTTACTAATGTCACCAGGTTTTCAAGGCGAATCTCTGTCAATGGTTGTAGGAAAACGATAACTTCATTACGTCGTTTTAGAGAAAGGTCCTGCCTCTATAATCAGAGACTTCGAACAAGAAAGTTGCAGAACTATGGAGTTCAGTTATTTTAGCCCCCCCCCTCCCAATTTTGCGAAATGAAAGAAATTCATAAAGTTTGTTCCATCTTCGAAGTCGTTAAGTTTATTAGTTTTGAAGGTCACTTCGAACTTTCCACATTATTGTCCTACTGTCTGGAAGGAAAAACAATTTTAGTGGATAAATATTTACCCAAAAGGTCTCTCTTTTTTTTTTTAAAGAAACAGTAGTTCTAAAATAGGTTTTCCGGAAGTTAAGACAAAGAGGAGGCGAATTCGTCAATGATTATTCTAAAGAAGAAGACCGTTGCTATTCTTCGGTGTCGCTGACATTTCGTCTTCGTAAAACACATATTTTGGCTTCGTACAGCAACTGTTGTAAGACATAAACTAAATATTATTACTTAATATTTGGTTTATGTCTTACAAACTTGGCTGCACGAAACTCTAAACTTCACGTGTAACGTCATTTTTAAACTTTCTGCATTTTGTCAAGCAAATACAAGATAAGTTTTCATTCAGTATTTCTAGCACAGGGAAATGCCAATACAAAGTGTGTACTTTATGAACTGTGCATTAAGTAACAGCTGGACACATCGCAGGAAGACGATGTGTTGTGCTGACAACTGCCTGCCGTGGCACACAAATTGTTCCTTATTACCGCCATCAACTTTAAAAGGCCACAACCGGGGCTTTTCCTGTACACGCTCAACACTCACTACTAATTTCGATTTGAGAATCCTAGCAAATGTAATCAATCTGTACAAATCCTAGATGTGTCACATTCTCCATGCATCTTACTTCCTAATATTTTCCTGAGCTCTTTACTCTCATACTCGTCAAACCTGTAATATTCTCGCGAGTTACGAATTCTCATTTTGTGACTTTACAAAGAAGTAATAGAATTATTTTATTTTCACATTGGTCTGGATTATTTAAAAATTATTCTCGCTTTTAAATTATAAATTTTTGTCACAAGTTTCTCTTATTTCCTTTCCAATTTGTTTTCTTTACTGCACCCACTAAAACACAAATATAATAATAATAATAATTTATTATATTACTTTATCCAATAAGAGACTTCGAGAAGGGCGCAGCTTATCACCCACTTTAAGTATGTAAAATGTTGTATGGCAAAGGAAGAATTTTGATACATACAAATACTGAAAGTAAGAACTAAATTTCACCCTACAACAAGCCATGAAGCATGGGGTGGTGTAGATGTGTAGCTCTGCCTTTCTTGAACCTCGGCTCTAAATAAGAGTAGGTGGTCAACACCATGCCTCGGCGCTTTTATCCCGTGAAGGGACCCAGTACTCATGTTGCAGGAGAATGCCTGGGTATCGGGCCAGCCTGAACATTTACGGGAAAATTTTCCCCCACCGAGATTCTAAACCCGTACTGTCCAGACGGTTGCGAATCGCTACACCGACTACGCTAGGCCTGCTGCAATTATTCCAGGAGCTATCAAGTATATTATTTGTGGGTCAGGCCATTAATCGAGGCAATTTATTTGTGACAAACAACCGGAAAACGGAGTATATACGCTTCAAACCAAGTAGCATATCCTTGGATGTTTGACCATCATATCGGGCGTACGTACAGTACACATGCATTTCGCGTGCAAACATTACGTTTTTGGGAACGCGTTAAAAAATGCAAATCCATAAAGAGGTACAGCCTTCGTATGTGGAAATAGCAGCAGAGTACGGCAGAAATGCATGCGATTGACACGCACATCTACATGAAGCACTGAGTGATCTTGCTCTAACTTAGTTTCAATTTCGGAGTATAGGTACAGCTACATTAAGCATTGGGTGATCTTGCTGTACCTTGGAGAACAGCCTCAATTAGGGGGTACAGACACAGTTACATGAAACATTCGTGATCTTGCTATACCTTTAAAATATTTGCGAGGTGGGGTAAAGTATTTAAAACTGAAAAGTTTTATGTGCCAACCAGCATCACATCGGAAATCCCGTGCCTGTTCACATAGACATTTTCGTGGTTATACCTGAACAGTGTGTTGAACAAGCCAGGCCCTGGACTGTGAAGGTATTAAGCCTAGCCTGCGGGTGTTTCTGGGTCTACAGTACTACAAACTTTACGACAGGACGTAAAATTGGGGGAACTTTTGTACCAAGTGACTCTCACGACATTTGGTGCAACAGTGCAGAAGGTAATTAAATTCGAACGACTTTCCACCTAAAGAAAATGTTTAATCGGGTAATTTTGACAGATGAAACTCGACATGGACCTAGGAACCAGTCAAAAGGTAGTACTCTTAATGGCGTCATTCGTATTGACGGTCAATATGAAATTTTCTACACAATCCCTCACTCAATAATCAGTTGTTCATTTTGGCATACGACTCAAGTTGTTCTTGTGAGTTACCCCGTTCCACATGGTCCAACTGTGAATGCAGATTATCACAAGTTCTTCCTCCAGTATCATCAATGTTGTACCGCTAAGCGCCCAGAAATATTGTAAACTTCCATCAGCTTGCATGACAATGCTGCGGTCCGTTCGGTAGGCACAGCGAAAGACGTTTTCTGGCGGGTGATGAGACATACTGTGACGACGTCCGTACTTTGCCCACCTCAATTCATGCCTATGATCTGATTCCAACACTGACACAGAAATATCCTCTCTTGGAAACGATTACCCAAGAGAGGATATTTAACAGAAGTTAAGAACGACGTGACGAAGAAGAGCTTCAGTTGACTCTGATGTTGTTCGGTGCCTTGGTTATAGCTGGAAACAAAACGTAGACAACTTCTGGGGCTACTTTAAATTTGGTTAACCTTGCGTACAAATGGTTTGGTTGCACTGTCTCTTCCATTTGATGTTTGCGTGACCGTGCACCATTGATACAATAATATAAACAGCCAATTGGATGCAACAATAATAATTTTATTAATAATTTCAATCAGCTCATCATGTTTCGGCCGATAATTTCGCCCATCCTCAGGAGCACTAGACTGTGTTTACAGCTTGTGGCATAAAGCACCTACGATGCTGCCTGCTGGTGACCAGGATGAGGTGGAACTGCAGTTAGTAGAACATTTTCAGTAAAACTCTGTAGTAGTTAATTTCTTGAAAATTCGTTCAGCAATTAGGGTTCTCCGATTTTCACTGCTTTTGTTGCTCATATGGTCCTCTAGGTTATTACACCATGCAGACTCATGGGTTTGTTTGAAACTTTCGGAGGAATGTGCTGCCCACAGCTTCAGGATACATAAATTAAAAATCCGTGGGTACCGACCGCTAGATCCTCTGACGCTCTACACGTTGTAAACAACGCCGGCGATGGTCACTTGAAGTTCTAGAGTTTCTCTCTGCATGCGAAAGTGTAGACAGAATGAAGGAGTTTATATTAAGCGTGCCGAAGGAAAGCGTAGGTATCTGAAGGAGCTCGATAGTGGTTTGCCCCACAATGGGGCAAAAGTTCATTAAGGACAGCGACAGTCTGCTGTCCGGTACATGAACCCGGGACTTCCGAAAATGAAGCAGAATTGTTAATCCACCACGTCGTTGTGTTTTGATACAACGAGGAAATTTGTGTGTTTGTAGACTTGAATTTAATTAACTGAATTTAATTCCACGCACAGTGAAGCATTTCGCTGGAAGAACTGAATAAAACCAAGAGTGACCTCATCCATTACTGCTCGTGTCCTGTGGCGATATGAGACTTACTTAACAGCGGTATGTCAGCACACTCTATGGGATTGTCTTTCGCATCAACTACATTCAGTGTGATGGCTCAAATTAGTCCACAACCCTTACTTCCCACGTAATTTTCAATTATGAATATATAACCTATCGAGTTCAGTCAAATCAGTCCCATTACAGGCCTGAGGTGCTCTCGACCGGTCGCGCTCTGCCAACATTTCCCACCTTTGTTTAAAGGTACGCTGATGATGTATGTGAGCCTGATGTACAGATATTGGAAGTAAACAAAATAAAACGAATGAGACTTTAATTATAGTCTTCAGAGAAATCCGTCAATTATTTTAAGACGTCAAATGTGCGGTCTGGTGGACACGCTCTTACAGCTACGCGCTGATTTATTCGCTTTATGTAAGGAACTCACCCAGCCAAACGATTATTCCAAGAATAAACTCTTAGGCAATATATCATCCATTACAGGCGATGATGGAAGCGAAAACTCAGCAATTCAGGCCGATGTCTGTGGTTAGTTTCTTTGTTTGTCTGATTGAAAGAGGAAAAACCAATTAACGTTAGCAGAAAGCTATTCAGGTCAACGTGATGGCAACAACAAAGGGCAGACATTAGGCCAAACCTTTATTGTCTGCTTACATCTGCCTCTGACGAACAGCAGTATGTGTGCCATACTTTACAACCAACATACTAATAGGGATTTCATTATCACACTGAACATGTGTACTGCAGCAAACACATACAAGAGACTAACGCAGTGTTTCCTAAAGAGTGTTCTGCAGTGCCTTATTGGGGGCTCCGAGGAGATCGTGCGTTATGTACATAGAAACTTTGAAATTTTGAAATACCGCGGTAACTTTTAATGAGCTGTTTACAAATCAATGTTCTTGACAATAAATTAGCAGTAATTGATCTGCGCCGTACGCTTGCGACTTTCTATGGCCTGTAATCAATTGCAGAGGCAAGAATTCCTCGGGATATGAAAATTATTTTAAGGAGCTTCTCCGTGGAGAAAGTTTGCGAAAAGTTGTGCTAACGTAACGTAACAATCGTGTGGCGCGCAGTAAACACTATTTTAAACACGAGTTTCATGATTTTTACCCTTCAAAGGTAAAGTGCTCAAAGCATGTCTTATATACTCAGCAAATTTGCATTTTTTCCTTCTTGTGTATTTATGTGTTATGTAAAATGTTCAGATCAAACACAGATTATAAGCCAATAGAGCAGGGGTCGGAAATCTTTAGACATTTGCGAGCGTCATTCTACTTCCAGCTTCATAAGGTAGGGTTCTAATTAAGAATGAGTTTATAATGAGGGAAATACGGGCTCCCTGAGACAGTGTCGTACCCAGGAATTTTGTTCGGGGGGGTTCAACAAATTCAGTTGAGGACAGAGGACATAGAACGGGGATCTGGGGGCGGTAGCCCCCAGATCCCCTAGTCAAGGGTTCTGGAGGCAGCTGTAATTTGGTACAAGAAATTTCATTTCATATAGTAAATGTTTCTTAATTTTTGATAATTTAAGACTATTTCTGATGACAACCAAATTATTTGTCATTGCTAATGTAAAACAAATGCGAAATTAGGTAGTTTTAGAATTTTACTGCCTTTTTCCGAACATCTTGGAGTGTTGGCTTCCTAAATTCAGCAATTTTTAACAGTTTTCACAATCGGGTTGAGTTTGGCACGATTTTGGAGGGCCTTCGGAATTTCGGGGTGGGGGGTGTTTGAACACCCCCCCCCCCTCGGTACGCTACTGCCCTGAGAACGGAATGAAAGTTGATGAAGTAGATGCACATTTATTTCGCAGTTTTGGAAGTTTTAAACTCATTTACTGCAATAATATCATTTCAGAATATTGATTGCCTCTGGTCACTGAATAGGGATGTCACTTTGTACTTTCTGTGTTGCGTCACACACTTCAGAGGAAATACTGAGTTTGGTTGTCCATGGAAGAGATTTTAATGTCTGGTTTGAAACTGGGAGCAGAAATTCTTAGATCAGAATGCAAGTTCTCGTCAGTAAGGCAGGAAAATAAACTGAATTTTCGACATTAAAAATCCAAAAGTTTTTTGCAAGTTAGTGTTGCCGAATGCTCGTAGTATTTCATCACAAATTTTAATGGCGTTGGAGTTTCAAGTTTGGATCGCAAAACACAGCTCTGTATTTTTTCCGGTGACAGCATCTTCCAGAGTGTCACTGCTCTGTGATTTAGGCAACTGTATTAGTAATTGTCCAACGAGATACAACGCAAAGCAGTATATTTATTATTCTGCAAGTTCACTCTATATGTTTCGGGCGTCAACCACAACCATCATCAGGATTACTAGCTAGCTTGGCCACGTTGGAGGGAGGTAGCTGCACAAAAAATATGACCAGTACCGGAGGCTGTAGTTACAGTTTTGTGTACTCCTGATGATGGGTGTGGTTGACACCCGAAACATGTAGACTGAACTTGCAGAATAATAAATAGACTGCTTTGTGTTGCATCTCGTTGGACAATTATTAGTATAGATCAGCGATACACGGAACTATAAACATAAAATTAAACTTCTTTGCATTACTTTATCTTCATGTTTCATAATTTTGATAACATAATACCCAAGTTCCGCATGGGCTGAGGAAAAAAACCTAAAATTCCAGTCAGAATAACTGGTCTGGGTGTGGAATTCGACAAATTTTCAACCAGAATACGTACAATTTTACTAACAACCCAGATTTCGCTAATTGCAATTATTACAGCAGGCGTGGTAGACTAAATACCGTTGATAACAGGTTTGAATATACATTTTTATGGTCGCCTTACTTCTGTCATCTCTTACGACCGAGTGTACAAGATTCTACGTTCATTCATTCCGTCCGCAGTCTGACGCACGAAAAGTCCAAAACCTCTTGCAAAGCCAGTTCTCCACAGAGTACTCTCTTGTGCTTCCTCTTTCAGTTTCCAGTATTCTCTTGCTTCCTTAAGGTCATACGATACACGTATACGTCTTCTTCCCCGTCCTCCCGTCACTTCTATCCTTCCCTCTATCTTTCCTTCTATTACATGTTTCAGAAGTCAGTTCCCACACAAGATGTGACCAATCCAGTTAGCCTTCCTTCTTTTTACTGTATGTAGCACATTCCCTTCCTCTTTCTCTCTATGTAACACTTCTTCATTTCTCACACGATCAGTCCAACTGATCTTCTCCATCTTTCTCCTGCACCACATTTCAAAACTTTCCAGGTATTTCTGATCTACTTTCCGAAGTGTCCAAGT
>Ga0123353_10009264_pt1 | contig 13559 bp, 10 predicted proteins | sample TergutLab28metaG_3_FD_92763 | JGI IMG/M metagenome (GOLD analysis project Ga0123353, IMG submission 92763) | Labiotermes labralis P3 segment gut microbial communities from Petit-Saut dam, French Guiana - Lab288 P3 | ecosystem: Host-associated > Arthropoda: Insects > Digestive system > Gut ... | reverse complement strand
TTTTGCAAGGATTTACAGATGAACGAAACTCCTGATATTAAAAACAACAACGCAAAACAGATGATACATAGAAATATAAGCAGGGAGCGCTGTTTAGTCTGCTGTCCGGAAGGTTTATTTACACCCGAACACGCAACGCTTCTGCTATCACTTGGGTATGAGGTAAAAATTGTCAATTGTCATAATGATGCGCTGCGTGCTTTCTTTGCTGTAAAGCCAAGTCTGTTTTTGATTCACTACTCGTATCTACCGTCATTTCCGCACCGCCTTATACAGCTGTTTAAAATGGCTCACCGTACACCGATGGTACTGCTTCTCGCCGAACAAATTACGCAGGTGTGGGGTTATCTCCATCTCAAAAATGAGGGTGATTTTGAATTTATAGAGACTCCGCTGCGCTTGGAAGATTTAGCGTTAGGTGTAAAACTCGCGTCACAAAGATTTAAAGCCACGCGCCGTAAACTCTTTTTTAAGGACCTGCTTACCCACGCAGTTCTCGCGTCACCGGTTATTGGCCTTTTGGTTTATCTGATTGGAAGAGGGCCGGCTTGAGGAGCCGCGGTTTTTTAATCCCAGTGCACCTATCATCTGTTCGTCAGCATCAATTCCGGCTCCTTGAGTTGTGAGATATCCGCCTGTGATATAGCCGTTTGCGCCTGCGAAAAAGATCATGCTTTGAAGCGCACCGAGATTCGCTTCACGCCCGCCGCTTACTTTGATTGTTACATTAGGCATGGCAAGACGAAACATCGACACTATCTTCAACAGTTCAAGCGGGGACTCTTTCAGAGGCTCTATTCGTGTGCCGGGGATCGCATTTAGAAAGTTTATGGGAACAATATTTACGCCAAGATTGCGCAAGTCAACGCAAAGCTCTATTCTATGCTCCCAGCTCTCGCCTATCCCAAAAATTCCGCCGCTGCACACCCGCATCCCCGAAGTTTTTATTCGCATCACGGTATCGTATCTGTCATCGTAAGTATGCGTTGTGACTATATTACCAAAAAAAGAGCGGCTCGTTTCAAGGTTATGATTGTAAAAACTCACCCCTGCCTTAAAGAGCGCTTTAAGCTCGTCGTCACTGAGTATACCAAGTGAAGCGTGTTTTTCACCTGTGCCTTTACATTCACTAAGAGCTTTGCAGACAGTTTCAAACTCTGCCGGTTCAAGTTTTCTGCCGCTTGATACAACACAAAACGGGTATCCTTTTGACCATGATTCTTTACATTTGCGTATAATCTCACGCGGATCAGAAAGATCCTGTACATTAATATCCGCATTGTTGTGACTCGATTGAGAGCAAAATGAACAGTCCTCACAGCATCCGCCCGACTTAATATTCATAAGAGTGCACGGCTCTACTTTATTTTTAAAAAAGATACGGCGAACTTGATCGGCGGCGGCAAACAAAAGAGAGACCTTATCAAGCGGCCATTTAGCCACAACCCGCATATCGTCTTCGTCTATACCGTTTTCAATCGCTTTTTCAAACAGTCTTTGCGCTTCTTTAAAGTACTTCATATATATAAACCTCGTTATTGGCTTTTTAAGTTACAATTTAATGATTCAGTATAAAATAAAACATTCATCCGGCTGCTATGAAAAATTTTAATTTGAAACGTTATTTTCCTGTTTTTTATGGTATATTTATAACGGCAGCAAAAGCAGATTTTATAAACGACTTAATTAATAAAACGGGAGAAGAGATGAACACAGGAACAATCATCACAATTATTGCCGCATTTGCTATAATAACCGCTGTTATAATGACTCGCCGGAAAAACGAATTTGTAAGTTCTGCTCCGGCGGATTATGATGATATAAAACAAAAACTCGCAGTTAAAATTTCTGAAGTTGAGGCCAAGACCGCAGAAATTTCTGAGTTAAACGAAAAGATCAACAAACTTACAGATAACAACATAATTTCTATTAAAGAAATCGCCGGACTTCGAGCTGAACTTAACATGTCCGAGAAAAAATTGGAAAATCAAAAAACGGAATTTGAAGCTATGCAGGAGCGTACTAAAAAAGATTTTGAAAACATTGCGTATAAAATCATGGAGAAAAACACAGACACTTTCAACAAAAACAGCAAAGAGAAACTTGACGAGATTTTAAAGCCGTTCAATGAAAAATTGGGAGAATTCAAAAAGAAAGTTGAAGAGACCTCTGAAAAGGGAAATGAGAACAGAACCGCGCTCGAAACACTTATAAAATCTCTGCAAGATCAAACCAATAAGATAAGCGAGGAGGCAAATAATCTTGCCCTCGCGCTTAAAGGCGACAACAAAGTTCAAGGCGATTGGGGTGAGCTTCAACTGGAAGTTCTGCTCGAAAAACTAGGCTTTGAGGAAAATGTACATTACATAAAACAGGCTAATTTCAAAGATGAACACAACTCTAATACCCGCCCCGATTTTGTAATGAATCTTCCCGAAAACAGGCATTGCATTATAGATTGCAAAGTCTCTTTTACGGCTTATGAGCGGTTTTTCAAATCGGAAGATGAGAGTGAAAAAGAACGGGCGCTAAAAGAGCATATTTTAAGTATAAACAGACACATAAAAGAACTGTCAGATAAAAAGTACGAAAAACTCAACGGAATAAACTCACCTGACTTTGTATTTATGTTCGTACCTATTGAAGCAGCTTTGATGCTCGCAATTCAAAACGATCCATCGCTTGCAGAAGACGCGGCAAAGAAAAATGTAATGCTTGTAAGCACCTCAACTTTACTTTTTGCGCTTCGGACAGTAGCGTATATTTGGAAAGTGGACAATCAAAACAAAAATGTTCAGGAAATAGCGAAAATAGGCGGTGAATTGTACGATAAATTTGTTGGCTTTACTGACAACATGATAAGAGTCGGCAATCAAATGGATTCCGCGAAAAGCACTTACGATAACGCAATGAAGCAATTGACTAAGAAAAACATGGATGGAAGCGAAAACGCGGGAACTATCGTTGGCAAAATTGAATACATGAAAGAATTAGGAGCAGGCGCGGCAAAACAGATAAGTCCTATACTTTTGGAAAAGATAGAGGTGTGAGAATAAGAAACAGACAAAGTATGTTTCTTGTTCCGGTTTACAAATCCCGCACCGACAAAAAACCGGCAATATCTTCATTATGCTCCGTAAAGAAAGCGTGTCCGCCGGAGAGTGCTATGTGTATTCCCCCTATTTGCTTACTGAAATAAACGGATGCCTCTTTGGGAATGATTTGATCATCTTCGCCATGAAAAAACACAGGGCTTGTTTTCAGAGGTTCAAGCGGGTGAAGATCGGCCTGTTTCAAAAAGTGAAGACCGTATTGAAGCTGTTCAGCCGTATAATCTGACGTTGCTTTTGAATCGTATGACAATCCGCACCGTTTATAAAATGAGGTCAATACGTTTTGAGGATCCGTTGACAAAGTGCTGATCATCTGATCAACAACCGATTCGCGTACTCCGAAACGGCACCCCTCTTTTCGGCAAAACCGCGGGGTTGCTGAAAGCAGTATCAGCTTTTGCGGACAGATTATACGGGATATTGAATATGCGAACATCGCTCCCGACGACCATCCGGCAATCGTATTCGGTACATCATCATCTGTCAATTGACATTCAGATAAAACGATTTCGTGCCAGTTTTTTTTGAGCTGACGCGAATCAAACAGCTTCGGCACGATCTCATTGATGTCAATGTAATGTGCGTCTTTTCCGAATATCGGTTCAAGTATTTCCGGTTTAACCGCCCATCCGCCAAATACAATTGTTTTATTTGTTGGTAAATCTTTCAAACAGCCGCCTTTTTATATTGATTCATAATATTTAATACGTGCTCAATGTCTTCATCGGAAATTCCCAAATTAATCGAAAACCGTATTCGCTCTTTACCTTTGGGAACGGTTGGAGTGCGTATCGCCGGTACTTTTACATTATTGCTTTTTAGAAATGATGATAAGTCAAGCGCACGTTGCGCGCTGCCTGTTAGAACCGGTACTATTTGAGTTGAACACTCCATGCAATCCCATCCGCAAGCAGTAAGAGTATCTCTAAATTTTGCGGATTTTTCAAGCAGGGATTTTCCGATAGATGGATTTTTTCGGATATACCGCACAGCCGCTATATTATAAGCCAAGACAGAATGAGGGAGTCCGGTTGAGTAGATTAATGATCTTGCATTATTGACAAGGTAATTTTTCATTTCACTGCTTCCCGCAAAAAAACCTCCAAGACCGGCAACTGCTTTACTGAGAGTTCCCATACGGATATGCACGCCGTCACTAATACCGCTCTCCTCAACGAGTCCGCTTGCGTTTTTACCGAATATCCCTGTTGCATGCGCTTCGTCAACCATCACCGCGCATTTAAAACGTCTGCCCAAATCACAGATATCCGAAAGTAAAGCGGCATCTCCATCCATACTAAACACTGTATCTGTGACGATTAATTTATGCGGTGATGATGATTTACTTAAAAGCTCGTGAAGATGTTTCATGTCACTATGACGGTAACGGATAAGTTTTGCGCCTGAAAGAATGCTGCCGTCTATAATTGACGCGTGATTAAGTTTGTCACAAAAAATTTCTGTTTTTTTATTGCAGATTGCCTGGATGATACCTGTATTTGCAGCGTATCCAGAATTAAAAAGAAGAGCGCTTTCGCAGCGTTTCCAATCTGCAAGTTCATTTTCAAGCTGTTCATAGAGGGGGGATGATTGTGAGATAAGGCGTGACGCCATATTGCCGTACATCTTATTTCCGCTGATACGCAGAGCATCTTCTGCTATTTGATGATTATTTTGAAGCGCAAGATAACTGTTTGTTGAAAAATCGATAATCGACTCATCATTATAAACAGGCAGTCTTCTGAAAAGCGATGATTGATGACGTTTTTCATTATCTTCGTATAATGAATCAAGGAGAGGTATATTCATTAACGGAACACCTCCGCGATAGTCTCTTTTGTTAATGAAAAAATTTTATCAAGTTCATCAGCACTAACATTAAACGGCGGCATGTAGTATACAACATCTCCAAGCGGACGGATGATGAGTCCCTTTTGTAATGCGATTTGTGACAGTTTAAATCCTACCCTCATCTCTTTTGGGAACGGTTCTTTTGTCTCTTTGTCTTTGACAATTTCAAATGCGCCCGCAAATCCCAAATGTCTCACACCTGAAATATTTTTGTGGATATTAAGTGATGATAATTCCTTAGCGAAATATTGCATGACAGGTTCAGCTGATTTTGGATATTTATTTTCAACAAGAAGTTTGAGCGTTGCTAAAGCCGCAGCGCTTGCAAGCGGATTTCCTGTAAACGTGTGTCCGTGATTAAGAGTGCGGTTTGAAAATGGACCGCCCTTAAATTCATCGTATATCTCCTCTTTGACAGCGGTGACTGCAAGAGGCAGATACCCGCCGGTAAGGCATTTTGCAAGACACATTATATCGGGGACAAGTTTTGCATGATCACAGGCGAACATCTCCCCTGTCCGCCCAAACCCCATAGCGACTTCATCGGCAATTGTCAGCACGTTATGTTTTTTACATAACTCAAAGATTCGATATAAAACTTTGGGCGGATAGATTCTCATCCCAACAGCCCCCTGAACCATAGGTTCAAATATACAAGCGGCAACGCGCTTGCCATGATTATTGAGGATACGTTCAAGAGAATCCATGCACTCGGCAGAACAGCTTTCACAGTTTTTATTTGCAGGACAGCGAAAACAATACGGTGAATCTGTAAAGTGCGCCTTTTTAAACCGCTCCTGAAAAAGCGTGTGAAACGCGGGGATCCCGCCTACAGAGACCGCGCCAAGAGTATCACCGTGGTACCCGCCGCCAAGCGCGACAAATTCGCTGCGATCATTATCCCCGCGTGCCGCGTGATATTGTAAAGCGATCTTGAGAGCCACTTCTACAGACGTTGAACCGTTATCGGAATAAAAAATCCGCTTAAGCCGAGGAGGCAGAACTTCTCCCAGAAGTGAAGTAAGTTCCGCCGTAGTATCGGAGATAAATCCCGCCATCAAAACGTGTTCTAATTTGTCAAGTTGGTTTTTAACGGCTGTACTGATTTGCGGATTGCAGTGTCCAAAAGCGCTTACCCACCACGAACCTATCGCGTCAATGTACTGCTTGTCATCCGTACCATATAAATAAATACCCGATCCGCGCTCAATTACAAGCGGGAGATGATCTATCATTTCGTTATGGGATGTAAAGGGCATCCACAAATGGTCAAGCCACAGGTTTGATCTCATTGCAAAACTCCATAAGCATTTCGTCTGAAATACTTTTATAATCTACATCAAGGCAGGGAGCGGGAGCGATATGTTTGCGTATTGTTTTAATGTTATCTTCATAAATAAAATCACGTTCTATATTTTGCGCGTTATTGATGATAACTCCGATTACCGGAATCTTATATTGCTTTAAGATGTTTAATGACAAAAATGTATGATTGAGAGTTCCAAGCCCCGGAGTTGTGACAAGAATCGCAGGGATATTGAGTGCCTTAATAACGTCAATAATATATTCGTTGTCGTTGACAGGTACAAGAACGCCGCCGGCTCCTTCTACTATCATAATATCCGTTTGAGTTTTATCACAGAGAGTCTTGTATGCCGTGGTGATATCGCCAATATTTATGTTTTGTCCGGCAAGATTCGCGGCAAGATGCGGTGAACAGGCCGGTTCGTAGCGATAGGGGGAATGAAGTTCGATATCGGTTTTATGATTCGTAAGCTCAAGCAATGAAAGCGTGTCTGATCCCGCTAACATTTTTTTATCCGGTGATAATTGACATCCGGTCTCTACCGGTTTCATATAGCTCACACTGCGGCCAAGTTTTGAAAATCCGCGCAGTAGAAGTTTTGAGATGTGGGTCTTACCCACGTTAGTTCCGCTGCCTGTTATGAAGATTCCCGACATTTTCTCGCCATCCCTATAATCGAGCTATAAGTTAAACTCACTTTTCCATCAACAGAAAACATTGACGTATAATCCCCGCACAATTCATCAAGCTCTTTACGATTAAGAAGTTTCCCTGCTACAGCGGTAGCACCAATATTGCTGAGACTCTTCAATGCAGAAATCGCATCGTTAAATTGCAACGTTTTATTAAATGATTGAACACTCTCTTTTAAAATATGAAATCCGGCGCTCTCAAACACAGAAAAAAGTTCTTTTTCGGATGGCAGCCAAACAGAAGGGGGTAATCCCCTGTTTGATCTTAATGTATTGATCTCCTTAAAAGAGTCCTCAACAAAAACGGCAAAATATAAAACTCCGTCAGATTTTAAAAGGTCAGATACCTTACAAAGAGTAGTATGCGGAGAAGAGACCCACTGTAACATGGAAGCAGCAACAGCGCCGTCAAGCGACATCGGCCGAATAGGAGGAAATTCTATATCGCCGTTGATCGCAAAAACTCCATCACCACGCAGAACTGCACAGCGCAGCGGTGAAAACGCTATGTCAAGGCAAATAAAATTCGTCCTGTCAGGCAGCGGTGTAAGATCATCAATAAGCGCTCCTGTCGCGCTTCCTATATCACACCACAGTTGCCCCAAACCTATATCATCCTTTATAATACTCGCTAAACGCTGTACAATTTCAAGCTGTACGGCTGCGCCTAAATCATAAGATTTGGCCGATTTGTCAAACCGAGCGGCAATTCTTTTTTTGTATAGCGGAGTTATTGGATTCGTCATAATATACTGGTGAACGGCATAAATTGACACTGCACCGCACGCAACTGCACGTAGGGCCGGCTCTGCTGCTTGGCGGCACAGTGTCAATTTATGCCGTGGTTTAGTATAGATACAGTTAAAATCAATTGTTAAAAACTAATGTATAAAATACAATAATGAAATGGCAAATAGCGAAATGCCAATTTTTTTATATTTGATACGATTTTCCTTTTCAACACACCTGTCTTTTATTTAAATTAATTCTCTTACACTTTTGCGCTCTCAGGTCTCTTTTTCCGTTACAATAATTCTCATATCTCAATTTCTCGCTTTCCAAAAAACTACTCCCGTTAACTAAAACCACAACCTTATGAAAGGTGGATGATATGCTGCATCATATCCGCGCTTCCGTTTTCGGCCTGTTTTGTCTCTCTTTTTTTGTGATATTTTTCTCTTGCAGTAAAACCCCCTCTCCTACACAGATTGAAAATTACGGGACACTCGAGATCAGGGCGAATGTAATCTCTTCAACTCTAAAAAAAGAGAACGCGATAGCGCAGACTATAGCTGACAGTCTCGTTGTAGAGGTAAGCGGGGAAGGAATTGAAACCGCGCGATTCGCACACAGGCTTGATCTCTCAAGACCCGCTTTGAACGAAACGATTACAAAAGTACCGGTTGGAAGGAATTTGCGTGTATCAATATGGGCAATCAGCAGAAGCGGCGCGGTAACTCATATTGACTCGGTTGAATACCATACGGCTAATATCGAAAACGCAAGAGTCACACCCATTACCACGACTCTTATTCCGGCGGCGGGATCTATTTATTTGCAGTTTCTTGATATGCCGACTAACACTTGGGTACATGCACAGTTCGTTTCGAGTGATGAAAATGTCATAGCTTCCGGTTCCGCTCCCAGATCTACAAGAACATTTGTGAGCCTTGATAATATACCGCATATGACCGCCGGCGTATTGACGGTAGTTGTGACAGACGGCAGCAGCGACACGGCTTATATTGCGAACAGAGAGTTGACATTTAACGCCCGTACCGACAACAGTATTGATCTGCATTTTACTACATACAACAGCGCGCTTGGGTTCGATATTACCATGTATGAGCCGGGCGTTACTACTGGTTCTTTTAATTTTAATAACGGTAATTTGAATAATCCCCAGTCGATTGTTGAGGAGACAGGAGAATTGATAATTACGGAGATCATGTGGAATGCGACTAATGATAATTATATCGAATTGTATAATCCAAGCGATGAAGCGGTATTTTTTGAAACGTTAACGACTGATGTAAACGGAACTGTACGCGATTTTGAAGATGTGACGGTGGGCCCAAAGAGTTATCTTGTTATTGGCCGCCATGCACTGCCGCATGTTGACATACACACTACAGCTACCGGCGGACTGCCGATTACAAGTACAGGGAACTGGATAACGATCAGGCGCGGACGGACGGGCGCAGTAATTGACAGAGTGATATTTGCCGCCGGAACAAGCAACACCGTAGGCTGGCCGGCGTTATCAGCGTCAAATATAAGATCAATAGAATTAGACAGAGACAAATACTGTGTTACCGAGAACAATTTCGGTAAAAACTGGAAAGCATCAACAGCTGCAGTACCAATCCCCGGAACCACAAATCAATATGGTACACCGGGGTTTTAATATTTATGTTAAGTTTTGAAGCGCTTTCTCAGTCTTTTCCAAATTCTCAACAAGTCCCTGATACTTCTCCCGCTCCTTTTCAACAACGTCGGCTGGAGCGCGGGCTGCGAAGCTCTCGCTCTCAAGACGCGCCTTTGTGCTCTGAACCAAAGCTTTAAGGCGATTCACCTCTTTTGTCAAACGCTCGATTTCAACATTTTTGTCGATGAGCCCTTCAAGACTTAAAAATATCTGATTGCCTCTCACTACCGATGTCGCGGCGAAGCCGGGTTTCTCTGCTTGCAGAGAGACTGACGTCTCGGAGAGTTTTGCGAACTGGTTGATTGTTGCTATTTGTGAAGCGAGCCACTCTTCGCTTTCACTGTCTGAGGGGATTATAACCGCGGTGCCTTTTTTATCAGGCGGCACATTGTTTTCGGAACGGATAGTGCGCAGCGCTATGATACAGTTTTTGAGAAGCTCAAACTTCGTTTCAATGGTATCATTTACAAACGATGAATCAAACTTCGGATAGGAGGCAATCATTATTGACTCCGAGTCTATTAGTCCGGCAAATGTCATTTTGCTTCTGAGATGACCCCAAATCTCTTCCGTTATAAACGGCATTACAGGATGCAGAAGTTTTAGAATAGAACCAAGCACATATCCGCAAAGAGACAGCGCGTCGTTTTTGCGCTCTTCATCCTCTTCCTGATAGAAGTCGGCCTTTTTTGCCTCAATGTACCAATCACAAAACTCACCCCACGCAAAATCATAAATCGTATGGCACGCTTCGTTAAAACGGTACGCGTCAATCGCACTGTCCATATTTTTGATAACATGCTGCAATCTTGACAATATCCATTTATCCTCAGCTTTCAATCTCTCAAGCGGCGGAAGTTCTCCCTTTACAACCTCGTCTTTGATATTCCCAAGCAGAAAGCGCGACGCGTTCCACATTTTGTTTGCAAAGTTACGGCCTATGTCAAAGGTATCCTTACCCAAAAACACATCGGCGCCCTGAGCCGTTATCATCATCATGGAAAAGCGCATCGCATCGGAGCCGTAATCCCGTATGATGTCAAGCGGGTCAATAATATTGCCAAGTGACTTGCTCATCTTGCGTCCGGTTTTGTCGCGTACCGTACCATGCAGAACTACATCGGTAAACGGCAGCTCGCCGGTAAAGTGATACCCGGCCATTATCATCCGCGCAACCCAAAAAAACAGAATATCCGGGCCGGTTGCGAGCGCGTCTGTCGGATAAAATTTCTTCATGAACGCATTGTCTTGCGGCCAGCCCATTGTCGAAAAAGGCCAAAGCCAGGATGAAAACCATGTGTCAAGCACATCCTCATCCTGCTGTAAATTTGTTGAGGAGCATTTTGTACATTTATTTGGAGTCTCTTCGCTGACTATAACTTCGCCGCAGCCGCAATACCAAACAGGAATACGATGACCCCACCAAATCTGACGCGATATGCACCAGTCTCTTATATTTTCCATCCAGTCAATATAAGTCTTCTTCCACCGCGCTGGAAAAAAACGCACTTCGTCATTGAGCGCGGCTTTGAGCGCAGGCTCAGCCAAAGGTTTCATTTTGACAAACCACTGATCTGAATAGTAAGGCTCCACAACCGTATCACAGCGGTAACAGTGGCCTACGGAGTGAACGTGTTCATCAATTTTCTCAACAAGTTCAGCCGCGATAAGATCTTCGATGATCGCCTTACGGCAGGCAAAACGATCCATCCCCTTATATTTTTCGGGAATATCGCCGGCCATGTGTCCGCTCTCATCCATAACCATAACAGGCGTGAGCGTGTGGCGCTGACCCATTGCAAAGTCGTTAGGGTCGTGCGCAGGCGTTACTTTTACAGCTCCCGTCCCAAACTCCTTATCGACAAAACCATCCTCAATAAAAGGGATTTCCCTCTCAGCTAACGGCAGTCGGATTTTTTTACTTTTAAGCTCGCTGTAACGCTCGTCTGCGGGATTGACAGCCACGGCGACATCACCAAGCATCGTCTCAGGCCGGGTAGTAGCTACTACCACATATCCGCTTCCATCAGCATAAGGATAACGAAGATGATAGAGCTTTCCATTAAGCTCTTTATGCTCAGCCTCTTCGTCAGACAGCGCTGTTTGACATCTCGGACACCAGTTTATTATATACTTGCCTTTGTAAATTAACCCCTCATCATAAAGCTGGACAAAAACTCTCTTCACCGCGCGCGAGAGACCTTCATCCATTGTAAAGCGCTCTCTGTCCCAGTCACAGGAAGACCCCAGTTTTTTCAGCTGATTGGTGATAGTGGCGTGATACTCCTCTTTCCACTTCCATACTTCGCTGACAAACGCTTCACGGCCTAAAGAGTGGCGGCTTTTTTTCTCCTTGGCAAGACGCTTCTCCACAACGTTTTGAGTCGCTATACCGGCGTGGTCTGTGCCCGGCATCCACATGGTTTCAAAACCTTTCATTCTTCTGTGGCGTATGAGAATATCCTGTATCGCGTTATTGAGCGCGTGACCCATATGCAGCACGCCGGTCACATTAGGCGGCGGGATTACAATAGAGTATTTAGTTTTCTTCGAAGTTTCGCCGCCGTGAAAATATCCCTGCTTCATCCAATGAGCGTACCAGCGATCTTCAACAATCTTGGGGTCGTACTGTTTTTCCATTTTTCGTTAAATCCTGTAATAAATCAATAGGGTGGAAACTTGAAAACGCGGCGAATCGATTTTTATTGTTTAGGGCGCGGAGTTTCCCCCGCGCCCGTTAAACAGGTTTTTACTTCTTAGCCTGCTCAATCGCCACGGCAATCGCCACAGACGCGCCAACCATCGGATTATTACCCATTCCAATGAAACCCATCATCTCAACGTGCGCGGGAACTGATGAAGAGCCTGCGAACTGAGCGTCTGAGTGCATACGGCCCATTGTGTCGGTCATGCCGTAAGAGGCGGGACCCGCGCCCATGTTGTCGGGGTGAAGAGTACGGCCTGTACCGCCGCCGGAAGCGACTGAAAAATACTTCTTTCCCTGCTCGCTGCACTCTTTCTTATATGTACCCGCAACCGGATGCTGGAAACGCGTTGGGTTTGTTGAGTTACCTGTGATAGAAACATCAACGCCCTCATGGTGGAAAACAGCAACGCCCTCGCGGACATCATCCGCACCGTAAACCTTAACGGCCGCCTTTTCGCCGTCGGAGTATTTAGTCTCTTTGACAACACTCAATTTGCCGGTGATGTAATCAAACTTCGTATCCACATATGTAAACCCGTTGATACGCGAAATGATCTGCGCGGCGTCTTTGCCAAGACCGTTCAGAATAACGCGCAAGGGGTCTTTGCGGGCCTTGTTAGCGCTGCGGGCAAGACCGATAGCGCCCTCCGCGGCGGCAAACGATTCGTGGCCTGCCAGAAACGCAAAACACTTCGTTTCGTTAAGCAGAAGCATAGACGCGAGATTACCGTGACCGATACCGACTTTGCGGTCGTCGGCGACAGAGCCGGGAATGCAGAACGCCTGCAATCCAACGCCAATCGCTTTGGCCGCTTCGCTCGCTTTTGTTTTGCCTTCCTTGATCGCAATCATAGCGCCGAGAACATAAGCCCAGCGGGCGTTCTCAAAGCTGATCGGCTGAATCTCTTCTGTCATTTTGTAGGGGTCAACACCATAGTCTGCACAAAACTTGCGTGCGTCTTCAAGAGTCTCAAACCCGTACTTCTTGAGCACAGGAGTGATCTGATTTATTCTTCTTTCGTATCCTTCAAAAAGCGCCTTCATCTATTTTCTCCTCATTATAATCGGTTGTTCACAATGAAATGATCGTATTTATTGGTGTCTTGGATCAATGTATTTGGCAGCGTCCTTATATCTGCCGTAAGTGCTGGTCGCTTTTTTGAGCGCTTCGTTTGCGTCGGTTCCTTTGGCGATCCACTCCATCATCTTGCCAAGGTGAACAAACTCATATCCGATAACAAGATCATCCTTGTCAAGCGCCATCTTCGTAATATAACCCTCAGCCATTTCCAAATAACGTACGCCTTTATCGACAGTTCCGTAGGTTGTGCCAACCTGCGAGCGCAGACCTTTGCCGAGATCCTCAAGACCGGCGCCGATAGGAAGTCCGCCTTCGGAAAACGCGGTCTGACTGCGGCCGTAGATGATCTGCAAGAACAGTTCGCGCATCGCTACGTTGATC
>Ga0123353_10009263_pt1 | contig 13559 bp, 8 predicted proteins | sample TergutLab28metaG_3_FD_92763 | JGI IMG/M metagenome (GOLD analysis project Ga0123353, IMG submission 92763) | Labiotermes labralis P3 segment gut microbial communities from Petit-Saut dam, French Guiana - Lab288 P3 | ecosystem: Host-associated > Arthropoda: Insects > Digestive system > Gut ... | reverse complement strand
ATCAAAATGTGCCACCTGGATAACAGCAATTTGCAGCTGTAAGTTTATGTCTGTTTCACATAAACGTAACAGAGAGAGTAAGAACAATAATTTAATTATCATGCTCACATTATTTGACCCTTCTGTGTATAATTAGATGCTTCTTGTCCCGTGTTCAAGGTGTAAAAATTTAACCACGCTGGCACAGGCAGTAACCTTCCTGAATTTTAATCGGCAGGGACCAACTTCGAATCTTGGCCATTATGGCGGACTGGTCATAATGTGACTCTCCTCAATCCCTCCAGGTAAATTCTGGGGCAGCATCTTGATATGGGCAATGACACATTTGATCCATACAAGTTTACAAGGTGCAACATCTTCAGAAGGGTTTAAATATTACAGTCTCATGTTTATTACAGGAATACACAGACTACTTTATTTTATAATTCAGCCGGTAGCTCAGTCTATGTATAAGACTGAACAGTAGAATGATCATCGAATAATATATTGGAAAGGACATGGAAGTGTTCTTTACCCAATTGTGGGTAGTGTCTGTCCTTTACCTGGAGAGATGAAGTAAAACATAAACCATTACAGCCAGTCTACAAGCTGAGATTTAAATCTGAGAACTCAAAAAGAAGCAGGCAAGCTAACCACACCGATTTGACTTGACATTCACTTCTGTGTAATGGAATCATTACAACTAGCAACTATACTTTGTTTTCTATCTCTGTAATGAACCTTTCTACATAACACCACTCACACAACACAAGGACGTAAACGGGAACGGTACGAGAACTTGCGAGCCTCATCATATATCTGAGTTGCCAATTCCCTGGTTGGGGCCAACACCAAGCCAAGTGGGTACTGCTTGCGACGACCACATGACTGAAACAACACAGACAACCATAAATCTTCATACTTCCTGCAAAGGAACAAATATTATGAACTTCAAAGGTTTTAGTACTTACCCGTACATTTATGTTCGCTTGCTGCGGTCCCCTTTCATACATCTGATTCAGAATTGGAACCAGAAAAGCGGCAGTTTTGCCAGAGCCCGTCTGAGCACAGGCCATTAAGTCCCGCCGAGCCATTATGATAGGGATAGCATACTTCTGCACTGGTGTTGGCTTATCATATCGGGCTAGAGTAATGTTGTTCGAGATTATCTCAGTCATCTGCACATCATCAAACTTGAAACAAAACACAGGATAGATATTTCAGTGGTGTATGTCCTAAACTATTGATACTTGCTAAATGTTTATTTGCACCTTTCTTCACATCCTCCATTCCATGCATTACAACTCAATTACTACAATTCAAACCAACGAATGCACTAGCTGTATTAAAATCAAAATATTACAGTGTTCTAGCTCCTACATGTTTCAGGCCTTACTGGCCCATATTTGTGGAGTGCACAATTGTACAAAACAGTTGCTTAACATTTTTTGTGTGTAGAAGGGCTACTGAATACTGCTAAGTATACTACACATATACATATATATATATATATTACACCAAGTTGCACACTGAAAACTATAAAATTTAAAAACATGGAATTATAAGAATTAAATGTAAGTTATAAAATATTAGTCACTGCAGCAATTACATATATAAAAGGAGATATAAACCATGTTAAAATGAAAATGAAAAATGTTATAAATTACTATAAAATGTAGAATGACATTTGCAATACAAACCAGTAATTACAGCAGCTTGTCTTTCTGGGATTCATGGTACTGAGGTATGGTAGGTAGGCTGGAGGATATGCATACGGGTCAGGTCATGTGCTGGTGTGACGCAAGTGGAGGTCAAATACAAGCAGGTACATTGGGTTTTGTTCTCCTACATTTTGTTCCTAAATAAGTTTGGTGTGACAATAATATAATTGAATATAAAATTGTTCAAAGGAACTTGCTCCAGTAGGGACATAATGTTTTTGACTGGTCCATATTCATGTTTCTTATTTAAAATATGTGAGGCATATGCCAACTGTGGGTTGTTCTGCTTTATATATGTCATGTGTTCCTGGTACCTTACATTATCAACACAAGACAAACTCATTTCAGAACAAAATAAAGGAGAACAAAATCCAATGTACCAGCTGGCATTTGACCTTTAATTATGTCATGCCATCACATGACCTGACCCATTTGCATATCCTCCAACTTACCTCCCATACCTCAGAAACAATCCCAGAACAAGCTGCTATGATTACTGGTATGTGTTGCAGCCGTCATACTACTTTTATAATATTTTTAATTTTCACTTTAACACAGTTTATATCTCCTTTTATACATGTAATAGTTGCTGCAACTAATATTTTATAATTTACAATTATTTTTGTAAGTTCCGCGTTTAAATTTTATATCTTTCAGCGCACAACTCGGTATAATACATATATATTATACTAAACCGTTTTCAGCAGTTCTACTACATGCAGAAAGTGTTAAGCAACTGTTTTGTACAACTGTGTGCCCCTTGGTAATCGACAAGTGAGGCCTAAAACATGCAGGAGCCAGTATGTTGTAATATTATTGTGAGTTTAATAAAATTTATTGCATTCATTGGTTTGAATTGTAATAAAGTTGCACCTTGTTTCACGAAGCTCGAAAGTTGCAAAACCTCCAATGGTTGCCTGAACATGCTGATTTTCATGACGCTTCTGATTTCTACTACAACCACCAGAAAATTTTCATGACATTCAACTTCCTCATTTTCTTCAGTACTTTCTTTAGTCACCTACACTGACCAAACAGACTTATAAAAGATGAAAAAACAAAATTTAAACTTATAGGGAATTCCGAAGACAAAACATGTCATAAGTACACCATATTCATGTAAAAAAATTAAAAATGTTTTCTGTCATAAAATATTGGAGCAGCTACATACAACCGAAATCAGTTGATAATATCTGAAAAGAAATTACAAAAAAATAATTAATATCAGTGTTTACTCACACTGACAATGTGGTCTGGCACATTGTCTCCCGTCGCCTCCACGGGAATATCCTCATATTTGTTAAAATTGATGCCAGTATTGCCCGAACCAAACAACTCATATTCCAGGCGTTCATCCCGTGCTGTTGGGATGGTCCAATCTGTCTCCTGAGAATGGCTTTCTTTCCACCGACCACCTCCTCCTCCTCCTCCTCCTCCTCCTCCACCACTACTGCTGCCACTTCCACCTCCTCCACTGCCACCATAGTTCCGACCACCCTGTGGTTCCTGCCACCGATCATTGCGTGGTGGTGGAGGCTCATTACCACCTCTTTCTTGCCAACGGCCACCTCCTCGACCACCCCAATCACTATCCCTACAACACAATCATCTGTAATTACCACAAATACTGTAGAATTATCCTACTAAACACCGAATTTCATTGCATAATTTGAGCACACTCTCTTTCGGGTTAGTTCACAACTCTGCTAATGTATATGCCACTGTATGAAAATTAAGTTAAACTTTAACTGGGTCACTTGGAGAACTAGTTTCAAAACTCAACAGTAGCAACAGCAGTTTTAAGGGCAGGAAATTCACACTCCTAGCATGCATCTACTATTTTTCACTGTATGTAGTCATGATCACACAATCCATAAAAAGTATCATATTCATGTGTCCCCATGGAACAGCCTGGCACCGGGCACACTGTCACAAAATTTGTTTTTTTTTTAAACTACCATCTGCCATCTACATTAAAGTTTGGTTAAAACTGTACAACACTAAGAGACACTTTACACAAAGACCAAGGTACATTTATGACACCTTGCCACTAACCACATATGTGAACAAAGCAAGCAAGCAAAATATAGTTGACAAAATAAATACAATATGACAACATATAGATGTGACTTGTATGCCAGACAACTACAGCAAAAATGTAAATGGCTTAATATTTAACACTTCTACATGATTATAATTATGCACTATGGCACCAGACAGGATGTACTACAATGTGCCACAACAAAACCATGATGTACTGAACTCTTCTGAGTTACTATACAGTGAGAATGGATAATTCCTTACTGATGTTTTGGGACTGATAGATTCTTGACCCTTGAGATAAGACTGAAAGGTTGCCCCAACATGCCGGTAAGAAATTACCACTACTCACTACATAATAACCCAGAAGAGCACAGTTCTCATCCACTTCGAGGCAGAAGCCTGAAATCACATGTCCCATGATGCAGTCTTTCTGCTGTATAATGTTCTTATGGAGTTATTAATGTCCCCTATGCTATTTACATGAAGCATAATGAATGGAAACTCAAACATGCAATCACAATATGTAATACGTATTGATCATAAATGGGAATGTCAATATTAATATGTAGATAATGAACATAATTAAAAATTGTGTAATATCCTTTTTGTGGGTTGGCAATTCCAAAATATTTGGATAGGGTGGAATTTGAAGGTTATATATGACCAATAAATTTAACACAAGCAAAATCAATGTACATACAAACAGCAAGTCCTAAGAATGTAACAGCAACCGCTAATAAGTCTCAACATTCATAACCATACCTACAATAGTGAACAATAATGCAATGTGTGGGCCCAGTGGATTAACAGAATGACCAAATGAGACAAGTCCAAGATGCACAAATCTGGACACACCTCAATGTTAAGCGGCATGTACATTTCCTGCCTTCTTGTTCCCTAGTTTCAGATTTTTATCCATTAGGGAAGGAGTATACACAGTGGAATCATACCTTCATTATTTCACTGCTGAATAACCCTTAATAATCAGATATATTTGTGTGCAGGTGTCAAATTAAAACTTGATTCTTGAATGAGTATTTTCTCTACAGCAAATAAGCAGCATGTGTTGTGGTGCACTACTTTCACTAATGCTGTTCAAATGTACCTCCCACATCCTAAGGCACATGTGATTATTATCTTACAAATACCTTTGGCTTAGGGGAGATTTTCATTAATTTTGCACAGAAATGATGGCATCTACAAGTTTACAGAACTTGAATGTATATAACATCCTGTGCTTCTATAACTTCTTGATGTGACTTCAATGCCAAATGGTTTCATTTAACAATAAATAAAATTATGTACCTGCTCGGAGGGCGGTAGCTACCACCTTCTCCCCAAAGGTCCCCTCCATTAGTGTATGGCTGACCCCCATAGCTTCCTTCATTCCGCCTGGTGCGGTAAGTACTATTGTACTCCCCACCACGATTTTGCTGGTTGCCTGCGTATTGAAAATAAGTATTAATTCTAGTGGTGAACCAAAAAACAAGATAACAGATCTATGTACCTATAAAAGGTTAAGGTTTTTGTTCTTGTGTTAGCAGTTACATGTATGACCAGAAGATGGCAGGAATAAACTTCAATTAAGAGGAACTTATGCTTAGTCAGTATTATAATGTCTGCCTCTGCCCAGAAAGTTCCAATATTAATAGCATTTATGCTGTATGATATAATTTAATGTTATGCTATATGAATGGAAGGGTTACCCATGGGAACTAAATATTGCTAGAGATGGAAACTGTTATATTTTAAAACCTTGTCTACATTGCTGGAGACAAGGCCAGTACAATGTATTGAGAGAATGCTGTACAGTAAGCACTCCATAGCTGGGAAGTTTCATCCATTTGTTGCACTTGAGCTAATTCAAAAAAAGGTGTGTCTGATGTTACAGTACCATGAAAGCGTACAAAAGGCACATACTGAACAATACAGTGTACAATTCAAACATCCAAGAAACAGCTAAGTAGTGAAAGGGTCTACCAGAAATTTGCTAAGGATGATGAAACAATAATTATCTCGTACTCATCAAATCAATCATCAACCTTCACTAATCTGTTCACAATTTATTTTCAAACAAATTTTCACATGCAGTTTTATCCCGGTCTTACATTACTGCTGGACTGCAATACAGGCTTATTTCACTGTTTACTTAGCAGTCTACTACATATGGTTAAGTAATCACTGGAATTACCCTCAGGTGACACAGAAAGACAGAGGCAGTACTAGTAAGAAACAAGCAAACAATATCACCTTTCATTCACAACATTTAAAGTCCCAAGCTCCACAAGGAATTCCTCCACATGCTTTAAAATTAGGAAGTAGATAAATGGTTATGCTTATGGGAAATATGAGTCCAGGTGTTATGACTGTGTAATGGGAGAAGAGTGATCATAAGAGGAATGTCTGACAATAACAAAGATTGTTACATTTTAACTGGGACTTGCAAGGGTCATGATGTGTTTATCTCATGCAGAGATCTTGTTCCAAGTGATTCAAATTCACCTTATATTTTGGGTAGGTGAGTTCCCAATAATTCTTGTTCTCTGTGCAAGCATTATCTTTATCATCTGGCCTTTAAATCCCACTGTTGCCACTAACAACTGAGTTATTTTCATTTTTAATCCCCATGCCCACACCTGCACGGGACAGTGTTGCTTTTTGGCCATGAAAAGTTACATTTAGGGGAACATGGGCATCCTGTTCAGCAAGTGAAGGGTACTAAATTACAAAGACTGACATTTGATAAGGTATGAATCTTTTTCCCACAACCTGCAGTGTTGACTGGAGATAATGGCTGTGTAAAATATTGCAGCCTAATACAGACAATAACCAGGAACATCACATTTACAGACTTTCTATTGCTTGAGGTTTAAAACTACTCCACATTATTTCTATGACTAAATGTAAAAATTACATACATACATATTGAATACCCCACAAAATTCATGCATTTGGTGTAAAGCGGTTTACAACCTACTCTGCTGAACTTTCAGGTACTTTTGACAAGTTTTCTTTTACATGAAAAAATGTTACCAATGACATTTTTTCAATGCATTCTAAGTCCCAAATTAATGATGATGATTATAAATACAACAGCATCCCAATAAAGTTTCAATAAGCTTTAAGTTTTACAAAAGAATTAAGATGTGTCATGTCTTAAAGTGTGTAAGAAACAAGGTTAGGTTTCAAAAGTACGCCTGTTTCCTTTTCCTGTGGTCTTCCACCATGAGTGCATTTAGTTCTTTGATCAAGACATTTTACCTTGCAAGCAACTGCATCCAGTGTCTTCCACATACAGAATGGGCTAACATAATGTAGCTCTGTCAGTAGTGGAAGATTGTGAAATCAAATTCACCATCTTGGAAGTGATTTAGCAGTCTGATCAGCCTTAAGCTATGGCGATGGTTGTTTTCATTGTGATACAACCAAATGAAAACATCCCACTCCTCCACAAATGTCAGTGTCAGCTGCCACCAACAGAAGATACCAACTTTTTCTCGTCTGTGCCAGCATTGAAACACCCACACACACACAAATAAACAATGCCAAAGAGCTTTAAACTTCAACCAGATACACACTTTAGTTACATTTAAACAGAATGAAACATCAAAGACTACAAACAGAATAAAGGAAAAAGGTTATTGGGCTAACCAGACCAATTAGCTCAATGCTGAAAATAATATTTGGAATCAACACACTCCCATGTATTTAACAGTGACAGTAATCGTTATTAAGCAGTTGAACACTTAATAGTAAGGTGGGGAAAAAGTTTTATCTTTCTGGTACAGGCAAAATGGTTTAACTGCAAAGTTTTGTAAGTCTGCTGTACCTCAACCATATACAGACGGAAGAAGATAAGAAGGGGCTCGATTCTTGGAAGGGGCAAAAGTATGTCCAACCTCCACTTTTCAGACTGATCTGCACCCCAACTGGCTTCCTACCCAATAAGTATTGGTCTGCATTTTCTGACCCATAAAGTGTGGTTACAATGCGCTCAGCTCAGCTCCATTATGTGATAAGGCTCAGAATGCATGGACTTACACCTCCAACTCCCTGTACATTTCCACATCACAATACATAATTAAGAACATGGATAACTTTATCTATCACCATTTAAAATTATGTTTTGTAACCTGTATCACTAAACCACCTGGAAACATTCAGCTACATAATCAGTCTATATGAATTAAACAGGACTCTTTACCTCTGAAGTAATTCCCTCTCCCTTGGCTGCGGTATTCCCGACTATCCCGAGTGTCGTAGTAATGTTGCTCACTTGCTTGATAGTCTGCTATTAATGAAGAGAAAACCAAAATTGAAACTAATGCTGACACAAATGAATATTCTGTTGAAAATGACCAACATGAACACCTGTTGGTGTGTTTTCACATTTTCTAAGATGGAACATATACCCCTCCACCATAAAAATATGAAAATGTAGACTAGACACCTACTAAATTTAATGAAACCAAGGAAGATAAAACCTTTTATTCAAAATGTGATTCAATCACAGTAAGCAGAACTTAACAATTACATAGAATCCCAGCAGTAAATACATTCTTGTGATACAAAAACATGAAAAATACTTTCATAATGCAAAACTTAAGCCTCAAAATAACATGGAAGACCTTCAGAATACAGTGAAAAGGGCAGTGCAGAGGTTCTTGCTCTGAAACATGGCACGAATTTTCATGTTACAAATCCAGCACATTATCCACTTCACTGTGACAAGCATCGAATAATATCCACCACTGTATACTGGGTCCTTACAACAGTGTAACTTGAAGAGGTAAATTCTGTTATACCATATCAAAACTTTAAGTGATACTAATGTCACTACAGCTCTGCCCAAACCATCTTAAAATTGTGGAACGTATTCCACCCAACAGCATTTTCAGTTATTAGGCACACTGTAACTAGCACAGAATTGGCCAATTAATTTCCTTTGTTATGCAGAACTGTTTACTAGTGTTCATGCAAGACACTCTCAAATGACTGTTTTTTTTGTTAGAAACAACATTTACATAAACACTTGAATATAATCATTCTAGAGATCACTCATTTTTTGGCAAAGCAGCTGAAATGCAAGGAGCAGACATATACAAACACATCTGCCAACAACAGTAACAATAAGGTGTACAACAGCTGTAAAGAAATGTAACCACAATTTCCAGGAGGATTAGGACATATTTTAGATATAGTTAAGTTTACAAATAAAAGGGATTCCGAATCTAAAACACCTTTAGTAACTAAAATAAAGCTCAATGCATAACCTTCACGTAAAGAGCCTACCTGTGGTACTACAAATAATTTTTTCAAGTTCAGTTTTTCAATGAAATGAAACCTAAAAGCCCAGATCTTGTCAATAACAGTAAACCTTCAAAACTACAGATGTGTTGTGTAGGCAAACCCTGACATCAGACATGCATTCAAGACAGCAAGAAATTTTATATTATACTAACATAACCCACTTTCCAAAAATCTACTGGTTTCGAAGGCCAGTAACAATATTTCGAGGTGTAAGTTAATAAACATTTGTAGTTCCTTACATCTGATAAGTGCAGGCCCAATCCTTGGTTGGGCTACACACTTTTAACTACCATACCTGTGCTAACAGAAAAAGTGGCGTAAATGATGCCACTGTATTCTGAAGGTCTGCCAAAGCAATTAACCCTTACCCTGCTAACATGGAGAATATAGTGAGCTCCTAATAACGCCAGCAAATGGCAGATGGGATTTAACTCGGCGTTTAAAGGGTTAAGTAAACAAATAGACACCCATCAAGTACCAGGAGGAAATTTATACTTACTTGCTACTTTGTTACGAAGATGTGGGGCCACGTAGCGGCCACCTGATTGCTGGCGGCCGCCCTGCAAGTCCAGACCAGCAAACTGAAAGGAAATCAACAGACGTTTACTTCCTTGCATTTTATATACAATTAACATAATTTTTAACAGCTAACATGCCAATGTAAATGGCTCTACCTGCCGTACAAAAACACGTCTGCAACACAATTTCTATACCAAACATTTTGTAGGAATTCAGCATTGTATCTACAGTAAGATAAAAGTATTTTAATGGAATAAAATATTCATACACTCGTTTCTGTACCATCAGGTTACAAGCCGCCATTACAGGACACGTAGAAACAAATCCTGTAAGAATTCCTGGTCTTGTTGCAATGCAACACTAAACCTTTTGGTGAAATTAATACAACACTGGTGCCTTAAACAATAAATCGTTCTGCCCTAATCTTCACCCACCAAAAACTTGTCATTTCGGAGATTTTAAAACGTTATAAATCGATAACAGGTCTTCTGTTGGCCTACAACCCGCAACTTCACTTTGACGTTTATTTATGTAGTATTTTCCGACCCCGCCGCAACAAGAATGCTGACAGTATGTACTTACTTGCTGCTCTAGACCTGATCCATTTTGGTTGGGTACATTACTCATATTACTATGAAGCAAGACGTTTGTTTAGCGAGCTCTTCTTTCAAGCGTCGTCTTTACAAGAAGATCTCAGTGGACAAAGGACATTTACATTGATTAGACATTCCTTAGATCCTCCATCCATGACCTCACAACGATCAGTTATGTGTTACTGCCGAATACTCAGTTTACTACAAATCTGACGAGATGACAGCACAAGGCATCAGTAGTGCTGTTACAAAATGGTACTACTTTAAATTCACTTGGACGTTCGGAAAGCTAAGTTTGAAGGATATTTCTACGAGAAACATTTAGATAACTTTAATATTCTCTACAAACGTTACAATTTCTTTCAGGAATACGTCAACAGCATTAGGGCTCTAAGTTTTCTATATATTCTTTATTGCTAACCCCGAATCCCTCATTGTGGCGACGTCGTCTTAATTGTCACGTATGATGTACTCCAAATTTTTCAATCAATGGTTGGAGTCGATGTTGTGAATAACCTGTGATTAGTTGTATTGTGCTCAGATCCACGGATGGCTATATATCTCTCCGTGGGATATAGGTTCAAATCCGAAAATCAGAAATTGTTCGTTGTATTGAAGCTGTTTTGGGTTTCTTTCGATCTCATTCTTCGTTTTGTTCTTTAAGTAATATGTGGCTGACTTCATCAGGAATCATGGTTTACTATAAACGAAAAGGTCGGGTTTACTAGAAGTATACTAAAGTGTTAATGTAAGTACTACCACAGATCATCTAGCGTACTACGGATAGTATGCCGTTATGCGATACATCGAGATATATCGAATCGTCCTTAATCGATAGATTCTGTACGCTTGTCGTGTTACGTCCATTGCAAATACTTGCGGTAAGTGTGGTTGTATGAATTGGCGGAATAATCTGCCATTATCTACATATATATCCGGCCATCCGTTGCCAGAGTTGCACGTAAAGGCATCTTAGTTTGTTTGTATGTATTTTATATAGTATACTTATTTTAATTTATATGCCTATTGAAACGCCGTGTGTTTTGTTAGCGTGGTAGTTGATCATTTTAGTATTTGCCTTGTCGTTATGTTTTATTGTTTAGATCCGAAATGGGACGTGTTATTCGAGCACAGAGGAAGGGTAGAGGAAGTGTGTTCCGATCACATACAAAGCATCGGAAAGGGGCCCCTCGTCTTCGTGCCCTTGACTTCGCAGAAAGACATGGTTATATCAAAGGAGTAGTGAAAGTAAGTAAAGTCGTGAAGATTGAATTCTTTCGGAATTCCATGCTTTGTCGCGTGGTACGGAGATACCAGCGTTTTGGAGGATGGTAGTACGTCCATCGTCCGGGTCAAGCTGTCCAACTTTTAGTGGCACTACCTTCCGTGAACGTCGGTGACTTCTTGCAAGTCGACACAAGAAAATCCCAGGTCATCAGCTGTACTGTGGGAACCTCAAATGTCAGTCGCATCAACTTAGTACGAAAATTACTTTCTGATCTGGAATGTGTGCACCATTTTCATTCTCAAACGTTAGATTTTATGTATCTTCATTCACTCAAAGAAATGTCCTACTATGAAAATGGCAATCTATATGTTACTCACAGTCCTTTGTAGTTGTTGTACCATGTGTGTTCTAGATTGTCTTATATGCAGATTGCCAGGAGGATACTGTTGCTGAAAGTCAAGGCATGGTGTACAATATATGTGAAAAAAACCATGTGTTTAATTTATGAATCTTACGATAAAGAAGGGAGAAGGTGTATATTTTGCAGAGGTTATGCCATGCATTTTTGTTTGTACTTTGTCAGTGAGCTGTTTGCACCAATTTTGGGATTTGGGTTCACATTTTGGTGACAACAATTTTATATTTTGGGACAAAAGTTAAGGTTTTTAGATTTTGTTCTGTTGATGCATATTCAAGGAAGTCATTCCATGGATTTTCATTTTTGTGCCATAAGCTGCATGCCATCAGGTTTCATTTTATTGATTCAGGCTCAGCTCCAGCAAAATTAATTATGGTAGCATGGTTGGGTTTCCAGGTTTTATTTTATTGACACATGGACATGGAAGTTCTCAGATTTGTTAGTTATGCAGAATGTGTACTTTCAGGTTGCTGGTTTCAAGTAACATGCCTAAGCCCCATAGATGTCTCACATTTGTTCTCAACCATTATAATTGTTGGTATATCTGTTAGAAAATGGATTAATATTCATTCCACATGTTCTCCTTACTCATAGGTGATTTATCTACAATTAGTTTGCCAAAAAGTAGAGCAGGGACAGACTACATAGAAAAGGACAAAATAATTAGGTGGAAGGAATGAACAGAAGACCTCTACAAAAGGACCCAAACACTTCTCTAGATTTCCAGGAAAAAGCGTATACACAGAAACCATTAGTGATGAAAAGTGAAGTGAGGAAAGCTCTGCGAGGAATAACTGGAAATAAAGCAACTGGCCTAGATGAACTGCCAGTAGAACAAATAAAAGCAGCAGACAAAACAGTGATAACAGCACTATGTCAACAGATTTGGAAAAGCAATTTGTGGCCCCAAGAGTGGAGAAGATCTCTGTTTTTACCTCAACCGAAAAAAGGAGACCTTAGACTGTGTTCCAATTACAGAACCATTGCATTGATCCCTCATGCAAGTAAAGTCCTGCTGAGAATAATTCAAGGCAGACCAGCAACATACATTGAAAGGGAAATATCAGAAGAACAAGCTGGATTCAGAAAAGTCAGAGGAACAAGAGACCAGATTGCAAATATAAGATGGATTCTAGAGAGAGTGATGGAATATGGCAAAACAATATTTGTGTGTTTCATAGACTACAGCAAAGCTTTCGACTGTGTAGATCATAGTTGACTGTGGAACACATTAAGAAGCATGGGAGTGCCGGAACACCTTATAGTCCTCATAAAGAGCCTGTACATGAAAAAAGAAGCCACATTATGAATGGAACGTGGTAACACAGTGTTTTGAAGTGAGAAAATGTGTTAGACAAGGGTGCATCTTGTTCCCTTATTTTTTCAACCTGTACAGTGAATATATATTGAAAAGGGTGGGATTTGAAGACAACATAGGAATAAAAGTGGGAGGGAGAACTATAAACAATTTACGATATGTGGACAGCACCACTTTACTAGCTGAAGATAAAGAAGACAGAAAACTACTACAAAAGCTAAAGGAAGAGAGTGAGAAAGCTGGACTGATGCTGAACCTAAAGAAGACCAAGGTAATGACAACAGGAATTCTAAATGAGTTTGTATTAGAAGGAACAAACAGAGGTAATAAACTACTACACTTTTTTAGGCTCTATAATTACCAGAGATGGCTACGACTACAAAGAAATGAATAGAAGACACTCAATTGGAAGAATGGCAATGACAAAACT
>Ga0123353_10009262_pt1 | contig 13560 bp, 7 predicted proteins | sample TergutLab28metaG_3_FD_92763 | JGI IMG/M metagenome (GOLD analysis project Ga0123353, IMG submission 92763) | Labiotermes labralis P3 segment gut microbial communities from Petit-Saut dam, French Guiana - Lab288 P3 | ecosystem: Host-associated > Arthropoda: Insects > Digestive system > Gut ... | reverse complement strand
TTAGAGTATGTATGCTTCCTCCCAGTATATTAACATCGTCGGCATAAGCCAGAAGCTGATGTGTACCATTTAGTTTCAAGCCAACCTGGTTTACCTGAACCCTCCTAATGGCGTACTCTATAGCAAAGTTAAAAATCATTGGTGATACAGCGTCTCCTTGTTTCAAACCACTCCTAATAGGGAACCTGTCAGACACATTCTTGCCCACCCAGACTCTGCTATATGTTTCAGTCAGACTCATCTTCACTAACCTTACAAGTTTCCTAGGGATACCAAACTCAATGAGAATCTTATATAAGGCCTCCCTCCTAACTGAATCATAAGTATGTGTAAATAAAGGGAGTGACAAATTACGAACAAAAACGCGGCGACATCCCTTCCCTCTACCTAGCCTTCAATGACGTGTTTTAGCACGCAGTTCCTATGCAAGTTGTGGCCAATCCACTTAGCTTTCCTTCTTTTTACTGTATGCAAGATATTCCTCTCCTCGTCGACTTTCTAACATTTTTTCTTTCTCACAAAATCGGTCCAAATGCTCTCCTCCACCCTTCTCCAGCACAACATTTCACAACTTTACAAGTACCTCTAAACGACTTCCCGAAACGTCCAAATTTCAGTACCATACAAAGCAATGTTCCAAATATAGCATTGTACTATAATCTTCCCTAAACTGAAGTCCAGTTTACTGGTAATACGTGTCCTCTTGTTGAGAACGGCGCTCTTCGAGGTTATTACGCAGCGAGTAGAGGTAATTTATTGCCGACGTTTCGGGACAACCTATCGGGTCCCATCTTAAGGGGTCAAGAAAAATGAATTATTGACCCTGAAGATGGGACTGATAGTTTCTCCCGAAACGTCTGTAAGAAATTACCAATACTCGCTGCGCAATAACCCTGAAGAGAGCAGTTCTCATCCACTTTGCGGCGGAAGTCTGAAATCACGCAGCCGTCTTCTTGTTGAATGCTGCTTTTCTGATGGCACTCCTGGACTTAACTTCCGGTGTACATCTTACAACATTTTTGGCCACGGTACCCAAACAGCTGAAATATTCCACATTCTCCGGTTGCCTTTGACCTATTGCAATCTACAATGCGGACGGAGGCCTTATCTCGGTTTTTTCCACATTCACTTCCAACCCAACCCGCGGCACCGTCCAATTTCAATCAACCTATCAATCCTGCCCACAGCACCGTCCCTTCCTTACCAAACAGCACATCACATCTGCATATTTCACAATATCTCATTCTGAAGTCTCCAAACCCTTCAACAACTTAGTCGATAAGGTACCATCTACGTCCTTGTCTAAATCCTCTTCCGTCTTCACACTTCCCATTACCCCTTGGTCCAATCGTACTTCCGCCCTCCGATCCAGGTACAATTTGCTTATCAAGTCGATGTGAGTTCCTCTTAGGATCCGCAGTCATCTGGTCCAGTCTGCACGTTCAAATGCTCGCTGCCAGTCTATGACGCAATCACACAACTGTTCATCCCCGTCAAGAGTTCGTCCGATATTATTCTCAGCACCCGAGCTGAATCCTGAGCTCCTTTTCCTCTTCCCAAACGAAACTCATCTTCTCAGAGTACATCCTCATTTTCTTTACGATCTTCTTCTAAGTGTCCTTGCTACTATTTGTACTGTATGTGCTGTATTGATGCTTTTGTCGTCTTCTTAATGGCAATCCTTGTGAGTTCAGGGAAATCCTTGGGCTACTTTCCAGTTTCGCGCGCGCGTGTGTGTGTGTATGTATGTATGTATGTATGCATGCATGTATGTATGTACGTATCTATGTGTGTATGTATGTATGTATGTATGATGTATGTATGTGTGTATGTATGTATGCATGCATGCATGTATGTACGTACGTATATATGTATGTATGTATGTGTATGTATGTATGTATCTATGTGTGTGTGTGTGTGTATGTATGTATGCATGCATGCATGTAAGTATGTATGTATGTACGTATGTATGAATGTATGCATGCATGTATGTATGTATGTATGTATGTATGATGTATGTATGTATGTAAGTATGGATGTATATATATATACATATATATACACACACACACACATGCAGGCACACTACACGCTAATACGTATATTGGTCAGCAATTAAGACCTATAGATATTAACTATATAATTTATGGAGATTCTTTCAATGTTTAGACTTTAGCCAGGGCTCAAACGTTTTCACTAACGGCCAAAACTAACCGTTTAGCAGAGCTGTGGTAACTTTATCTACAACCTGACGTCACATGTAGAAAATTTTCTTTGGCGTACTGTTGTACGTTCCTCAAATAAATATGAATTACTTACTTCTACAAGCACAACATGATTGGTTTTTATAATACAGACGGAGACCGTTCACTGCGCGGTACGAACTGATGATTTATATACGTATAAATTAGACCAGCGACACTTTCCACAGGATTAATCTCCACGGGTTTTTAAAATTATTCACTATGTCTACAATATTTCACGGTCAAGTTACAGCACTTCCGAGTGTTTGTACGATGGCTGCTGTCAACAAATTGCTTCTGCATACTACAAATGTATGCAAGTCTACGTGTCGGACAACATATACAGTAACAAGTGAACATATCTGGAAGATGCGACACCGTAACAGGTGTTACCGTTCAGACACAAAATGATGACAGCCACACACAAATAAGCAATTTTATAAATTAATCCACGCGACACACAGAAGTTGGAAACTCGCAAGCAATCACACGAAAAGTACTCTGTGAACTTTACTGGAAAGTACAATAAAAAGTTGCTTCATACAGTCCATTAATTTACACAATAAGCAATATCGAGCCATTTGCCTCGAAGATACAATAACAGAACGTATCCGTAGTTCAGCTGAAAAACAGCAAACGATCGCGTCAATAATGGACATTTTATTTGCAAATATGTCCTACTTAATATTACATAATGTCCAATTTAGCTCCTGGCACAATTTTGTGCGCTGTTTTTACGTTGATACGAGAGGAAATGTCTGCTAAGTTGCCCGAATCCAGGGACCGGTCCGCCCGACTATAACAAACCAGCAACCCGCCGTACTGCTGCATTTTGCCATTCACGGGACGTTCAATCAAAGTTAATTAGAATAGAATTCCGGAAATAATTAAATTTTGGTTGGCTTTTGCCTTTAGGGAACCGTTAGGGCAGCGAGAGCTATGCATTAATAAAAATGCTGGGCGGACGGGTGGGGTGGGGTGGGGGTGTGGTTGGAAAGGGTGGTTCTCTCTCCACGGTTGTTGCCCTGAGGCGGTCGTCGCCGTCGTGGGCTCGAAGTCCAACTAGAACCTACCCTCTTATACACCAACCCTTCACTCGGCCTCGTTCCCTACAACCACCACAGCCCCCCCTCACCCCGCTCCGTTCACTCTATTTATATGTTTAACACACTGCCTTGCCTAACCTCTTCCACTACCGTACGGTGTCTGTAGCAGGGCCAATTAAAAGCCAACTAACCAAACAATCCAGGGACTGTTTCACTGCCACGAGTGCCTACTGTAGACGTCTGCACTGTAGAACCAATCAGCCACCGTCATCGGTTCAAAGATTTCACCAATAAAATTTGAAGTGTTAATTCAACCTCGCTATTTGTCCACTAGGTGGGCCACTGTGCCATTTATAATGTAAGATATTACACTTTCTTGGCCATAAAAGCAAGCACTAGTCGAGAGAAATCAAGCGACTGTCGTAACCCTTTGAAAACTGCCGAAAAAGGAGGCGAGGGAGAGATGTAACACACGGGAGAGGAGTTGACGAGAGGGAAGTGAAAGGGAGACGTGAGAGACGCTTGACTGTAGGGGCAGAAACCATCATTTTGTTAGTGAGTTCCCAGGCATCGCCCGCTTTTCCTTCTGAGAGCAGTATGAATATGACGGCGTCAGAACGGTGAGCTGTGGGTGGGCCGCACGAGAAGCACGCAGCAGGCTTTATCCATTACCAGCATTCGCTGCAAGAAAGCGACAACACATCTGTCGAAGGGGACGCAACGTCTCTGCTTCATGTGCATCACACAGAGACATGACCAAACGTCTAAAATTTGCACCTCGTTAACAGATAAGGGAGCAAAACCGCAGCGCACCGAGGAACACCACGCACGCACGCACAAACGCACACTACCCAAGGGGTAAGTTATTGACGTTTTCGTCGACCAAGTACACCGGAAGAACAACGAAATTCGTAATCTGGTTCACTTGTTTCGCAAAATCACTTTAACGTGCAAATTGATTTCTTGCTCCAACCTTGGCGCCTTCTTTGATTCAAAATATTGCTGGTTTATTCTTGCATCAATCACGAGAGATTCTGACGAATTTCCCTTAATGCACGCAGAGAAATTCCTTCACGCCCAAAATAATAATGCTGATGATATTAAGAAACAGAAAAAGATGGTTGAAAATTGAAAATAAAGCAATTACTGTTTAATTAGTAATAGTTTAATTTTCATAAAGTAAATATAAAAGTGGTACCTAGATGCTTAATTAAAAACACATACAAATATCTGAACATCCCTATGACACTATTCCGAGCGTATTCACTGTTTAGGGTGCTGTGCTCTCCTCTGCTTTATGTCGAAAGCTTGCACAACGCCTTGTGCTTTAATTTTGTATTCAGCTGCAAATAAGTTTTGCAAAGTTTTCCATAATTTATTATAAAACATAGAACAATAAACACACACGTGTGTGGACAGGAATTCAAGTGATCCCGTTACAGGCCGGTGTGACCCAGAGGGTGGGTAGAGGTATGGCTCTACTCTTCCATGACCGCGGCACTAGAAGGGGGTGAGTGGCCAGCAGCACGCCCTGGCCGCACTTTACCCCCGGGAAAGAACCGGTACCCATTGTACAGGAGGCTGAGTGGGCCCCAGGGCCGGTCTAGACTGGCGGAAAATCTCGTCCCCAACGGGATTCGATCCCGGACCGTCCAGCCCGTAGTCAGTCGCTATACCGATTGAGCTACCGGCCCCACAGGAATTCAAAGTACATAATGTGTAAGGTTAGTTGGTCATTTACTTACTTACTTACTCCATGGTGCAGAGTCCTTCTTGAGAAGCTAACCGGTTTGCAGCTAGTCAAGAAATTCCCCGCATTTCACGGAACCCGAAGATTCATTACCGTACTCACAAGCGTCCGCCACCTGTCTCTATCCTGGACCAGCCCAATCCAGTCCATATACCCACATCCCACCTCCTGCAGATCCATCCTAATATTATCCACCCATCTACGTATAGGTTTCCCCAGTGGTCTCCTTCCCTCCGGTTTCCCCACCAAGACCCTATACGCCCCTTCTCCTCACCCATACGCGCCACATACCCAGCCCATCTCATTCTTCTCGATTTTATCACCCGCACAATATTGGGTGAGGAGTACAAATCATTTAGCTCGTCGTTACGCAATCTCCTCCATTCCCCCGTTATGCAATCTCCTCCATTCCCCTGTCAGGCAGTCTCCTCCAATCCCCCGTTATGCAGTCTCCTCCATTCCCCCGTTATGCAGTCTCCTCCATTCCCCCGTTATGAAGTCTCCTCCATTCCCCCGTCAAGCAATCTCCTCCATTCCCTCGTTATGCAGTCTCCTCCATTCCCCCGTTATGCAGTCTCCTCCATTCCCCCGTCAGGCAGTCTCCTCCATTCCCCCGTTATGCAGTCTCCTCCATTCCCCCGTTATGCAGTCTCCTCCATTCCCCGTTATGCAGTCTCCTCCATTCCCCCGTTATGCAGTCTCCTCCATTCCCCGTTACCTCGTCTCTCCCATTTACACTATAATAACAATTTACCAAAATCGACGGCGGAGTCTCAAAATGGTAGATTTAAACCGCTTGATCATATTCTTTATGTACGTGACACTACTTTATGCAGTCGTTAATAACTTGTAGAGCAGCAAGTATCGGCAGCTAATTTCAACAAAGTTCAGCGCTATATAACAATGCAACAAAATGAGCTTGATCGGCTCAGATACATTTTGCAGCTCTATAAATAACGGACTTCAAATTTTATGCAACCAAATAAAAAATCGCGCAATATAAAGCGATATACTAAAATTATTCATTGCAGTGCAATATTAAGTTTATAATTAGTTTGCACTCTTTTTTACCACCGCTCAACAGCCCCCAGCGGGCCAAGGTCTACTCATTATCCAGGATTCATGATCATGCTCAGTTAGTACACATCACACTCGGTAGGACTCCTCTGGACGAGTGATCAGCTCGTCGCAGAGACCTCTACCTGACAACACACAACACTCACAAGACAGACGAACATCGGTGCTCCCACAATCCCAGCAAGCCTTACACGGCGCGACCACAGTTTACACATTGCTTAACTTTATTTCCCCGTTCCAAGATCAATTCACTCAATAAATTAATTTGGCACCGCAACAATCGTTAGCACATCACTCCCACAGTTTGGGAACTCTGTAGCCTGCCTTTCCCAACCGCTGCTACTAATAACGCTCTGTCTACCTGCCTATACCGAAAACAAACCCACCCCAACCGTCATAAAAGTATTATTTTTCGTTACCGCGGAAATTTTCTCTTGCCCCTCAAAGAGATTTTTAAGCATTTTGGGGAAGAATTTGAATTTTGACTAGCTCTCGTTTAATTTGACCCACTGTGCAGCGCCACAAATATCGAACCAAGGTATCCTGGACCAGATTCGACAGCACAGCCTTTCTGTTTGTCCTCAGCAGACCGGCACACAACTGTTTCACCTGAAAACTGACAGCGGGACGCAGCTGGTACACCCCAATGAAGACTGACGTTCGCCTACGTTATTGGCCGACAAACAAATTCGTTTCGTACCGGAGACAGAACGTTCCTGTCCATCACAAAGACACGCCGGTTAATGTCGTGTATGGAAATAATTAGTATTCATACATCATGTGAGCAGAATACGCAAATTTAATATTAAAACGGATGGTATATATATATAGTTACCACTGGCGAAGGATGCCTTGAAACAGTTTCAGAAATTGCCGCATTTTCGTTCAATATATTGCAAATTCATCACTGCTTGATACATTGAGCAATTTCGTCTCCAACAGCATACAACGAGGTTACCACACATTGGCTTGGAAAGATTAGAGCAGTACATTATGCAGAGACTTTTCGTAAAAAAGTTGGTCAGTTCTACTGTCCTTAGCAACAAGGAACGTTAAGCCTGCTGTTCGCTGTTCTATCAGCAGCTGTACGTTCGTGCATCCAGGATCACGTACCGATAAATTAAGACTAAGCAATGAATCCTACGTATTCGAAGTAGCACCCTGACTGACTGGCAAACCGACCGGCTGACTGACTGACTGACTGGCAAACTGGCTAACTCCACTGAGCAAAATCCCTCATGAGAAGCTAACAGTTCCTCAGCCAGTCAACAAATCCCCTACATTTTATGTACACCTGCGTTTCACAACTGTGCTCACAAGACACCGGTCACTGGTCCCTACCCTCGGCCAGATAAATCCAGTCCAACCCCATCCTATTTGTTGAACATCCGTTTTAAAATTATCCTCCCACCTAAGCCACTGTCTTTCAAGTGTCTCTTTCCCTCGCGTTCTTCGCCTGAAGCAGTGACAGCATCAGTATGAACTGTTGCTTGTGTTACTCTGCCATCAGACCATTCGCACGTCAGGCACTTGTATCATTAGCACAGCCCAAATTACACCAACTCTGCTCTCAAGCAATTTACGTACCTGAAGGTACACATCGTGAGTTACCTGCATAGCAATCATCCCTATCTTGAGACAAATTAGTTCAGTCCACACTGTAACACTACACATCTCCTTCAAGGTTAATGTTTAGATCGTCCAAGTGATGTCTTCCCTTCAAAAGTTTCGACCAAAATTCTGTACACACCTCTCATCTGCCCCATGCCTACTACACGCTCCGGCCGTCTCACAGTCCCACACCGATCTTACTACACAGTTCACCCATCCCACCTGACGCAGTACAGGCGACCGCAGCCTGTGTCAGCAGCTCTGTGCCTGTCTCACATATGACAAACCACGTGGGGTTCCAAAAACATTTACACTAAGACACTTAACTCCCAAATTGAAATCTGGTGACCGCAGAATAGATCGAACAGCTTGTGTTTCCATGTAGCTTAGCTGGACACAGCAAGCGATACGGTCAAAAACGGCGACGGAAGTTCATCGGAACTTGTAAAACCTCACGATGATGCTTAGGAAACTTAACTCGTACTAACGGTAAGCAAACCAGGGGAAATATAATCTCCTGCAAAGGCTGTGCGGAACTAACACGGAAAAGACAAGAACGTCTAACTCTAAGTATTAGTATGGACTCGGGCACGCAGGCAGGTAGCTAAGACAGACAGACAGACACAGGCTTGCCAAGCAGGTAACTAGGTAGACTATCTTATATATAAAACTTCTCATAGCAGAAGGGTAAAATCCTTTCCTCAACCCACAGTCTCACCCTCTTCCCCTAACCAAGGCGTATCTCTATATTGCTCAGTCGCTTTATTTAACTAGATGATAATGCTATGCCACTCGCGAACCCCACACGGTATCCTACATACAACCCCTTGGCTTCTCCCTCTCTCACCCTTTCTGCTTGCTAGTTTTGAGTGAAGTTCTGCCGGTCACAGGCACAAGTTTTAATCCGTTGAGAAAAGCAGACACGAGTAAAGGGGGTGAGGAAAAAGGGGAAGGTGAGGAAAAAAAAGTGTAGAGTTAAAAATTCTTCAAAATTCATCCGACGTCAGTATACTCTCTTTCACCAGCAGTGGATGCTGACAGTGACAGCACTAATGCTTCATCAATAGGTTACTGTGGCTCACTAATGTTGAGTCGTTCGGTTAGTGTCTCTCACTCATGCTGTGTCGCTAGGCTAGTGCCTCTGACTCATGCTGTCGCTCGGTTAGTGTCTCTCACTAATGCTGCGTCGTTCGGTTAGTGCCTCTCACTAATGCTGTGTCTCTCGGTTATTGTCTCTCACTAATGCTATGTCGCTCGGTTAGTGTCTCTCACCATTGCTGCGTCGCACGGTTAGTATCTCTCACTCATGCTGCGTCTCTCGGTTAATGTCTCTCACTAATGCTGCGTCGCTCGATTAGTGTCCGTCACTAATGCTTTGTCGCTAGGTTAGTGCCTCTCACTAACGCTACGTCGCTAGGCAAGTGTGTCTAACACTAACGCTCATAAAAACTGAATATCAAATACCAAACTGTGAGCTGCCAGGTGCCATAAAATTACATACTTGACTGGGAAAACGATAAGCAGCTCACAAAACTGATTTGATCAACTCTGACCTCACGACTTGGCACATTTGTCTCAATTCCGGTCGGGAAGTAGGCGAGTGAAGGTGGAGTCTCATGCACTCTCCAGCAAGACGTGGAAACAGAATTCGGTGGTAAGCTTTACACTCCGACCGCCCTGTCCCACAGGAAAATGTGTTTGGTATGAGGCAAAAAAAACTGATCCCCAAAGTCCTGACAGTCAACATTTTTTTAAATACTCCTGCAGGCATCGAATATCAGCCTCTTCGAGGAACGTCGAAAGAGTGTCAACTCCAACCTTAACGGACAAAATCAGCCCCATTACAACGTTACTATGTTACAAAGTTAATGCGGTCTAGGAAATAATCGGTTCTGAAAACTGCAGGACTCACACAAACACACTGCGTGAGGGGAGAAAAGCGTTCTTAACGTAAGTGCAGGCCGTCCTTACAGCTATCGGTGTCTCTTAGACGTTCAATATGTCCGCATTCATAAATTGGACGTTTCATGTTTCTGAACCGCCAAGCTAGCTCTCCTAGGGCTGTGGTGAGACGCCAAGTTCCCACAGCAGCGCTAACGATTATTCAGGTTTTTTGGGTTAACAGACACTGGAAGAAACGTCGGTGATTATCCACTAATAGACAAGGCACTGCATCCCAGAAACCGTTAATATTCAACTGATAAGCAGTACACAGTGTCTGCAATTCCCCACACCATATCAGTCAAAATGTTCCCTAACTGCATATAATAACTTGCCACACATATGACGGGAGATAAGCCCAGTGGTCACTATATGTACCACCAGTTTAACATTCAACAATTCTACGTTCTGCCCACACAGCTGTATTTTATGTGTTTTGTGTGGATCTCAGAACAAACAGCCATTATTTCCTTATACAGCATTGACTGGCCGGTTTTTATAACCGAGACGGACAGTGTTTACTGCGCGGTACGACCAGCGCGATATCAAAATCGGAATATAAGAACAGAATTTACCATTTCAAAACAGTATTATGTTACTCTTTTCTGTCTCGTTATCCATTACAGGTTTCTGTGTTTCATCGACCATAAACAATCTGATTAAAACTCTTACAGTTAATAAAGGAAAATAAACAAAATATTATTTCAACACATTATTTATATGGAATTTTAGAGAAGGACTGTTTATTTAACTCGGTTAATTCAAAAATTAATTTTGTGCTACGGAGCCATTATTACATGGCATAATTTTAAACCCTTTTTCTCGACTACAAAACCTGTATATCGCCTATCGGCAGGTTATTAGGACGCAGCCTACATTAAGGATATTCCAAACTTAATTAGAGTTGATGTTGAGGTTTAATTAACTTTAATATTGAGGTTTAATTGGACGTGATTTCGAGGTTTAATTAGAATTTATTTTGAAGTTCAATTTGGGTTGATGCTGCGTTCATACCGATGTTTAATCACAGTTGATATTTAGGTTTAATCACAGTTGATACTGAGGTTTAATCAAGTCGATACTGAGGTTTAATCGCAGTTGATATTGCGATTTAATCACAGCTGATACTGAGGTTTAATCACAGTTGATACTGAGGTTTAATCACAGTTGATACTGAGGTTTAATCAAGTTGATACTGAGGTTTAATCAAGTCGATACTGAGGTTTAATCACAGTTGATACTGAGGTTTAATCACAGTTGATACTGAGATTTAATCACAGCTGATACTGAGGTTCAATCACAGCTGATACTGAGGTTTAATCACAGTTGATAATGAGGTTTAATCACAGTTGATACTGAGGTTTAATCAAGTGGATACTGAGGTTTAATCACATTTTATACTGAGGTTTAATCACAGTTGATACAGAAGTTTAATCACAGTTGATACTGAGGTTTAATCACAGTTGATACTGAGGTTTAATCACAGTTGATACTGAGATTTAATCACAGCTGATACTGAGGTTCAGTCACAGCCGATACTGAGGTTTAATCACAGTCGATAATGAGGTTTAATCAAGTCGATACTGAGGTTTAATCACAGCTGATACTGAGGTTTAATCACAGTTGATGGTGAGATTTAATCACAGCTGATACTGAGGTTTAATCACAGTTGATAATGAGGTTTAATCACAGTTGACACTGAGATTTAATCACAGCTGATACTGAGGTTCAATCACAGCTGATACTGAGATTTAATTAGCAGTGATACTGAGGTTTCATGTGAGTTTATGTTAAAGTCCAATCAGTGCTGATTCTTGCACCTGTGGCGCTTCGGGTCCAACGTGGGCCATGACATCCTCATTCATTAGGTTTCTAGATCACACACAACGACGCACCACAGTCGGTAGGACTCCTCTGGACGAGTGATCAGCTCGTCGCAGAGACCTCTACCTGACAACACACAACACTCATAAGAGACAGACATCCTTGCCCCGGTAGGATTCGAACCCACAATCTTAGCAGGTGAGCAGCTGCAGACCTGCGCCTTAGAGCGCGCGGCCACCGAAGCCAGCCAACTGGTGATGATATGTTTAATTAGCATTTCAGTTGAAGGCTAATCAGCGAGGACGTTTAGGTTTAATGACATCCGCGCCCAATCTTTCTCAGGCGCTCTACTTAAGGCATCATGTGATAAAAATCAGAAAGCTCCAGGCGCAGGGAAAAATGGAAATTAGGACAGTTTGTGAAGGGAGTCGTAACATATGAAAATCTAAATGTGGTGTGGATGTGCGTTCTGACACACCGCACACTGCAACTTGTACGTCACGGTGCCGACGGTGTTCCTGCCAGGTCACCGTCCTAATGCTCGCCAATGAATCCTGCTTACGAGTGCGACAAAAAAAATTAGTACAGCAATTAGTTTGTTACTTACAAACCAGCAGCTTCACTCAAAACACTGTCACCCTAATTCCGCAGCGTTTGGCTGTAACTCGGCATGCTGAACGTGCATGCAACACATAACGCTAATGCTAAGCACAGACCACGAAGCGAAGGGCAACATTATTAACGAGGCTGCCATCTTCCTTGTCCCACAGGTTCAAACGTGTCAACGAAATTATCGTACATTTTGTGATACAAATACTCATCCCCGATACTGAAAATAGAACGAATTCTTTAAATGGTGGTCAGTTTTGGGTTTCCACCCCGCGTAGTCGTATGTTCCGACGTTTCGGCAGAAGGTACTTGCTTGGAATTACTTTAGTCACCTTGAAGAAAAAGGCAGTATGTTCCTTAGGACAGTCGGAAAATTTAATACACGATTCAAAAACCCAAAATACGACCCCAATTTGAACAACCGTCATCAAATTATGAGCTTACATTAAATAATTCACTGGCTGGTCAGGAATGACGCAGATTTATGAATATGGAATCCAAAGTTCGTTGTAACAAACCTGCACCACTGCGACTTCATGTACATACCATACATCACAAACACAGTGCTCAAAATCGAACCCATGTCTCAAACGCAACAACCTAACTTTGTACCTCATACGATATTACTGGCTGGTGGGTGTCATTTGAAGAAGGTTGTACTTAGTCATTACACAAAAGATGACTTCGAAGTTTCCCAAAATATAGTGACAGACACAAGTGTGAAAATTTGTACACATTATGAACAAACAACAAATAAACAAACAAACAAAATACTCGACCTTAGCGGCAGATATACGATTCTCTGTTCCACACGGCGCAGCTGCCTGAGAATTGTTCAGCCGGTCACCTTCACAGGATTTCGGAAAATATACGAAAGGGGGTAGTGTCAATTACTCATTAAGTGTTGAATTCATGTAAACTGTCGTCTCTACGCTCCTCGTACGCATTCATGAAGCAATACTAATAAATTTTGCGATTAGTTAAATTGACTTTCCACAGACTGTTTATTACGGTATAACCTACACAGTGCACCACACCTCTGTAAATGGTACACAGTACACCACATTACTGTACACGCTACACAGTTCATCACAACACTGTACATGCTACACAGTTCATCACACCACTGTACACGCTACACAGTTCATCACACCACTGTACATGCTACACAGTTCATCACACCACTGTACACGCTACACAGTTCATTATACCACTGTACACGCTACACAGTTCATCACACCACTGTACACGCTACACAGTTCATCACACCAATGTACACGCTAAACAGTTCATTGTACCACTGTACACGCTAAACAGTTCATCACACCACTGTACACGCTACACAGTTCATCATACCACTGTACACGCTACACAGTTCATCACACCACTGTACACGCTACACAGTTCATCATACCACTGTACACGCTACACAGTTCATCACACCACTGTACATGCTACA
>Ga0123353_10009261_pt1 | contig 13560 bp, 4 predicted proteins | sample TergutLab28metaG_3_FD_92763 | JGI IMG/M metagenome (GOLD analysis project Ga0123353, IMG submission 92763) | Labiotermes labralis P3 segment gut microbial communities from Petit-Saut dam, French Guiana - Lab288 P3 | ecosystem: Host-associated > Arthropoda: Insects > Digestive system > Gut ... | reverse complement strand
CAAATCGCCGTCAAAGGTGACGTCGGGCGGGGTGGTGTCAAGCAGGATAAAATACTCGACATAATTGCCCAAAGAATCGTAAACGCGGATTATGTACAGCCCGTCCACATCGTCGTCGCGCAAAAGAATGTCCCTTGCTTTTGTATCGAAGAGGAATTCATCGATAAACGCAGACGGAGCGTAAACGCCAAACAGAACGGGGGAGGGGACGGGGGAATTACTGCGTCTGATATACACTTCCGAACGGTCATAGTTCTCGCCCTTAACCTTAAACAAAAATTGTTTTTGATGCGAGGGTTTATTGGCGTCGTTTGACAGCTTGCCTTCTACGTCGTCGGTCAGCGAGGGCGAAGAGCCTTCGGGCGCCGTGTTGTCGATTATGACGTAATGTTCCGACCTGTTGCCCGCCGCGTCAAAGGCCAAAATCCTGTATAGACCGTCGCCGTCAGAGCTGTTCAGGGTAAAGCTTGTTTCGTCGGAGTTAAGCGTCATGTAAGGAACTGTGCCGTACGAGCCGCCGATTTTTTTATAAATTTCCGTTTTGACGTAATGCCAGTCGCTGACTTCCGCGCTAAAGCCCCTGAGTACAGGCGCGTCCGCTTCGGCTGCCGCAAGCGCGCTTACCACGGGAATGCTGTTTGTGACCGTCAGCACAGGCGGGGTGTTGTCAAGAATGATGTAATACGACGTCTTGTTGCCTGCCCTGTCGATAACCGTAATTTTATACGCGCCGTCGTCAAACGAGGACGAATTTATCGCTACCGATACGTCGGGCGCGGTAATAACGTCGTACAAAAGCGTATACTCACCCGAAGCGGCGGACTTTTTATAAATCTCCACTCTGTCAAGATTGTCGTCGCTTGCGGTGGCGGACAGGCTTTTTATGACCTGCGCGCCCGACGGGGTGTCGGAGAGCGACAGAGTTTGAGGAACGGTCGTAACGTTCGTTAATACCGGCAGAGTGTTGTCAATAATTACGAACCATGTCGATGTGTTTTCCGCCTTGTCGAAAATTACTATTTTGTAAGTGCCGTCGGCAGTCAAGGAAATCGCCGCCGCCGTCTGCGTACCTTTTAAAGTATACGACATGCCCGACTTTTCCCAAATCTCGATATAATCAAGGTTGGCGTCAACAGCCGTGCCAGCAAAACTCTTGAATACGGCGGCGTCTGCTTCCTTCTCACTCGCCCCACCGCTTAAAATCGGTTTGGTGTTATCAAAGATAAGATAATATCCTGCCGTGTTGCCCGCCTTATCAATAACCTTAATCATGTACGCGCCGTCGTCAAACTTGGACGAATTCATAATCACCGTGACGGCGGGGGCGGTAATAGTTTCGTACAAAAGCGTATAACCTGCCGCCGCATTCTTTTTATAAATCTCCACTTTGTCAAGATTGACGTCGTCTGCCGTGGCAGACAGGCTTTTTATGACGGGCACGTTTGTTTCGGCGGAGGGAAGCGTGACGTCTGTGGGATTTGTCGTGATGTTTTTAAGCGTGGGCGGGGTATTGTCGATCATGACGTAGTATATCTCACTTTTCCCCTCGGTATCGTGAACGACTACCTTGTATATACCGTCTGTTTTGCTAAACAAGACATATATATCGAAGCTCTCCGCCTCTAAAGCCGAAAGGGTTTTGTCCGCCGTCGTGCCAAAAGCCGTCCCCGTCTTTTTGAATATTTCGACCTTAGCGGCGTCGCCCGTCACGCCTGCGGCAAAGGGCCCCACAACCTGCGCCCCCGCTTCACTGTCCGCAAACGGGCCGCTTAAAACAGGCGGGACAAAGGGGATAACGTAATTGTCAATCCGTACGTAACCCACGGTTTGATTGCCCGCCTTGTCATAAACCCAAATCTCATACAGCCCGTCGTCGTCCGCATCGTCTAAGGTGAACGTTATTGTGTCGGAATCCGACTCGGCATAAATAACGTCGTATAATACAAAGCTGTTGTTGCGCTTTCTTAAAATTTCTACCCGCTCAAGATTAAGGTCGGTTGCCGTACCTTCAAAGGCGTTTAACGTCGGCGCGTCATCTTCTTCCTCCGTCGCTCCGCCTGTCAATTCGGGAGGGGTGCTGTCAACAACGACATAATATATCGATGTATTGCCCGCCTTGTCGACAATAATTATTTTATATGTCCCGTCGGCGGTCAAAGAAACATAGGCGGTCGTCGGCGGGGTCACGGGAACGGTAAAATCGTCGCCCGACTTTCTCCAAATCTCGATATAATCAAGGTTAAGGTCGCTTGCCGTACCTGAAAAATTCTTTACAAATGGCGCGTCGCCCTCCTCCTCCGCCGCACCGCCGCTTAAAACGGGCGATGTATTATCAAGGATAACGTAAAACGTCGAAGTATGCCCCGCCTTATCGTAAATAACTATCATGTACACGCCGTCGTCGTCCCCGTCGTCTAAGGTGAATGCTATTGTGTCGGAATCCTCGGCGGTAATTACGTCGTATAAAACAAAGCCGTTGTTGCGCTTTCTGGAAATCTCTACCCGCTCAAGGTTGTCGTCGTCTGCTGTGGCGGACAGGCTTTTTATGATTGGCACGTTTGTTTCGGTCGTGGGAAGCGTAACACTTGCGGGGCTTGTTGTGATGTTTTTAAGGGTGGGCGCGGTGTTGTCGATTATGACGTAATACGGTATATTGCCGCCCTCCGTATCATACACGACGACCATATACGCGCCGTCAACCTTGTCAAACAACTCGTATATATTGAAGCTCGCCGCCTCGGAAGCGGTAAGGGTTTTGTCCGCAACCGTCTCAAAGTCAGCCCCCGCTTTTTTGAAGATTTCAACTTTAAGGACGTCCCCCGTCACTCCCGCGGCAAAGGGCTCGACCACCGGCGCCTTAGCTGCGACGGTCGAGAACGACCCGCTTAAAACGGGCGGCACAAAAGGAATTTCTTCCTCGTAATTATCAATTTTTACAAATCTAACGCACTCATTGCCCGCCTTGTCAACGACGACAATCTTATACAGGCCGTCCTCGTCCGCGGCGGTCAGGGTGACGGCGGCGGTGGTACCGGACGTGACGGTAATCACGTCGTACAAAATATAGCCGTTTGCCCTCTTTTTATAAATCTCTACCCTGTCAAGGTTCGTGTCGCTTGCAGAAGCCGAAAAACTCTTTACGGCAGGGGCGTCGTCCTCCAAAGCCGCCCCGCCGCTAAGCGTGGGCGGGGTGTTGTCCACAATAATAAAATACGTTGAAGAATTTGTCGCCTTGTCAAGGACTATCAGCTTGTACTCGCCGTCCGCCGTCAGCGAAAATTGCGCGCCGACCGTACCATTCAGCGTATACGTCCCGCCCGACTTTATGTAAACCTCCACCTTGTCAAGGTTGACGTCGCTTGCTAAACCCGTAAAACTTTTGACCACGGGCGCGTCGCCTTCCTCCTTCGCCCCGCCGCTTAAAACGGGGTCGGTGTTATCGATAATAACGTAATATGACGCCGTATTCCCCGCCAAATCATAAAGGATTATCTCGTACTCGCCGTCCTCAAACGACGGGGCTGTAATAACCACCTCGCCGTAATATTCGGTGTGATACAAAATCGTATATTCGCCTGCGGCGGATTTTTTATAGATCTCTACTCTGTCAGGGTTGTCGTCGATTACAGTCCCTTCAAAGACGTTTAATACGGGGACATTAGTTTCCACTGTAGCCGCCCCGCCGGTCAATGTCGGAGAGGTGTCGTCGACTATGATATAGTACGCGGTACCGACGCTGTCCATGTCGTAAACAACCACCTTATACGTTCCGTCGCCCGTCAACAGATTGAAGTGCGCCATGCCGGAGGCGTACGTGGCGATCGGCGACGACGGATATCCCGCGCCCGTCTTTTTGTATAATTCAACCTTGCTGTAGTTCCCGTTTACCGTCACCCAAAACGGCTTTGCTACCCCCGCCAATCCTTCCGACGTATTAAAGGGTCCCCCGCTTATAACGGGCGCGTCGGGTGGAATCTCCACAATATAATTGCTGAGCAGCGCGTAATAAACGGCTGTATTCCCCGCCTTGTCGAAAATAACTATCTGATACATTCCGTCGGGGAAGGAGTCGTCCATGGCGACCGCCGTGCCCGTCAAGGTCTTATACAAAATATCAAACGCGCCGCTTATGCCAAACCTGCCGCGTATTTCGGTTTTGGCGTAATGCAGGGTGATATACTCTGTATAATCCGCCGTGACAACCCCCGAAAAACCGGTTATCTCCGTCGCCCCCGCTTCCATCGCCGAGACCGCGGAGTTTTCTCCGCCGGTCACGCCTGTTAACGCCATCGACAACAAAGGGGAGTTCATCAGCGTGCATCGATATTCCGCGGTATTCCCGTAAATATCGATTACCGTGATATTGTATATCCGTTGTTGGTCCGGTTGGAGTATGTTTAGCCAAAAGGTAACGATAAAATCACCTGATGGTTCATATCTTCCCTGATAAACGCCTCTTAAATCATAGTAGTCGGCGGTAATAGATTCTATTTTGTACTGGCTGGTGACGGTGACCGCAGTCCTCCCGCCGAAATAATCCCCGTTGTCGTAATAGTACGCAGCGATGCCCGTGTCCGGAGCCCCTGTAATTGAGATTGTATTCGGCAGAGCGGCAAAAAACGACCGGTAAGCCGTCCAGTCCCCCGCAGCCTTGTAATACTCAAAACGGTGCGCTTTGACGTAAATGACTAAACCGGTTAGTTCGTAAAAGACATCCGCCCCCGCCGTCACATTATCTCCGTACATATAAACGCATTTTAGGCTGCCGCGCTCCTCGAAAGCATAGTCGCCTATCGCCGTGATATTGGCGGCCAGGACAAGACTGTTGTCCCCGCCTACCGCGCAAACCACCGTTTGCGTACCGCCGCTTTTAATGACGACGACTCTGCCGCTTTTAACCGTGTTGCCTGCCGCGTCCATAACGTACAATCCGTCGCCCGCGGGAATTTCCGTGCTGTCCGTTGTTATAAAGGTAAGGTTGTCGCAGGCCGAAAACACATTTTCGCCCATGCTTGTGATTGTGCTTGGCAGATAGAGCGACGTTAGTGACAAGCACTGCAAAAACGCTCCGCCCCCGATAGCCGAGACGCCGTCGGGAATACTTATCGACGCAAGCGCCGTGCATAATCCGAAAGCGTAGATTCCTATTGTCGTGACGCTGTTTGGAATTGTAATATTCTCAATGTTATTAGTCTGTGCGAAGCCGTTATCCCAATGATAGTCGTAAAATCCGTAATCGGCGATTTTGGTCACGGGCAATCCGTTGTAAAGGGTGGGAATAATGATTTTTGTCGCCGCGTTGGGTCCCGTAGTCGCCGTGCCCACCGACACCTCGTACGCCCTGCCGCCGTCAATCAAAGTGAATTTAAGCCCCGGCGTACTTAGGACAGGGGTGCTTGCCCAGCCGGCGAACAAATACAAATCCAGCATTTTCATGCCGTTCAGTTGCGAGGTAGCATACATCGCACTTGTAAACGACATGTCCTCGTACCAGCCCACAAGCTCGTCGCCCGCACGGCAGGGGGCGTACATGGCATAGCCATAGTCGTTGACTATGTTGCCAGTGTTAATCCATTCCACATAGGGGGCGCCGCCGCCATCGTTAAGCCTGCATTCGTATATAACCGGACGGCCGTCCGGATTCCAATCCGTCTCCCAGCTCCAGTCGCTGTCATTAACCGATACAAAATCGTTTTCGGTATAAATCGTCAGGCTGTCGCAGCCCTCGAAGGCGTAGGCGTCGACATACCAGCCTACCCATGGCAAGGTTATAGACTTTAACGCGGCGCAGCCGGAAAAAGCGCAAAACCCTATTCTGTCTATCCAACTCCTGCAAAATATTACGGACTGCAATTTGTCCCGCCCATAAAACGCGTAATCTCCGACATTCCTCACGGTATCGGGGAGGATAATTTCGGTTATGTCGTATATCGCAAAAACAACCTCATGCTCGGCGTAGCCCTCGCCGCCGCCGCTGCCTAATAAAATGGCGACGCCCCCGCTTTTGACGAAGTTGCCCTTCGCGTCTATCGCATAGCAGCTCGCGTAATAAGGGTCGAAGCCGCTGATATTGATTGAAGCTAAGCCGATGCAGCCGTCAAACGCGCCCGGCTCGATTTGCCACATACTGTCGGGTATGGTTATGCTTGTTATGTGATTCGTTCTTACATAGTCGTTTTCCTCGCACTCGTCGGCGAAACCGTTATACGGAATCCTGTCAACCCATATATCGTCCAGCATAGCCGGAATTATGATTTCGCTCGCCGTCGCCGTGCCTATCGACACCTCGTAGTAGCGTTCTATCCACCACTCGTAGTGGTATTCCTCTATATATTCGAATTTAAGCCCCGGCGTACACAAAAGCGGGTTGCTTTGCCACCCCGCATAAAAAACGAAGCCGTCCGGGTAATACGGTAGGTAGCCCGCCGCCGCCGTAAACGAGGAGTTTGTGTACCAGTCTATAAAGCCGCTGCCTGCGCGGCCGGGTGAACGATAGTCCTCGATATAGTCGAAAGCGGGGGTCCTTGCTATCGACTTGACGTACGCGTACTGCCCGACATAACCAAAGGGGTTAACATCAAGCCCTAAATCACAGCCCAAAACAATCAAGCGGTCAGCCTCCACGGGAGTAAAATAGTCGTCCTGCCAGCCGGCGGGTATAACCGCGGCGTCGGTATAAATCGTCATATCCCAATTACAATCGTTAAACGCGCCCTGCGAAATAGTTTCCACCGTGCTTGGTATCGTCAGGGATTTCACGTTATAAAGCCCGTCAAAAGCGCCGGGATATACCTGCCTTATTGTGTCCGGCAGCATGACCGACCGTATATTATTGCTGTCGTACCCGCCGCGGGCAGGCTCACTGTAAAAAGCCCAGCCGCCAAGGGTGACCACCGGCTTTAAACCGTTTGCCCCGTCGTTGTACTGCGAGGGTATGACGACGTGCCGTTCCTCTCCGCGGTACTCCGTCAGCATGTACCCGCCCGCCTGAGAATTGTACGCAAAAGCAAACCCGTCGTCCGCGCCAAACGCGGGCTCTGTTCCCGCCGGACCCGCAAACAATACAATCGTCAGCGCGGAAACAAAAAGCGCCAGCACCAAAGCAAGGGTCAATCCTGCCCTTAATAGCCGCGAACGACCCGCCAAGAATATGTTATTTGTATTTATCTTGTCGCTCATAAGAAAAAACCCCCTCGTTTAAAAATTGAAACATACTTATACTTTAAACGCAATATTAGCTGCAGTGTAAAAATAAGAATGCCTGTCCGCAGTTTGTGTCCTCATACGATGAAAATACACCCCTTTACACCAAGTGGCAATACATTATAACACGTTTAAAATGCCGTGTCAAGATTCTTGCGGCTAAAGCGCAAAAACTTATTTGCAATTCCCTAAAAAATGGCATCAAAAAGCAGTTGATATTTTATCCGGTTTGTGCTAAAATATCAAACATGAAAAAGTTTTTATCAAAAACCCTACACGCTTTGTTTATTTGCGTCATCCTTATTTGCGTCATCATTGCCGGCTCTTTCGTGCTATTGGGTTGCCCCCCCTGCGGGGACAAATGCTGCGGCGGGGGGTGCGACGGCTCTTGCGGCTGTCCCTGCGACGACTGCAAAAAATATGTGCCGGGGCTTGGCGAGATAGGCTATTACAAGTTGCCGGACAGTTTTTGGCTGAAGTTGGTTTTTCCCGACGGCGAGCTGCGAGATTACGTTAAGTGGCATGGTAATCATAACGGCGAATACCACGAGATATTTTATTATGACAGTCTTTTAAGGGGTGAGACGGTGAAAAAATGCATCGCGCGCATCACCAAGGATGTGTACGCCGCATTTAAGTGGGAAAACGACGGCTGGACGATAGACGGCGATTTTTTTGATGCAAAAGCGGCGGGGAAAGCGGCTTACGAATTGTTTTTTACTATTTTTACAGGTATGGAGGGGGCTTTTGTTTCCGAGCAACCCGTAGACGTGGACGGGATTGAAGTGCCATGCAAAAAATATTCGCAGACAGCAGGCGGTAACACGTCCTTTTACTGGCGGCCGGCCGGCATTGATTTTTGGATAAAATGCGAGTCGTTTATGTCGGGATTACCGTTTGAAATCCACGCCGCAAAGCTGGATATGTCGCTTTCCGCTTTGCCCGAATTTGTTATATTGCCTTTTTTGAACACGCCCTAATACCTATGAGGAGACAAAACAAGTGGGGAGAAACGTGAAGAAAATCGGTTTGGCTTATATTCTTTTTGGGATTCTGTTGCCGACGGTTCTTTTGTGCGGCGCGGGGTTTTTCGTTTTTGCAGTTATAAAAGATATCGATGTGTTAAAAATAGCGTGGACGCCCATGTTTTTCGGGCTTACGCTTCCGCGTCCGGTCGAACTTATTGCCGCGGCCATATTGTTTGTTTTGTCGGTAATTATTTACGCCGTCGCATTAAATAAAGCCCGCTATGTAAGAAGACTGCGTAGATCGGGCGGTTGTCCGAAAGCATACAAAGGCGGGGGTGCTTATGCGTTTGCCAGCTATGCCCCGCGCGACAATAAAACAGTTTCGCAGACGATATGTCAGCTTCAGGCGGCGGGCATAAACGTATGGTTTGACGAGGAAAAGGCGGGCGACGACAGGATGGACCGCTTAGCTCACAAAATCGACGGCTGTACGGTTTTTATCATGTTTCAGTCGCGGTCGTTTATGCGGTCGGCGGATTGCTTGGGAGAAATCAGCCGCGCCGTCAAAGGCAATAAGTCCATTATCCGTATAATTTTACATGATTGCGAGTTACCCGCAGGCCTTAGGGTATATCTTGACGCCATTCAGGCAATCGACTACCGTTTTGGTATGCAAAACAAGCTGCAAAAGCTTATCACCTTGTTGTGTCCCGGATGCAGGGACAGGGGGTAGGGAAGATGGATCAGGAATCAGGGTCGGTGTATTAATAACAAGCCAATGGTGTGCAAAACGGACATTCGGAATAATCGAAAGTCCGTTTATTCATGAATGGTTATTCTGCCCTTACCTTATTCCTGATCTCTAATTCAAAGTTATATCGTACTTAAACTCCACCTTGCAATCGTCTACTAAATCCCCTCCAGATTCGATATACCTCAGGTATTCCTTGTGCTTGTATCTGTAAAATCTATCGTGTAACATAAGCGCGTCGCAGCCGTCCCGTCTTGAATGCTCTAAAATCGACAGAATATCTTCGGTGATATGCTTCTCTATTCCTTTTTTTATGGCCGGCATGATTTCTCTGCTGACGTCGCCCTGTATGTCGCCCACCGCCGCGTAAAGCTTTCCTCTTTCCTCAAACTGAAATTGTGCGCTTGTCTTTACCTTCAAAACGGGTACGCCCTCTTTAAAATCCGCCTTTATTTTCAAGTCTTTCTTGACTAAAAAGCAGGTCAGGTCGGTTATAACCGCGTCCTTTACTTTTATGTCGTCTAAAAGGATGACGCCGTACTTGGTTTCGGGGTCTATCCACGCAAGACCGTTGGTCGGGAGTCTCTCCCATACAGCCTTTAATTTGCCTTGTGTGAAAATCCCGATTTTACCCGCGCGTTGCACCACGGTGGGTTTTTCCTTTTCGCTACCGCCGCTTTCGCCGTTGTCACCTCCGCCTCCGCCCGCGCCCTCGCTTTTGCCGTCACCCCCCTTTTTATCTCCGCCTCCGCCCTTTTCCTCTTTTTCCTCGGTTTCCTCCTCTTTTTTGTTTTCTACCGCTTCGTTGCCCTCCACCGCCGTCATGTTCTCCGCCTTATCTCCCATCATAAAGCAGGGCATAACCGAGGTTTGCGACTTAGAATAGATATCGCTTAAAAATAGCACCAATTTCTGTGAATAATTGTGCGAGCCGTGCCCTAAATATTTAATCAGGTTTTCCGTGTCCATTTTTTTAGTGTAATCTGTCAGCTTTTGGACAAACTCGCCCGCGTCCTTATTGCCCGACAGCATAAGGCGTATCCCCGGCGAAACCTTGCCCGAGCTTAAAAGGTATTCAAGCTCGTTAAGCACGCCCTCCTCCGCCTTCGCTTTACCAAAAACTATCAGCGCGCAATGGTGCAGCTCCAGCTTGCGCCCCAGGGAAATGCCGATGTTCTCGAACGCCGTGCTAAGCGTCCTGCCCTCGCCGGGAACGACGATAGTTTTGTCCTCCGTTCCGCCGCCCTCCTCGGGCAAAACAATCCCCACCGTGCATCTTAATCCTGTTTCTGTCCTGTCGATGCCTATTACCGTGACCAATGCATCCATTTCGACCTGCGGACGACCGGCGGCTGCGGGCAGGGCGAACATCAAGATGCCTATTACGGCGACGACGATTTTCATGATTAAAAGCGTCGTTTTGTGGTTTAAATGTTTTTTTTCAGGCTTCATTCCCGCGCCTGCTACGCTTTTTTCAGGCTTCACTGTTACGGCTCCTTTGTTTGATTTTCGCACTGAAAATGGGTTGCAATAATTCTCCGGACACCCTTTTATTTTGCCTTATTTTTAATACGACGGCAATTAAAAACACAAACAACGGCACCAAATAATTGTTGAACAGCGCGGCGAAACGAACGATAGGCTGTGTGCAAAAATAATACAGCGGATACTCCTCGGTGAAGATGAAAGTTGCCATCGTAAAAACAACGATTGCGCCCGCAAGCGACACCAAACGGTTGCCATTCGCCCCGAAAATGTATTTAAGGTTGCGGGTTAAAAAGTAAAAAACCAGGGCGAACTGGATGAATAACGTAAAAATCCACACACTGAAAAGGATGAGGTCGAATCTTCCCATCATATAGCTTGTCGCGGAGTAAAAAAGCATGGTCGATATGTTGTTTCCGTAGTCTAATAGGTGTGGGATCCCTCCGAACGCCATAAACAGCACGCTAGAAAAAAACAGCGCGATAACCGCTCCTAAGCCCGCCCCCACGGGCGCATATAAAAAGAATCTTTTGTCTTTTTTTATCTGACCCAAAAAAATCAGCATATAAGGAATGTCGCCGAACCAAAGCGGGTAAAGCGACATATTTTTTAATATAGGGGCAAAGCCGCCGCTTAAAACGGGCAAAAGCCGGTCAAATTGCACGTTGCCCACCACCAACAAAAACATCAGCACCATGACGCCTAAGATAAACGGCGCGGTGATTTCGGCTAATCTGCCTATTCCGCGCAGAGTTTTTGTTCCTACCGCGAACAAAAATACGCCCGCAGATATTTGCGCAACCCATTCGGAAAGGCCCTCTTGAAGATTGATGTTGAAAAATACCCGTATCTCGGACACGAGCAGCATCAGCTTTAAGGAGAGGCAAAACAGCATCAAAGCCGCAATTATCCTGCCTCCGACCTTACCCGCTCCCTTATCCAACAGGTTGTAAAGGGAGCGGTTAGGCTGCATCTTTATGGTAAACATAATCAACAAAAGTACGGCTAATTCTAAGGCAAGCACAAAAATTACCGAGATATAGCCGCTTGCACCCCCCGTCTTAACCATCATGGTGGGCAGGAGGAATATCTTTTGCGCCATTATTACCAAAAAGGCGGCTATGGCGAATTGTCGGGAGGTGATTGATTTCATGTTTTCATTATACTCCATAATTTACTGCCTTAGTTTTTAATGCTCAATGCGCAATGCTCAATGCGCAACGAAGGACAAATTTAAGTAATTTACCTTGAATGAAAAGCATGGATACGCTCAAAAAAAACACGACCGTCATTGAGCATTGCGCATTAAAAAAGAGCATTCTGTCATTATTTTTTTCTGGTTTGGTTTATATTCGGCACCGACTCTGGCCTTTTATTCATATTGCGCAGCGAGCCGCGGTAAAAGGAATCCTTAAGGTCGGGGAAAACAAGGGGTGAAAGCGGCGCGAGATAGGGCGTCCCGAAGCTGTCGAAATTGACAAGTTCCGTTATAACAATCAGTACGCCGAAAACCAGCCCGTATATACCGCCTATACCCCCTAAAAACGTAAAAACAATCCGCAGCATACTGAAGGTCCCCACCTCGTCTGGCACGGTGTAAAGGGCGATCGAGCTTAAGGCGATTATCATCACCGCGGGCGAGGAGATTATTCCTGCGCGCACCGCCGTTTCGCCCAAAACAAGCGCGCCCACTATGCTCATCGCCATACCCACGGTGCGAGGCATCCTAACCGACGCCTCGCGGATTATTTCAAACAGCAATAGTACAAGCAAGATTTCCGTCAGCGGTTTTAACGGAATCCCCTCCACGGCGTTTAAGAGGGTCACCAAAAACTTAAGCGGAATCATGTCGATGTGGAAAATCTGTATCGCCGCGTAAAAGCCGGGCAGCATTATCGCCAAAAACGCCGCAACATACCGCAACATCCGCAGCAGAGAGGCTATCACATTGTGGCGATAATAATCCTCTCCGGTCTGAAAATCCTCTACAAACAAAAACGGCGCGGTCAGCGCGATAGGGGAGCCGTCCACGAGTATGACCACGCGGCCCTCCATCATTTTGGCGGCGGCGACGTCAGGCTTTTCCGTGCTTCCCGTCTGGTGGAATATCGAATACGGATGCGGCTCGATAAGCGGCGGCAGGTAATTGGTGTCCCCCAAGGAATCTATGTCTATACTTTGCAGTTTTTTGCGAATCCTGTTTATGACCTTGGGATGGGCTATGGTGGAGATATAACACAGCGCGACGGCAGTGCTGCTCACCCTGCCTATCTTCATTTTTTCCACGGCAAAGGCAGGAGATTTCACGCGGCGGCTAAGTAGACCCAGATTGACGCGCAAATCCTCGATAAAGCCTTCGCGCGGTCCTCTTAACACCGCTTCGGAGGGTGGTTCGGCGATGGCGCGCGTCTCCCACTTGCGCGTACTTATCACTAGAAAGCCTTCCATTCCGTCCACGACGACGACGCTATCGCCCGACAAAAGGTCGTCCATAACCTCGCCGTGCTTTACCTCGGCGGCGGCGGAGTAAACCGCGTTTTTGCTAAGCTCGTCCAAGGAAGCCCCGTCGGCGCGTTCTAACGCGTAAATAAGGGCGCGGATGGCAAAATTATCAGTCAGTTCGGGGCTGAACAACGCAACGGCTTGTTTTTCCCCGACCAAAAACTCCCTTTTCGTAATTTTGTCGGGGGTCGCCATGTAAGACAGGATTTTGTCTACTTTTTCCACAAAGGTATTTTGTGTCAAATAAATACGATTTATTTGCGGGTTTTGAATATTTGAACGTAAAACGGGGGCAAATATTTTTATCACCTCCAACGAAGCGAGAGTTATGCGCCCGCTTGCGGGCACATGACCAAGCGGGGCAAAGCGGGTAAAGAGTTTAAATCTCGCCGCTTGCGGTTCAAGCACGCGCTGAAAGCGCGGGGTTCGGGGTGTCGAACCCGACAAACCGTAAACGGTTTGTCGGGTCTGCGACAGAAAATCCCAAAAAGGTGAGGTGTCCCGAGGTTTAATTCCTTTTATTTGCGATAACGTATTCGCTTTTGTTGACTTGCGGTTTTTTTTTGTGGTATACTGCATCTTGAAAAAACATTGCCGACAGCGGCAAAAAAAGGAGGGAGAAAAAATGGAAGGCAACCGAAATTTGATTAT
>Ga0123353_10009260_pt1 | contig 13561 bp, 9 predicted proteins | sample TergutLab28metaG_3_FD_92763 | JGI IMG/M metagenome (GOLD analysis project Ga0123353, IMG submission 92763) | Labiotermes labralis P3 segment gut microbial communities from Petit-Saut dam, French Guiana - Lab288 P3 | ecosystem: Host-associated > Arthropoda: Insects > Digestive system > Gut ... | reverse complement strand
ATGGATTGCTCAATTGCGCCAAATCTATATCGCGTTCCACCAATTGTGAGAAATAGGGCGTAAAACCAATGGCAAGGATAAATCCAAATATAAAAGCGACCAATGTTGTAAACGTAACTTCGGAAAAAAACTGTTTTATCAAGTCGCTTATTCCCGCCCCGTTTGCCCTGCGAATACCAATTTCATTCATACGGGTTTCGCCCTGCGCCAAAAACAGGTTCATGAAATTGGTGGTGGAAAGGAGTAAAATAATGAATGCCAAACTACTAAGCAATAACACAAATCCAATGCTGCTTCGTTTTCCAAGTCCAAAATCGGCTTTTGAAAAAAGATAAATATCGGTAAGCAACTCTGTCTCTCCGTAACATTTCGCATTAATCCGTTTAGCAAAGTCATCGGATAAAATTTCGCTATAGGCTTGCTCAATGGATTTACGAACGTCGTTAACCGATGATTTCGAATCAACAAGGTAAAAAGTAAAAAATTCAAGTCCAAGCATATCCTGAACATCCGGTATGGATTTTATACCACCCAATATATCAAAAGAAAAATGGGTATTGGAGGGAAGTTGTTCCACTACGGCATCAATTGTATAGTCAATATCATTAACATTCACAGTTTTACCAATGGCAGCACTTGTACTGCCAAATATAATATTGGCGTATTGTCGTGTAATAACCAAGGTATTGGGCGCTTTTAATGCCGTTTGAGGAGTTCCTTCGATAAATGTGAGTTGAAAAATTTTAAAAAATTCAGGGTCAACATAGAGGAGTTCCAAATCCTGAAAATGGTCGGGCTTGTAAATAAGTTCAACCGTTCCCTCTTCATATATTTGCGTGCAGACTTCAACTCCGGCAATCTTGTCAGGTATTTCTGAATATGCCTTTCGTAGATTTTTCGGGAAATGTACAATACCTGTAATTTGGTGGCGAACAGTATTTAAACTGACTATACGCTCGCTATTGGCAAAATGCCTGTCAAAACTTAATTCATTAGTTACAAACAACAACAGCATGATTGATACGGATAAGCCTATGGATAAGCCAATAATATTCAATGCCGACAGCCATCTGTTGCGAAAAATTCGCTTTAAAAAGAAATCCATAACCTGCTATATAATTACGTATTAAATGCCCATATACAACTCACGACCTCGGTGACAATTTCACCATGTATAATATCCATGGGAGTGCTGCTTGATACATTGGTTTCTATTTTCTCTTACAGAAAAATATTAAAATCTGAAATAACATTATACTAAATAAAACTCATTATAAGGCTCTGGAGCTAAAGGACACCTAGGATCTGGAAAATCCCAATTTTCATTACCATAAGCCATTAATATTATCTTCCAACAAACACCCTTTATATGTCGGCACTTTGAAAAAATCTCACACGCTTTACAAGGACTACCTTCGCTGATTTGTTTTCTTGAGATGTTAAATAAATTAACACTTTTATCAGAGTTCCACATCTCCAAGATTGATTGTTTAGTTAAATCTCCAATGATCAATTCTGGGTGCCAATATAGTTCTTCACAGATAGTGACTTTCCCATCTGGCAATATAATAAAACTCCTTGCATTGCCTGTACAAATGGACCTCTTATGGAATTCTGCCTCTCTTACCTGATCTGTATAGTGATACTTACAGTCTGCCTCAGACATACTGATTGATATGTTTGATATACATGCTGCTACTGAATCAATATATATTTCTAATTCTTTATAAAATTTTTCTGAAATTTTTATTTTATTATAATGTGCTGGACTTTTGTAAATTGATGGGCCAGCTGGTGAAATTCTAATTTTTTTTATGTTTTTATACTGTATAAGTTCATTTATAAGTGGCTCAATCTCAGCACTTATTGATTGATTATATTTGGTAATAATCGTATGTACTTGCCATTCAAAGCCCATTTCATCTAGTAACTTCATTGTCTTACGGATTTCCTCTATATAATTAGGACCTGTGCCCAAAGTTGCACTCAAAGTATGAGGATTAATAGAGTCTAAAGATATTTGAAATTTAAGCATTTCTATAGTTTTCAAATATTTAAGTGTTTCCTCCTTTACAGGAATTTTTGTGGAAATTAGAGGGAAATAGCCATTAATACTGAATTCACGGAGGATTTCTTTATAATTTTTATGTAATAATACTTCCCCCCCATTAATATCCAATTCAACAATACCCGATGCTTTAGCATCTTTAATAATATTTACTATTTGTTGAACACTCATGTGATATCCAGTGCTACGACGAGATCTATCTGCATAACAATAAGTACAATCTGTATAGCAATCAAACAATAGCTCCAATGTGGCAGAAATAGGTTTATATAATCGTTGATTATTAAAATCTACTTCTTTGCAAATGAACATATCCGGAGTATAAAGTTCATTCCTATTCATATGGTTTTTCTCTATCAGGACATTCTTGGGCAAAAACATAGTATTTTCTTCTGTTTTTATTGAGAAAGATTTTTTATTCCCAATGTATCTTGAGACCACACGAATAGTTTCATCTATGGTTAAACCAAAATATTCAGAAATATTAGTCAAGCAATCGCTAAGACATGATTTACCATTGAAAAAACTAAGTAATTGTGCATTAGCTGGGTGTATCAGTGATAGCCAAGGATCGCTGAATTCTATATCAACACCAGGTTCTTCATATGTGCCAATAATGCATCTTTTCACATCATTGCGCAAGTAATATGCAGGGTTTAGTATATATGTTTTATCGTTATTCATGTGATTATTTTTTAAATAGTATCAAACCTCTCACCCTTTGGCGAATACTTTAGTAAATTTGTTATATTTTCGGTAGAAATTAATTATATACAAAATAATTGCAAAGCGAATTCGATAAATTACACGTTGCATTTGCATGGAAAAAGAATCGAAATTGTAAAAAGACATATTTCACAGGATTTCTGCTTATCTCAATTCATATACATTAGAAAACCTTCTTTTAAGCTATGTAAAAAAGAGTTCTTAGTATTTACTAATTACAAAATTCTAAACATCAAGATATTTTAGCACTTACTAAATGCCAAAACATCTTGATGTTTAATGTGAATGACGAAGCACTTATTTCTTCTTTTTACAACCAGGTTGACAATTCTTTTTACAAGAGTCGTTGCACGGCCCATCTTCTTCTTCTTCTTCTTCTTCTTCTTCTTCTTCTTCAGGGTCAATACCTCCTAAAATTTTTTGGAGTTGTTTTTTCTCCATTTCATTAGCACTAATTTCATCAAAAGTGGCTAAAGTTTGCGTTTCTTGCTGTTTCATAATACATTTGTTAAATATAAAGCCTACTCTTAAGCTTTTCGGCAAACGCTCTGTTGTATTTCAACGAATTTTGGCCTATTATAGTAAAATCCCCTACATATCAGATACAAGCCAACCTACTTATTAAAGTTGCAAATTTGAGTTGAAACAAACTTGCCGGTCTTATATTTGCCAAAATTATCAAGCGTTTCAGACAATTGCTTCACAGCTATTTAAGGTACAACGCCATTTGTTCCCAATGGCTAAAAAAGACCTCCAGTATGACGGAAGAACATCCCTTTGATTCAAATAACTTGGGAATGTTCTGGCTTATTCATTGTAAAAGATTGTTACTTTTACGCCTTTTTAGTGCTATTTCCTTACAAATTCCCGGAATATAACAGGACTCAATCCTGTGTCTTAGGCACCTAGGGGGACAGGGTAAGGTAATTATGAACTACAGACTTTGTGTTACCTAATCTCTTCGGGCGCCCTGGTTATCGCCCCCTGCCAACAGACGCACGCGATGGCAGGAGGCTAATAGCTCCAAGTCATTTTTCCCGAGCGCCCAAATATTGGGTGCGATTATAGGGGACAACTTCCGTGGTTTGCGGTTCTGTCTACCCCCTTGAAGAGAAAACTGCAAAATGTCTGATTCGGATATAGTAGGATTACAATCAGAATTGATATCAGTACGTATTAGTGATACACTAAAAGCAAAACAATCAACAAGATATTTGCCAATTCGAATCAAATATTTGTATATGTTAATTTCCTTCACAGCACATTAGATTATTTTGTACTGAATAGTTCGACAAAAATAATGCAAAAAGGTTTAATTGAACCCAAATAATTCTTTAGAAAAAAACGGAAAGTTTGGTCAGGCAAAAACAGGGTATGGGCTAAATCGCGTCAAATCCAGACTGAAACAGATTAATGAGTCGTGGATAGCAGGCATCATTTTGGTGCGTAACTTGGTCAAGTTGGCCAGGGGCGTGTGCTCTATGACTTCCGGTGAAAGATAATTTCATGGAGTAATTTTTCAGCATTCATGAGTAACTTGTTTCACCCCCTTTATCCGAGCGTGGAGTTTATAAACTATTAACTCCTCTGATAAAGGTATCGCTTGATGCTCTTCTTGGGCGTCTTCTCAAACTCCTCCGGAAAGATTTGAATCTTAGAAACTTTCGCGTAATTGGGACGCTCCTCATTAATCAGGCGCAAATTCTCATCCATAATCTCCTGCAACTCCTGATCGGTCAACTTTGCTGCCGCCGCCAACTCAAAGTTGGGATATACGAGCGCTACTAACTTATCATCTTTCTCAATGACCAATGACTCTGAAACATAAGGCATATTGTCTAATGCGCCCTCAATCTCTTCGGGATAGATATTCTGCCCCGATGGCCCGAGGATCATGTTCTTGCAACGCCCTTTGATGAACACAAAGCCCTCCGCGTCCATCGTGGCCATATCTCCGGTCTTGAGCCATCCATCGGGGGTAAAGGCAGCGGCAGTGGTCTCAGGATCTTTATAGTAGCCCAACATTACATTATCTCCGCGGGTTTGAATCTCTCCCGCAACATTCTGAGGATCGGGTGAATCAATGCGAATCTCCATGCGAGGCGCTGCATAGCCGCAAGAGAAGGTTTTATTTTTGCGCCAAGGGGCATAAGCGATAATGGGGCCGCACTCCGTCATGCCATACCCAACGGTAAAGGGGAAGCCCACCTTTTTAAAGAATTGCTCCGCCTCTCTGTTGAAGGGTGCGCCGCCAATGATTACCTCCACAAAATTGCCGCCAAATACCTGCACCAAGGTGTCGTGTATTCGGCTTCGAATCTTGGATTCAATCACCGGCAACCTCAGTAATACCCTCATAGACATTTTATTGAGCATTGGTTGCAATTTGGTTTTGTATATCTTTTCAATGATGAGGGGCACGGCAATGATGATGATGGGACGCACCTCGGCAAACGCTTCCATAATGATTTTGGGAGAGGGCATTCGGGTGAGAAAGTGGACGTGGGCGCCCACCGTCATCTCGTAGATGAACTCGAACGCCATGCCATAGACGTGCGCCAAAGGCAACATAGAGACCACACTGGTACCCGCAGCCACCTCAGGAAGCACCTCCTGGCCAAAAAGGGCATTAGAGTAGAGGCTGCGGTAGGGCAGCATCACCCCTTTGGAGAAGCCGGTGGTGCCAGATGTGTAGTTGATCATAGCGAGCTCTTCAGGACTATCTACATGATATTTAATATGTTCTTGCCTAAAACTTTTGGGATACCTCTTTCCGAAGCGCTCGTTGAGGCTCTCCCTAACCTCAAAGACGTGGGCCTCCTTGGCGAAAGGAACGGAGAAGTCGGTGATGAGCACCACCGCTTCGAGGTTGGGCATCTCAGTCTCTGACAACCCTTCCCACACGTGGTCGCCCACAAAAAGGATGCGCGATTCGGAGTGGGTGACAATATGGTGGACGCTGCTCTCTTTAAATTCGTGCAGAATAGGCACAATCACAGCGCCATACGTTAAGGTAGCCAGATAGACCACCGCCCAGTTCGCCTGATTGCGGCCACAAATTGCCACCTTGTCGCCCTTCTTTAATCCACACTCCTCAAATATGATGTGAATTTTTGCGATTCTACGTGCAACATCTTTATAGTGAAGACATTCACCTTTATAGTTGGACAACGCAGGAAAGTTCCAGTGCTCCTTTATACAATTTTCAAAAAGTTTATTTAACGATTTTTCCATAACGGTTTCGGATGTAAAGATTTTTTTTAAAACTTTATAACTATCATATTATACGACAATGTTCTGCATATTGCAGAGGTGTTTGTAGAGTCCGTTTAACTGCATCAACGCTTCATGTTTCCCCTGTTCAATAACCACACCATCCCGCATCACCACAATTTCGTCGGCATGTTGAATGGTGGAGAGGCGGTGGGCAATGACGAGGGTGGTTCGGTTCTCCATCAGTTTGGTAAGGGCATCCTGAACAAGGCGCTCGTTTTCGGTGTCGAGGGCTGATGTGGCTTCATCGAGGATGAGGATGGGCGGATTTTTGAGGACGGCACGGGCGATGGCCAAGCGTTGACGCTGACCACCGGAGAGTTTGACGCCACAATCTCCGATGTTGGTTTGGTATCCCTGCTCCATCTGGACAATAAATTCGTGGGCGTTGGCAATTTTGGCGGCGCGATAGACCTCCTCTTCCGAAACCACCTCTAAGCCAAAGCAGATATTTTGATACACGGTGTCGTTAAAGAGAATCGGCTCCTGCGTCACAATGCCCATAAGGTTGATCAAATCTTTGGGTTGATAACGTTTAATGTCAATCCCATCCAAAAGCACGGCACCTTCATGCACATCGTAAAAACGGGGGACTAAATCCACGAGTGTTGACTTTCCGGCTCCGGAAGGCCCGACCAACGCTACCATCTTCCCCTTTTTGACGGTAAGGTTGATGTTTTTTAAAACAGGCTCCTGTGCGTATGTAAAGTTCACATTTTTAAAGGTGATGGAGTCGTCAAAAGAGGGCTTGGAAATGGCGTTGGGCGCTTTTTTGATCTCCGGCTCCACATCGAGAATGGCAAATATCCGCTCCCCGGAGACCAAACCGCGCCGGATGATGGCAAAGGCGTTGGAGATGGACTTGGCAGGCTCCAACACCCTCCAGTAGAAACCGATATAGAGCACAAAAGACGCCCAGCCCATGCCTAAGTTCCCATGTATCTGCAACCAGCCGCCATAAAAGAGGATGCCGATGGCCACCGAAACACCCAAAAACTCGGAGAGGGGCGAGGCGAGTTCCTGACGGTTAAAGACCTTTTTGGTGGTTTGCCGATGGGCGCTGTTGGTCTCCTCAAACTTCTTTTGCACATAGTTTTGTGCGTTAAATGCCTTGATAATCCTTGAGCCTGAAATGGCCTCTTCAAACTGGCTGATGATGCGTCCCATCAACCTTTGGGTATCGACTGCCCCCCTTTTGAGGCTTCGGGTCAGGCGCCCAATCACCACCGCAGTGATGGGGAGGGTGAGGAGGGTGACCAACGTGAGGCGGGGCGACATATAAAAGAGTGCCAAAAGGAAGCCTATCACTAAGATAGGGTCTCTAAAGATGATGTGAAATGAGCTGGCTACCGAATTTTGTACCTCCGTAACGTCGTTGGAGACGCTTGAGAGGATGTCCCCTTTTCGCCGGTCGTGGAAGTAGCCGATATGGAGGCGGGTGATTTTGTGAAAGAGATCAGAGCGGATGTTGCGCATGATGAGGGTACGCATCCGCACCAAAATCCGTTGCGACCAGTAACGGGTGAGGTTTGACAGAAAAGTGGTGAAAATTAAAAAAATACATACGTAAAAAAGCCCGTTCAGCACTCCGTTACGGTGCAATATTCCGCTTAGGTAGAAAGTGAAGATCGACTTAAAATAGTCAATGGAGAGGGCGAATTCGGGTTGAACAGCAACCGGTTCATAGCTTTGGGGTTCAAACAACACCTGAAGCAACGGCTCAATCAATGCAAAATTTGCAATCCCGAACACCACGCTACATATACATATCACCAAATATTGAGGCCAAAATCTATAATAAGGTTTACCGTAAGCAAGGATGCGTAAAAAACTCTTCATATTCTATACAATCTCTTCATATTCAACATAATTTCCCTCTGACTTCTCAATCCGCTTCTTCTTTTGGGCGCCATGGACCGAATTTTGGGCACCCCAGGCCGAATTTTGGGCACCCCAAGCCGAATTTTGGGCGCCATGTACCGAATTTTGGGCGCCCCAAGCCGATTTTTGAGCGCCATGTACCGAATCTTGGGCGCCCCAGGCCGTTTCGCCTCGCATCCCCCTCCCCGCTTGGGATTGCCCCCCTGTTCGCGCCTCATACCCAAACTGGTTTTCCACACTCTTCTGAAAACGCTTCTGCACCCTTCTCAGCCACAACCGGACGATCCATGGAAGCAGGAGCGTGAGGAGAAACCCTCCCAGAAAAATGAAGAATACCACAGAAAAAAACATATCCATCAAAACAATCTTTTCATGGTTTACGTGTCTTTATGGTGCCGCTGCTCAGTTGCACCGAAAGGATGCGTCCCTCGGTGGTAAACCCATGAAGCACTCCGTTTTCATCAATCGTCACTTCCGCGTCCTGCTTGATCCGGTTGCGTCTCTGCAACACCACCGCAATCGAGCCGTCTGACCTAAGCAGATAGTCTTTTTCGGCGCCATAGAGCAACCAATAGTGGGTGGCTTGGGCATGAGTGAGCAAAACGGGACGTTGTTCTATTCTATCTTCGGGGATAAATGGCTTGAAGTCAGCCACTTCTTTACCTGTCTTGTCGTAGAGCCGCAAAGCGTTATCGGTGTGAATCATAAACACTTCATACTCTTTTTGGGCAAGACGGTCAAAGAGAAAAGGCCCTTTCCTGACGCGAGTGGGGAGCGTTTTGGGGAAGCCCGGAACCATTCGACCGAGTATATCGAGCAGGCAAAGCTCTTTGCCATCAGAGACATAGAGCATTTGCAGTTTATCGTTCTTATAAAAATCAATCTGGACAATCTGATCAACAAGGGAAAACTTTTTGGAGGTGCGCCAAGTCTGCCTCCCAACTGCATCTTTCAACACCAACGCACCTTCGGGCGTCTGCGTTATCGTCTCACTCTTCCTTGATGCATGGTTAAAGATTTTGAACGTAGCCACATTCATGGGGAGAGGTTCGTTGTCCACAGCCTCTTTGGCTACACTTTTTGCCGGCGTACTCCCCTGTTTATAGTTGTCGGCCGAGAGGAGAAAATTGACGTAAGGATTTCCGCCCAAAGAGGTTACCTGAATAAGAGCCAACGAGTAGTCAAAGGGGTCGAGCGCCGTTTCAATGAGGGAGGTGTAGCGAGGATCGCACATCTTGATGAGGGAATCCCTCGCCTGAGCGCCCTGCAAAACGCAACTAATCCCCGATTCATCCATCCACTTACCCCGAATCCGTCCTTGCCTCATCAAACTGTAGAGCGATAACGTTTTGCCGTATCCGGTCACCAATGTCTCAAGCGACTCCTGAGACCCAAAAAAGAGGGTATTCTCCATAATCGTAACGTGCGATTCGGTACTTTTCGCAAAAAACGGGCCGAAAAATGCAGAGAAGGCTCCGGCAGAAGGGTTGGGCAAAATGAGCGGTGGCTGTTTTGGGTCGGCAACGGGAAAGCTCAGGCTCTTTCGCGCCTGTTGTATCTGGCTTGACCGTACTATTGTAACCCATTGATACTCTCCTTTTACATCTATCCATGCCAACGCAGCCTCCGCCGGATAGAGCATCATAAACCATTCATTCAATTTCTTTTGCGTTTTGCTTTCCCACGCGGCAACCTGAGATTCTGCACGCTTGTCTCTCTTGTGGATCTCCAAATAGTTTCCGTATTGATTTCGGTAACGTTCAAAATCGGAGAGCGAAAACGTAATGAGCGCCATGGTGGAGGAGGGAACTGACTCCCAAATCTTTATTGGCGCAGGAACCTGATTTTTTAAGGTGGCAAAAAAGTCTGCGTCCCCTTTATCGGTAAGCAAGCGTCCACTGAAATGGAGGAACTCACCCGAAGTTGCGCCATCGAGGGCAATCCATGACGCACACTTGGAAAAGAAGTCGGCATATTGCTGCATCCGTTTCCCCAGCAGGGCGCCAAAGAGTTTGTCAAACTGCCGGACATTGACATATACACTACCCTCAGACGAAGAAGAAGAGAGGACAACTAAAGACTCAAAAGCCTGATTATCCATAAGTGAGCGTCCACTCATCAAATGGCGGATCGACGACTCTACCACAACAGGAGTGGTACCCGCCAGCAGAAAACCGTCGGCAACGGCTATATACAAGAGTGATGGCTCCTTAAAGAGCCGGTATATATCAACTTTATTAAAACGTTTGTAGAGCGTGGCGCCCCCCATCTCGGTACAAAGGCGTTCAAAAAGGTTTTCTCCGTCCGAAAAAATTTTGAAATTCAGTCCCAACAACACGTGCACATTGTTTTTTCCGGTATGGTGCACCGAAAAGAGGGCATCCGTAAGCGAATTTCCCGAAAGAAAAGGCAAAAAACGCGACAATCCATTCTCTTCGGCACAAAAACGACCCAAAAATGCCTTATCTGACGAATATGTTTCATACAGGTCATCAAAAGATTTAAACCGCTGTACAACAAGTGCATCAGGAGGAACGACGCAAAATAATGCGGAAGAATTGACGGGCTTTGCCTGCCGTTTCATCCAGAGAAAACCATACACGCAAGCCCCCAACAGGCTTATAACCAATATGATTTCTGCGATTATACTTCGTTTTGTGATCATACGCTAAATAAGCAAAGGTAAGCAAATTCTTTATACTTTTGCAAAAAATTAGAAACACATCATGATGAACTCAAACATTGACTACAATTTAAATCCGCTCGTTCCCTTCCTCGACAAACTTCCGGAACACTTTACCAAATCAGACATCATCCGCTATATCCGCGCCCACAATATCCGTATGATTAACTTTCGCTACGTCGCGGCAGACGGTCGGCTCAAATGCCTCAACCTCCCCCTTACCAACACGCAATACCTGCAAGAGGTGCTCGCCTGCGGCGAACGGGTGGACGGATCGAGCCTCTTTCCCTTTATCGAAGCAGGCTCAAGCGACCTCTATGTTGTGCCCCGTTTCCGCACCGCCTTTGTTGACCCTTTTTCGGAGATTCCAACGCTAAATCTTTTATGTTCATACTTTACCAAAGATGGGAACCCCCTTGAAAGCGCCCCGGAATACACCTTGCAAAAAGCCCATACGCTCTTTAAAAAGAGCACCGGACTCTCCTTTGAGACGATGGGCGAACTCGAATTTTATGTCAGCGACAAATCCACCTCCCTTTTCCCCACTCCCAATCAGCGCGGCTACCACGAATCGTCTCCATTCAACAAGTTTGAGGCGTTCCGCTGCAAAGCGATCCACCTGATTGCCCGCGCCGGAGGCTTCATCAAATATGGGCACTCCGAAGTGGGGAACTTTGACCTTGACGGATTTACCCACGAACAGAACGAAATTGAATTTCTGGTGGATAACCCCGAATCGGCTGCCGATCAATTGGTGGTTGCCAAGTGGATCATTCGCACGCTGGCCTACCAGAGCGGATTGGACGTCACCTTTGCCCCCAAAATCACCACCGGAGATGCGGGCAGCGGACTCCACTTCCATACGCGACTGCTTCGAGACGGAGCGAGCGTGATGATTCAGGAGGGCCGCCTCTCCCCTGAGGCACGCCGCGCCATTGCCGGCTACATGAGCTGCGCCCCCTCCCTCACCGCATTCGGGAACACCAACCCCACCTCCTACTTCCGTTTAGTGCCGCACCATGAAGCCCCCACCACCGTCTGCTGGGGCGACCGCAACCGCTCCGTATTGGTACGGGTGCCCTTGGGGTGGTTAGGAAAGAACAACATGCTCCCCAAAGCCAACTCCATGGAGCCGAACGATTCTCCCGACATCCCTTCCCGCCAAACCGTGGAGATGCGCTCTCCGGACGGCTCGGCAGATGTCTATCAAATGATGGCCGGCCTCATTGTCGCCGCCCGCCACGGCCTCGAAATGGAACCCGCCGCCGCCCTCCAAATCGCCGAAAAGACATACGTGGACGTGAACATCCACCAAAAAGGCAACGAAGAAAAAATGAAGCACCTTGCACAACTCCCCTCCTCCTGTTGGGAATCGGCCAAAAATCTTGAAACGCAAAGAGCCATTTATGAAGCCTCAGGCGTATTCAGCCCCGCCCTTATCGACGGCATCCTCCAAAAACTCAGGAACTACAACGACCACAACATCCGCGAGCAAGTGAAAAACAACCCCGCACTCATGCAGGAGATGGTTGAGCAATACTACCACTGTGGATAATAAGCAGTTGTATTCATAAATAGATTGTGTTATGGGAGGAAGCACAAAAATTCGGTTTTTGTGGTGGTAAACGAAAGGCCCCATTGGGTAATGACCCAAGAATAGCAGAAGTACCTCTCCATTTTGCTTCTTTCACCCTTTTCCAACTATGGTAGTCGTAATAAAGCATTTTTGGAGATTTTCCCATGATTATATTATTATTTGGGTCGGACTGGTCAATTATGTATGTGCCAAGTCGTAACCCATATTCATCGGGACGATTTCCTGTTTTGTTCACCGTTTTTACCCAACGTCCCTTTCGGTCATAAATCATAAAAGCGCGTGCAAAATACGCTCCAATGATGATTTCATCCTTGGGAAAAATGATGTTATCGATTCCTGCAATTAGAGAAGAATCATGGGTTTCCAAGGGAATGACCTCTTTGACTTGATAAAAATCTGAGAATGGTAAGAAGTATTCTCATTGTCAGGGTTTTTCATCTGCAAAGATAACGATCTCACTGAAAAGTGGACAAAAATGGCACTCCTGCTGTGTTGCTCGTCCACTGAGAATCGATAGTTATAAGGACAAAACGACATGACTTGCGTATTTTTAATATCCATTTTTGCGGAAGTACAGAAAAGATATCTGATATGAACAGCCAAAAAACCAAAATAATGAGCTGTGTGTGAATTATTATAAATATTTGTTGCCTGTACCGAAAAAAAATATACTTTTGCGTGTATATTTAGGAGTTGTGTGCAATGCGCGGGCGACACAGCGTTGCAACAAAAAAGTTCGCCGACAAAAACAGACATAAAAATGTTTGAAAAAAAATGCTATCTTTGCAGAAATTTTAAACAGAGGTAAATGACAAATAAAGTTTTAGAATTTATAGCCAACAAGACTGACGGAAAATGTTACCAATCATTCCGTTATTGTGCAGACGATGAAATTCGTATGCCCACGCTTGACTATGAAGATAAGGACAAACACAAAGACTTTATTTTGGCAAAAAAGTCACACGGCGAAACAGATACAAGTTTGAAAACCACCAAAAATATTAAACCAACAGCCGACAAAATTATCAACAACGAGCCGCTTTTTCACTTCTTTTTGGACGGCTCACGCCGCACCTACAAAGTCGATGACATAGAACTTAATCGCAAAGTCTATCCAATAATTGCAGGACAAATTGGCGTTGTTTGCTGTCAAAGAATATCGTCCGACAAATTCAAATGCCCTAAAATTAGCGAAAATAAACTCGCTTATGAAACAAAATTAGTCTTATCACTGCCAAAAATTGCAAATTCAGAGCCAAGAATAGACGCTAAACTATTTTTTGAAAAATTGAGAAATGAAGTAAACGAACTCGAAACACTAAAAAAACGAGGT
>Ga0123353_10009258_pt1 | contig 13561 bp, 5 predicted proteins | sample TergutLab28metaG_3_FD_92763 | JGI IMG/M metagenome (GOLD analysis project Ga0123353, IMG submission 92763) | Labiotermes labralis P3 segment gut microbial communities from Petit-Saut dam, French Guiana - Lab288 P3 | ecosystem: Host-associated > Arthropoda: Insects > Digestive system > Gut ... | reverse complement strand
TTCGTTTATTCCTTTTTTCATTTTCTGTCTCCTTTGATTTCGATATGTTTTTTTATATATCTATATTATCAAAGGTTTTTATTTTTTTCAAAGTCGTTTTTCATTCATTACAGGAATGCTTTACATCAGAAACGTCGGCTTCGAACGGTATCGAAATAAAAAATTCAGTCCCCTGCCCCTCAATTGAATCAAACCATATTTTCCCGTCGAAAATACCGACTACCGTTGAGAATGAAATATATAATCCCAATCCCGTCCCATCCTTACCCTTAGAAGTGATCATTTGATTAAACAGCTTTTTCTGTATATCTTTCGGAATACCGCCCGCGTCGTCACAGATCGAAAAATCGACCGTTTTTGGTGTTTGTGAAATTTTAAGCCGGATTTTTCCCTTAACGCCATTATAGGCCTGTATGGCATTCATAATAATATTATCAATAACTTGAACCAACGCGTTTATCTCGCCGTTTATAGCAATGCCGTTTACGGCGGTTTCGTCACCCGCAATTTCATACGCCAGTTCGCAGTTATGGCGTATCAACTCATGCTGCATTAATATATTGACGCGCTTCACAAGGTCGCCGACGGTGAAAAACTCTCCCTGCGTTCTTACGGTAAATTTTACCGTTTGATCCTTGACTGTCGTAATGATATCCGACATATAAGAAAGATGGCTCCTTATCTTTTCAAGCTCCTGCTTCATTTCCTGCGCGATCTCTATATAGTCATTCACGGTGACCTCACTGTCACTCAGCGATTCTTCATATTCCTCGATAAGAACTTTGAGGTTTTCCGTTCTCCCCGATATCGCCATTATCGGCGTTTTGAAGTTATGGGCTAACCCGCCCATGAGCTGTCCGAGCGACGCGAGACGTTCCTGTTCAATAAGCATTTTCTGATTTCGCTTTATTTCTTCGGTATATCTTATGGCCTGGGTTATATCGCTTAACAGTAATATACATCCGCAATACGCATTGTCAATTATAAGAGGCGTGAATTCCGCTGAATAATTTTTTATTTCTTTGCCGTCAATCAATGTGAAATCTTTGGTTATCGCCGTACGGCTGTCACGGCAGGTTTCAATTACCCTGCACAGGTCTTCGGCCGATATCCCCGTTTCATTCTTTTTATTGAGAACATTTGTCAGGTTTTCGTTCCTTTTAAAATTTGCAAGGTGGGAAAAGATTCTGGAAAAAGGTTCGTTGAAATCAAGTATATTCATATATTCGTCAAAGACGATATACAGTTCGGAAGACAGGTCGATTACAGTCCTCATCGCTATAGGGGTTATACGCAGCAGGTTAAAACGGAAAATTCCAAGAAAATAAGCGAGTATCGTTATCGTAAAAGCTATGGGCGTCGAAAAGATTGTAAAAAAATTTCCGATGTTGAACGTGTAACAGATATTGACGACAAACGGCGTTACCGTTCCGATCCCTATTAAAATCGCCTGCCAATGGGAATTTCCTTTGCTGTTCAAAGCGAATGAAAATACATAATATATCCCGATTATCAGGCACGCATACGAATAAATTACGTGAAGGTAAAAATACCACCCAAGTAAAATTCCGTTTTTGTCGAAATAGTCGTAACTGACGTAAAACATATGATGCAGAGGGTTCGTCCATATAACGATCTGCGTCAAAGCCGGAATCACGTAAAAAATATGTCTGTTTATTTTTTTCCCCCCTTTTGAAGGGACAAACGAACTGCATATTATCAGCATACTCGCCGGAATTAACGAAATGCCAACGTATGTAAGGTTTTCGAAGAACATTATCCACCCGGTATCGGTATAACCAAAATCTGCGCAGTATTTTTGCGCCAGAACGCTGAAAAGCCAAATAAATACTTCTACGCAAAACGTGGTAAAATATCTCCGCAGTTTATTTTTGACTTTTAAACCAATTACTATAAAAAACAATATACATATCAAAATCAATGAAACATGCGCGATACAAAACATAATTGTGTCCATTTTTATTCTCCCAAACTATTTTATATTTTTATATTCGCGAGCGCTTTTTCGAGATATGCTTTGTCAGGGTTTTCCCAATTAAATGAAAGTTGTGAAAGTTTTTGTACAGTTTCCGTGCAAGTTATATTTACGCGTCTTCCACCCTTCGGAGTTTGGACGAGATCTTCTATCATTCCCCCAAAAATATACGCGTTTTCGGTTTTAGCCGTCTTTTTGACTTCCTTAATGAACGCGCCGTCTGTAAGTTCCCTGACATTTGTGTCCAAAACTTCGATTATTTCTCCCCCCGAAGCGCGGTTCGGGTTAAACAGATGATACACCGCGCCGTCGTCTTTTCCGGTAAGCAGGACTATCGCCCTTGCACAGGAATCAACAGGAGTAAATTCGGCTCCGCCTTCGATTACACTTTTCGGCGCTGCGCCCATTAATTTATATGCGCGGAGCCTGTTCATGAAAGCGTTTTTAGACGGGTCTGCCTGAAAAACCCCGTCGGCGTAACGCGGCATAAGGTTTCCGACGCGCATTACTTTCGCTTTAAGTCCTTGAATCATTGCTTTGTATATTAACGCTTCCGCTTCGAATTTGCTTTTAACATATAAATTGTCGCTATAGTTTTGATTTATGAAAAAATCTTTTTCAGTGAAAATTGCGTTGTCTCCATGTGTTATTTCACCTGAAACGCTCGTCGTCGATATATGACACAACGCGGCGCCGCACTTCTTGCAGAACTCAATGAGATTCGCGACGCCTGTTACGTTGGCGAGAGTGAAAACGTTCTCGTTGCCGTAATGACGGGTTTCCGCGGCGCAGTTGATAACGGTTTCTACACTATCGATAGGAATTCCGCCGCTAATATCTCCGCTGATAACGGATAAACGGTTCATTAAATCAGTTTCCCCGAAGTAGAATCGCAACGTTTTTTCAAGCCGTTCCGCCGCGTCGTTTCCTCTGACAAGGCAGAAGATTTCGCTTTCTATGTCCGCGAGTTCTTTCAAAACGTGCGCGCCGAGATAACCGGTCGCTCCGGTAAGCAGGACTTTCTTCATCGGGAACGGCGTTTGTAGTAAATCCGGTACTTTCACGGGATATTTTTTCACGACGGTTTTTTTAACAGGTTTCGATTCGTTTATGAAGACTTGCATTGAGCGGATGGTCGGATTCTCGTAAAACTCCTGCGTGCCAATGCTGATTCCGTATTTTAACATCTCGATTTGCGCTTTAATTACCGCCATAGAATCCCCGCCGAGACTGAAGAAGTCATCTTCCGGACCTATATTGCCAACCCCGAGCACCTTTCCCCAGATTTTGGCTGTCTTTATTTCCCCGCGCGTCATCGGTACATCGGATTTCTTTTCTGTTTGCTTGGATAAATCGATTTCGGGCAATAGCTTACGGTCTACTTTCCCGCTTGACGTCATGGGAAATTTTGCCATCCGCATGAAACAGTTCGGAACCATGTACAGCGGGAGTTTTTTCTTTAAGTAAAATCTCAGCGTATCCGCCGAAATATCTGATTCGGACGTAAAATAACCGCAAAGGCGCGAATCACGGACAACAACGACAGCCTTGGTGATTTCCGGGTACGTTTCGAGTACTTTCTCGATTTCGCCCGGCTCGATTCTGTGACCGCCGAGTTTTATTTGGTCGTCCACTCTGCCCAAACACAATATATCTCCTGTCGGAAGCAAACAAGATAAATCTCCGGTGCGGTATATCGACCCTAAACCCATAAATGGGTCGGCGAGAAACCGCTCTTTTGTCAGCGTTTCCCGTTTATGATACCCCGGACTGATCCCGACGCCGCCGATATATAATTCTCCCGTGACGTTTTCGGGAACGAGATTCATGGAAGCATCGAGTATGTAAATCTGCGTATTCAGCACCGGTCTGCCTATTGTGACTTTTCCACCGGATTTAGTCAGGTCTTTGACCGTAGAATACACGGTCGTCTCAGTCGGACCGTAAAAATTAATGATTCTCGCACGGGTATATTTTTTAACTTTACTCAGCAGTTCGTCAGGCAGCATTTCACCGCCCAATACGAGCGTTTTTATACCTCTGAGCGCGTCACAGAACGACTTGTCGTTCAACATAAGCGCCATCCTTGAAGGTGTAAACTGTATGAATGAACATTCGCTCCGCCGCATAAACTCGGCGAGCAATCCCGGTATACGCTGCTGTTCTTCATTGCTGACCGCAACTGCCGTACCGAGATAAAGCGGAACGAGACATTCTAAGACGAATATATCGAACGAGATCGTCGTAACGCTCATCGAAATTTCCCCTGGTTTGAACAATTCAAGTTTACGGCACGCCTCGCAATAATTTATAAGATTCGCGCGGGTCAAACGCACGCCTTTCGGTAGTCCCGTCGAACCGGAAGTATATATAAGATAGGCCATTGAATCCGGCGAAGCTGGAGTATATTCGAAAACAGGCATATCTCTTGCGAAAGCCTGTTCCGGAGTTATAGCATCTATACCCTCAGGCATTACGCGGTCAGTTACGGCGATAGTTGCTCCGCTGTCCGCGATCATGTACGCGATTCGGTCTTCGGGGTATTCAGGGTCAATCGGCAGATAAGCCGCTCCCGCGCGCAAAATTCCAATTAGCGCGGCGACCATCTCTATTGAGCGCGGCATCGAAACGACTACTGCGGTGTCCGGCTTTACACCTTTTGATTTCAATACGCCCGCCAACCGTCCGCTCATATCCGCAAGCTCTTTGAAAGTGCAGCTTCTGTCACCGCAAATCAACGCCGTAGCATCTCCGTGACTGATTACAGCCATTTCGAAGGAAAGTCCGGGATCGATTACCATTTCAGGACCGCGCAGACGTTTTATCAGTCGGGCTTTATCCGAAACGCCGAGCATTTCGACATGCCCGATCGTTTTCGTATCGTCGGTGATTACAGAACGCAGTATATTGATATAGTGGTTCGCCATTTGTTTGATCGTCCGCGCCGAAAACATTTCGCCGTATTCTATATCCCATTTCATTCCGCCGGGTATGTCGCGTATGTCAAAAGTAATGTCGAACTTTGAAAAATTCCACGGTATTTCGATTTCGCTGACTGACGCTTCGTCCAGCGTAAGATTTAAATCCGATGTATTATACGAAAAGAACACGTCAAACAAGGGATTGCGGGATAAATCGCGCTGGAGTTTCAGGTCGTTCACGAGGAGTTCGAACGGGTAATCCTGATTGACCATCCCCTCAATAACAACTTTTTTAATTTCCGCCATAAAATCCGCGCAGATTTTATCGGCGGCGGGACGCGCACGTAACGCCAGCGTATTGACAAACATTCCCACCATCGATATTAATTCCGCCCTGCTTCTTCCGGAAACAGGGGTTCCTACGATTATGTCGTCTTGCCCCGAATACCGGACCATCAGGATATAAAACGCTCCCAACATCACCGTATATGCCGTCATGCTCTTTGACTTGGCGTACCCGTGTATTTCTTCACAAAAATTTTCAGGCACTTTAATCGCGGTGCGCCTGCCTTTAAAATTCTGGCGCGTCTTCCGCGGATAATCCGAACGCAGCGACAGCACCGGAAGTTCGCCGGACAGATGGTCAAGCCAGTAATCCCGCTGATTCCGGACAATATCCGAATCCGACAGAAAATATTCCTTCTGCCAGACGGCGTAATCCACATAGCGGAGTTCGTTCGGCGGTGTCTCAGATCCCGCGTAAAACGCGGAGAGCTGCTTGAATATCAACTCATACGATATGCCGTCGGAAATAATATGGTGCATATCTATAAAAAGCACATTCTCACTTTTGCCGATTTCTATAATTTCGGCGCGTATGAGAGGCGGACGGGAAATATCAAACGGACGGATGAATCCGCGCAGCATACCGTCAAGTTCTTCGGGGCTGCATTTGTGGGTCCCGATATTCACAGCGGCGTCTTTATATATTTTTTGCCGCAGTTCGCCCTTTTGTATGTAAAACCCTGTCCGTAAAACGGCGTGAAATTTTATTATCTTGTTTAATGCTCTCTTTAAACGCGCCGCATCGAATTTTCCTGTTATCCTGACTGCACCCGGCATGTTGTAGACAACGGAAGTACCGTCAATGTCTTTCAGCATGAATATCCGTTTCTGACTTGCCGACGCCGGATAATTCTTCATATCCGCGCCGCGGATTATCGGCATGTAAGTTTTTTTCAACGCATTGTCGATAAGCAGCGCGTAAGCGATAAGCGTGGGGTTGGCATATACTTCCTTGAGAGAAACATCCGCTTTGAAATACTGCGAAACATGGTTCGCGACGTATATTATGCTCATGGAATCGCCGCCGAGATCGAAAAAATTATCGTACCGGCTCTGCGGACGCACATTCAACACTTCACCCCAAATTTCGGCGAGAATTATTTCAGTATTTGTAGCCGGAGCCGTCTGTACTTCTCCTATAAGTTCTGCATCTGTTTGCTCGGAAGGAGCTGGAAGAGCGGTCCGGTTAAGTTTGCCGCTGATAGTCATCGGCAGCGACGGCAATTTTACAAAATATGAAGGGATCATATATTTCGGCAGGATATGTATCAACGCGGCACGGATTTCGGCTTTAGTAGGAAGGGATTCGCCGCATATATACGCGCATAAATATTTTTCTTTTCGTTCGTTTTCCAGATCGATGACCGCGCAGTCAGTAACGCCGGGAATCTCCGCAATTCTTGACTGTATCTCTCCGAGTTCAATGCGGTAGCCGCGGATTTTCACCTGATTATCCCGGCGTCCGGCGTAAATAATTTCGCCGTCGTCGGAAAGGTAGACAAGATCGCCGGTTTTATATATGAGTTCCCCCGTTCTGAAAGGGTCAGGAACGAACGCGGCGTCCGTTTCTTTTTTGTTCGCAATATATCCGCGCGCTAAAATGTCGCCGCCTATCATTAATTCACCAATTGCTCCCGGTATCGCGAGCAAACCGCGCGAATCTAATATGTACGCGTTCACGTTCGGCATAGGATGCCCGATAGTAATTTTCTCTTCATCGGTCACCTGCTTATACGTCACGGCGATGGTTGTTTCTGTCGGTCCGTAAAAATTAAAAATATTGGCATTGGTGTATGTTCTGAGCTTTTTGACCAGCGCTTCGGTAAGGGCTTCGCCGCCGAGCATGATTTGTTTTATGTTTCCGAACGCTCCGCCGACGCCCTGATTGAGCAGTAATTGCACACGCGACGGTGTGAACATCACGCTGTTTATGTTCTCTCTGGCAATCAATTCGGCAAGGCTCTCCGGTACCTTTATTTCGTCTTCGGTGGCAAGCACCACCGTCCCGCCGTGTATAAGAGCGGGAAATGATTCCATAACGAACAAATCAAACGATATCGAAGCGACGCAAAGCGTAATTGTACCGTCCGCCAGCTCCATAATGCCGCCGAAATTTTCCGCGAAACGGCAGATAGTCCGGTTTTCTATCATAACACCTTTGGGATCGCCCGTAGTCCCCGACGTGAAGATGACGTAAGCGAGCGAAGAAGGGTCATATTCAATATCAGGGGCAACCGGCATCGCCGGAATTCCGGAAATCTCGTCGGTTGAGATGTATACGGTCGATTTTGAGAAGATTGCCTTAAAGTTTTCGTCAGCAATAGCAGCGGGCGCGTTGCATTTTGCCGCTATAAGCCCCGCTCGTTCGGGGGGCGTTGCGGGATCTATCGGCAAAAACGCGGCTCCGGCTTTCAGTATACCGAGCAGGGCAACGAAAAGTTCCGGCGAGCGGCGCATCATAACGACGACGGGGTCGTCCTTCCCGATTCCAAATTTATGTAAACGCCACGCAAATCCGTTTGCGCGCCGGTCAAGTTCGTCGGCGGTGAATCTGGTTTCACCGGCTATCAAAGCCGTTGAAAACGGCGCTTTTTTAACTCTGGAATCGTAAAGCCTTGCTAAAGTCAGAGCTTCCGGAGGGTTATTATCCGGACCCGTCATGGTATTTATCAGCGCCTTTTCCTCTTCGAACGACAATATACGCAGATCCGCTATTTTTTTGCCGGGATTTTCCAGCGTGTCCGCCATCAGATTTTCTATGCAGCCGTGCATTTGTATAATCTCGTTTTGATTAAAAAGTGACGTCAGATAGTTGTAGTCCCAAATAAAAACGTCGTTGCCTTCGCGGTCGTTGAAATGTATATCGATACCGTTGATCTGGGCGAGCGGAGAATGCCAGCGCGCCTTATATGAGAAACGGTTTACATTTTTCACGAGACTGGCGTTCTGGAAAGACAGGGTCATATCGAAAAGCTCGTCCACATCTTTGTTTCGGCTGTGGAGTTCTTCCATAAATAGGTTGAACGGATATTTTTGATGGCGGAGCGACGATAATATCTCGTCGGCGACGGAGCGGTGAAACTCGGCAAAACTCATTTCGGAGGATATATTGATAAGGATCGGGACTGTGCTTACGAACATTCCGAACGTTTCTTTTTCACGCTCGGTTATTCTGTTGAGTACGGACGTGCCTATCACGAAAGTATTTTTGCCCGTGAGTCTGTTTAAATAAATCGAAAATACGGACATTATCAGCGAAAAAACAGAAACTCTTGTTTCCTGACAATATTTTACGATCTGCTTGGCTTTGGGTTCGGGCGTTATAAACGAACGCCTATCCGCTTCAGTTGAAGTTTTTAAATGCCTGTCATGCCGGTTTTTCAACTCCAGATGTTCAGGCAGAACTTTGAATTTCTCATGCCAGTACTGCCTGTCGCCTGAATATCGGTTCGATTCTATATAATCGTTTTCTTTTTCCAGATATTCCCAATACATAGGGGTCTCCCTGCACGGCCACTCTTCGCCGCGCAGCATATAATCGTATATTTCGGTGATACGGTTTACCAAAATAATGACCGACCAGGCGTCGGATATGAGATGATGTATTCTGATATACAGACCGGCCTGATCGCGGCTGAATTTTAACATTGCGAAATAATACAGGTCACATTCGATATAATCGACAGGCAATGATGACTTCTCCATATCCCAGCGGTAAAGCGCGTCGTTCTCCTGATCCGTAAAGTCAATCAGCCCTATCGGTTTCCAAATGTACGGAAAGATATACTGCATAGGTTTTTCATTTACTGTTTTTATACGCGTCCGCAGCGAATGGAATTTTTCAAGCATAAGATTTACGGCGCGTTCAAGCAATGGAAAATTGATTTCGCCGGTGATTTTTACCGTACCGGCATTGTTCCACATGCTTGTGCCGGGATACAGCTTTTCCGAATACCAAATTCTGTTCTGCGGTTGAGATAAATGATATAATTTATCAGGCGGCTCCATTCATTTTCCTCCATTAAATTTAAGTCCAGGCGTATACACTTAAAAACTTAAAAAGTGTTTTAGATTTATTTGATTTTTTTATTCAGATATATCACTATGTCGTCGATAATACGGAATTTAGCAATATCCCTGTCGGGTATATTTATTTTGAATTCATCTTCAAAAGCGTATATAAGCTCCGCAAGTTCAAGCGAATTCACACCCAGTTCTTCGAGGATATCCGTTTCCGCAGTTATGGCGAACTCATTTTTGTCAAGGGTTTTTTGGATTATTTCTTTTACTTTTTCAAACATCGTTATATCTCCGTTAATTTTAGTTCCTAAACAAACCGTCAGATAATACGTCTCACGTTCCCAATGAATAAATTTTGCATCCGATAAATCCATTTTAAAAACGCTCGCCGCATCGATTCCAAGCGATTTCGCGTAACTTTCTTTTTCCGTCCACATCCTGCAAAACAATTTAGAAGGATCGTCTGCTTCACTCAGCCGCCGCAGTTCGTTTTCACCGCATATCTGCCGGGCTATGTTAATATCAAACGGTCGGATATATTCAATATCCACGCCGATTTCAAAGTCCGCTACAACGCACGCGACGCTGGTTTGACAATGGGTGATATTGAAGTAAATGCGCGGATATTCTTTCAAATAAGGCTTGCCGTAATCGTTGCAGACAAGCGTAAAACTATCGATCTCAAACCGTTCTTTCAGTCCCGCTTCAAGGAGTAGATACGCGAGGATACAGGCTTTCCTGTCGGTATGGTCTCGGTATCTTTCGTATTTTTCCCGACGCAATACGGGAAGACGCGGCAAAGAATCAGCGACATAACCGTCGTTGACGAGTTGCAGGTTATCGATTAAATATATATATAAGTTTGCGCCGTCAATCGATAACGTTTCGGGGTTAAACATTTTTGTTGTTTCGTTTGATTTTTTTGGTCGTGGTTTTTGGGAATTCCGTCTCACGGATCACGGTTTTCCCGATATTTTTATATACCGGAAGCGTCCGATTGAGCATTAAAATATCTTCGTTTACAACCCCAGCGCATTCCGGATAATTTTCAGTGTCCAGAAACATTTCCGCGACGATCGTGTCGGCTTCGGCAAATACCACTACTTCTTTTACATACGGGATATTATTGAGTACCGCGAATTCCATTTCCTCCGGATATATATTTTTGCCGCTGCTCAGAATGATTAGATTCTTTTTCCTGCCGGAAATAAACAGAAAACCATCGCTGTCCAGATATCCGATGTCGCCTGTTTTGAACCATTCACCGTCAAACGCTTCTTTTGTCGCCTGTTCGTTTTTATAATAGCCGAGCATGACGTTGCCGCCCCTGACGCAAATCTCTCCATGACCGTTTTCGTCCGGTTCGGCAATCCTCACTTCGCAGCACGGGTATACCAGCCCGATACTGCCGTCGCGGTAATACCGGTTACGGTTCACGGATACGACGGGAGAACATTCGGTTATGCCGTAACCGTTGAGCGTGATGATTCCGAAATCGCGCAATCCTTTGACGTATTTTGCGTCGATCGGCGCGCCGCCCGATACAATCAATTCCAAATTCCCGCCTAATTCTTTAAGAACAGATTTGAACAGCTTTCGCCTGACGTCGATACCGATTTTCAAAAGAAAATTGCTTATACCGATAAGTTTTCGCAATAATCCGTCCTTGCCTTTTTTTTTCGCGCCGTCCCAAATCTTTTTATAGAAAGTTTCTACAAATAACGGAACTAAAAACGCATTATACGGCTGGTATTTCAATAAATCCTGAATAAGGCGTTTCAGGCTTAGGTTTATAACGATTTCACTGCCTGAAAGCAGCATATAAAGCACGCAGGCCGTCAACCCGAACGAGTGGTGAAGCGGAAGAACGAGTAAATTATTATACCTGACTTTAACGCTTTGGCAGCAGGCAACCGTATCACACGCAATAGCGTAATGCGAAAGCATAACGCCCTTCGCAACGCCCGTCGTGCCGGAAGTATACAACAGAACGGCGAAAGCATTGTCGTCGATTTCGATATTGACAGATTTTCCCGCGTGCTTTTCGATTATTCCGGCAATTTCGTCCATGTTTATGTAATGGGTAATATCCGTTCCGTTGTCACGTAAATGTTCCATCATATCAGAGTAGGAATCGGAATAAACGAATACTTTTGTCCCCGAATCATTCACCAAATTCAAAACGTCCGCCGCGGGAAGGTCCCGGTCAAGCGGAACGATCACGTTCCCGCTGTTGACCGCAGCGAAATAAGTCAATAACCATTCATAGGAATTTTCGCCGATCACGGCGATTTTATCATCTTTAATACCCAAACTAAAAAATGCGGCGCTCAAAGCTTCAACGTCAGATTTTAACCGCCTGTAAGTTATATGAACGTCGTCGTTATTTCTTTCAAAAGTAATTGCATTGTTGTCGCCATATTTTTCCGCAATAACTTCAATCAGTTCTTTGAGGTTTTTCACAGGTGTGACATCGTAAAATGGGTAATTTTTATTTTTCATATTAAATTCTCCCACCGGATAAATTTGGATGTGTAATCTTCTACAAAGGTTAAAAATCTACAACAAATTATGGAAACAGTATAACATAAAATATTTTATAAGTCAACATGATTATACTATTTTATCCATATTTTTTAAAAATTTTTTAATGATTTTACGTGTTCTATGGTCTTGACAATTTAAGAAACTCCTGATAAAATAAATTTATACGGGGAGGGAATATAATATTATGGAAATTATTTACAAGAAATTGATTTTTGAAATTGCTGACGCTCCGACTCCGTCATGCCATGCTTCAAGTATTGAGATTTATAAAGGTAATTTGTACGCGGTGTGGTTCGGAGGTACGAAAGAAGGTGCGGACGACGTCGCCATTTGGCTTTCCTTAATGAAGGACGACAAGTGGAGCGTTCCGGTTAGGATGTCGCAAAGCCATGGCATTCCGCATTGGAATCCGGTTTTGTTTGCGTTGGATAAGAGACTTTTTCTATACTACAAGAAAGGCAAGACGATCCCGAAGTGGCAGACGGTCTATCGGGTGTTGGAGAACGGCGTTTGGTCGGACGAAGCCGAACTTGTGCCGGGTGATCACGGCGGACGCGGTCCGGTCAAGAATAAGCCCGTACAATTGCGTAACGGATTGATCGTTGCAGGCGCATCGGTGGAGGGCACCGATTGGAAAGCGTTCATTGATGCTTCGACCGACGGTATAACATGGCACGCGCAGGAATTTATCGAAGCAGACGTAAATTTGATCCAGCCGACGATATGGGAAACGGACTACGGAATTCACGCGCTGATGAGGAGTAATACGGGTCGGGCTTATCGAAGCGACTTTGATGGTAAGAATTGGAGTAAAGCCTGCAAAACAAATCTGCCGAATAACAACAGCGGGTTGGACGCGGTTTGTATAAACGGGCATTTGTACGCCGTATACAATCCAATAGGTGAGAACTGGGGAGCGAGGACTCCGCTCGTTATTTCAAAGTCTGAAGATAATGGCACGACATGGTCGGAAACATTGACGTTGGAAGATACCGCCGGAGAGTTTTCATACCCGTCTGTAATCGAAGCGGATGATTTTCTTCATGTCGTTTATACGTACAACAGAAAAAGTGTTATGTACACGCGTATTTACGTGTAAAATACTGCGAAGACCACTTGAATTATATAATTTTTAGTGGTATAATAAAATATGACTATAAGCATATCGATTAATTTTTTTGAAAGGAAAAGCACGGCAATGAAAAAAATTATTGTAGTTTTGTTTATAATTAGTTTGTTTATCTTGTCTGCTTGCACCAAAATCGACGAAAACGCGCCAATAGTTGACGCGCATATCGATTATGAAGGCGAATGGAGGAATCTTGTAGAAGACGGAAAATTTATGTTTACGGTTATAAGGGGTGAAGACGCGCCGCCGGACGAAACTTCAGCGTTCATCAAGCTCAGGAAAGAGTTAGCCGCAAAAACCGGCTTGGACGTTACGATGACAACCGACTGGGTGAAAAAAGACGAAGAAGTCCCGAAGGATACATATGAAATTTTAGTCGGCACAACGAACCGCGACGAAAGTATCGCGGCATATAACAAGTTGGGTATAAAAGATTTCCTCATTGGTTTTTACGGCAACCGCATAGTTATCACCGCCGGCGAACCGGATATAGTTATGGAAGCGGTGGATTTTTTCATTGCACAGTTCTGCAGTGACACAAATATCTCTGTTCCGAAAGAAAATTATGAGTATATAAAAAAATATAATTATAAAATAAAGGAG
>Ga0123353_10009256_pt1 | contig 13562 bp, 9 predicted proteins | sample TergutLab28metaG_3_FD_92763 | JGI IMG/M metagenome (GOLD analysis project Ga0123353, IMG submission 92763) | Labiotermes labralis P3 segment gut microbial communities from Petit-Saut dam, French Guiana - Lab288 P3 | ecosystem: Host-associated > Arthropoda: Insects > Digestive system > Gut ... | reverse complement strand
CGGGCGGCTGGCACGCCGCCCCTACAGGTGGTGCGTTTTTATCGGTTTTGGCAGCAAACTTATCTGTAGGGGCGGCGTGTCAGCCGCCCGCAAGCGAAATATCACTACTACCGTCTAAAACAGTTTTCTATAAATGCCTTTTCATTTGCAAAGCGATGGAATATACTCATAGAAGAACCAGCAGATGCCGGTGACAGGCCAATGGACGACATAGAACAGCGCCTTGTACAGGCCGATGTCGTACAGTCGGTCCATCTTCTCGGGCGATTTGCGCCAAAGCCGTTCGGTCATCGCGTAGAACGGATACAAGGCCTTGCGCGCTTTTGTAGCGGCCACGCCGGAATCCTTGAATTTGGGATGCACGGGGCGCGCGGCGGGCATGCCCGCGTAGGTGAGCAGGAAGGGCTGCGTGTGCAGCACCACGTCCGCGCCCCAGATTTCCGCGCGGACATAGGCGCCGATGTCATCGATGTGGTCGGCCAGGTCGATCGACGGGCCCTGGGCAATGACCTTTCCATCGGCAATCCAGGTGACCAGGCTGATGTCGTCCCCCGCGATGGTGATCACGCCGCTATTCGCGGTGATGCCGGTCACTTTGGGCTCGGCGGCGGCCTGCAATCCGGGGGGCATGTCGTCGTAGCCGTCGATGAACTGTACCTGCGGCTCCAGCTCCATCCCCTGCGTCACCGGGCTGCCGGTAAAGCGCCTGGCCCCGAAGAACGCGCCGCCCTTCAGGCACGCGTTCAGGTTGGCCTCCGTGTTGGCCGGCATGAGGGCCACCACCCAGCGGCGGTCCACCGCGCCCTGGGCATTGTGCGCGTCGTCGGTGGGGATGATAAAAATATTGCGGCCGGTGGGGGCGAGATTTCGCAGCAGCACGTCCCAGAGCTTGCGGTCGTGCGTGGCGTTGTGGATCTCCATGCCGATGAGGGAGGATTTATACTTTGCGTCTCCGAACAGAACCTGGAGCTTGTTGACCAGGTAGTCGTCCGCGGCCTCATAAACTAAAGCCAGCGGGACATCCCGATTGCCGAAGCCCAGGGTGGGGTGGTTGATCATACTCAGGCCACCCGCGCCGGCCACGCGCTGCACCGCGAAGGAGAAATCCTTCTCGCCGCCGGGGATGCCGTTGCCCCAATCCGTAAAAAAGCTGTTGACGTGCACCAGACCGCCCATTCCGTCGCCGCCGCCGGGGTTCTGCTCGATGCCCAGGGACACGCGGACCATCCCGCGGCCGTCCGCGCGGCCCGTACCCGCTTCGAGCTGCGCCAGGCGCGCCGGGGTGAGACCCTCGATGGGCTTGTCCTCCTGGGACTTTACGATCCAGCTGAAATTGGGGGCGTTGCGGTAGAAGCTGTAACGCAGATGGTTCGGCTGCGTCCAGCTGCGGTCGACGATGCCGTGGTCGGTGATGGCCAGGGCGTGGTAGCCCTTGGCGTAGTAGGCCTCCGCCATTTGCGCCAGGGTTCCCGTGCCGTCGGAGGCCGTGGTGTGGGTGTGCAGCTGTGTGCGGAACTGCCCGTAAGTCCCCCAGTTCACGTTTGCGTATGGGTTGGCGATCGCGATATCCGCCGCGGCGGAGGTATGCAGGGCCGCCATGGAGGCCAGCGTGAAGGCCGCGAGCAAAACCGCGAGGAGCCGTTTGCAATGTTTCATGGGACTACTCCTTCATGTTATTTTTCTTATTATACTATTCTTTTTGGGGGCTGTCAATGGGCTTTTCGGCTGCGGACGGGCAAACGAATGGGAGGTGATACTACTCCGCAACAAGAATCATTGCGCATCATGCTGCGCAAAAATCATATATCGAAATTTTTGCTTACATTCTGCTATGCTTCTAATTGTGGAGTAGTATGAAGATGCATTTTCTGATTTTGTCCGTGCGGCGAGTGATAATGCGAATCACCAGGAGCAAATCAATTTTTTATACCCTGCGTCGAATACTATTCGACGCCTATAAGAACGAAAAAACTGGGTACGAATGATATTCGTACGATCCTCATGCGGAAATTTCACGAACCCACGGCAACCATCGCTCGAATATCATTTCTCGTGTTGCAGAAAAACGAACGAAAAAATTTCTTGACAAAATACAAACAATATAATACAATGTTTGTGATATTAAGTACTAAGGAGAAATATTTGCTATGATCGACGACAACGCCAACATGGAAGACCTCATGCGGGGCTGGTCGCAGCAAGATGGGGTGTGCCACTGCCTGTTCTGCGGGGAGGGGTTCCCTGTGGGGGATATTTTTGCCGTTGGCGAACGCCTGGTGGACGCGCCCACGGCCGCGCGGCTTCATGTGGAGCGGGCCCACGGCGGCGTGTTCGGGGCCCTGCTGGCGGGCGGCAAAAAAAGCACCGGCCTGACCGAGGGGCAAAGCCGGATGCTCTCGCTGTTCTATATCGGCGTGCCGGATGGGGATATCGCTTCGGCGCTGGGCATCAGCGCGGCCACGGTGCGGTTCCAGCGCTTCCACCTGCGGGAAAAGGCGCGGCAGGCGAAGGTGTTCCTCGCGCTGTTTGCTTTGCTGGAGCGCAGGCCCAGGAAGGCGGAGGAGCCGAAAGTGCACAAGGGGGCGACCATGGTGGACGAACGATATATGACCACCGACGAGGAGGCGCGGAAAATCATCGAGACCTTCTTTAGCTCACTGGAGCCGCTGAAGCTCAAGAGCCTGTCCTCCAAGGAGAAGAAGAAGCTGGTGATCCTGCGGGTGATTGCCGCGCGCTTTGAGGCGGGCAGGCGCTACCCGGAAAAGGAGGTCAACGGGATTCTTAAAGACATCCACGGGGACTACGCCACGCTGCGGCGCTACCTGATCGAGTACGGCTTCCTGGAGCGCACGCAGGACTGCGGGGAATACTGGGTGAAGGAATGAAATGAGATTGTTTTTTAGCCGGAGACGCACTGTCTTTCATTCTCAGTATAGTATTAGACGGGGATTCGGGCGGCAAGAATGCCGCCCCTACAGCTATGCCATACCGCAACTTGTGCTTTTCTCGCCTTTAATACTGCTCCGCGGCTAGAAACATAGCAGAATGCAAGCAAAAAATTCGATATATATGATTTTTGCGCAGCATTGTGCGTGATGTTTCTTGTTGCGCAGTAGTATTAGTACAACCTGTAAGGGGCGGCAACTAAAAATCACTACAGTCGCAAAAAAGCACCACTACAATTGTCAAAAAGAGCCAATATTTTATCTCTCCCCGGCCATACTAAATTAAAATAATATGCCGGGAGGAATCGCCATGAAGCGCGCCCACGAAAAGAATCAAGCCACCCGGGCCCGGGCCCGGCAATTGCTGCGGGGCCACAGGGGTGCGGCGGCCATGCTGCTGCTTTTCGGCTTCCTGCTGGCCGTGGGCGCGGGCCTGCTGCCCCTTTTGCTGGATTTCGCCGTAACCCAGGCCGCCGCCGCCATCCCGGACCATACGCCGACGGCCGACCTGGGGCTGCGCTGGGCCAAAGCCGGCGGGGCTATGCTGCTGGTTCTGCTGGCGGCGCTGCTGTGCGCGCCTCTGCGCGTGGGCCGCGAGGCCTGGTTTTACGGCGGCGCGGACGGGAGAAGGCGATCCGCCGCGCGGGTACTGTTCTGGCTGCAGCCGCGCTGGGCGCTGAAAGCCACGCGCTTCGTGCTGGCAATAACGTGCGTGAAACTGCTCTGGGCGGCGCTGTACCTGCTGCCGGGCGGATTCCTGCTGGTGGGCACGCTCTTACAGGCGCGAACAGGGGATTTGGCGATGGGGCTGTTCCTGGGCGCGGCGGTCGGCGGCGTGGCTCTGCTGGCGATGGGGCTGTTCTTCTACGGCGCGACGGCGCAGCGCTACGCCCTGGTGCTGCCCGTGCTGGCACGGCAGCCCCGCTGCAAGCTGCGCAATGCCATGGCTTTGAGCGCCGCGCGCACCAACGGAAACTGCGCCGCCCTGCTGCGCTTCCGGCTGAGCTTTTTGCCCTGGGCGGTTTTAAGCCTGCCGGTGATCCCGTTGTTCTTTACCGCGCCGTATATGACGCAGTGCATGGCGTGCAGGCACGCGGAGTTGTTGACCGGCGGGGTGGAGTAGGGATTGCTATGCAGCGCCGAAAACATCAATACAATTGCCTGAAAGAGCATTGTCTAAAAAGCGCCAAATATTGTTTTGCAATAAGATGCGGGCGGCTTGCTAGCCGCCCCTACAGTTTTGCCTACCTGCGCACCCCGTCTATGCGTATCCCCCTTGCGCTCACATAGCTGTAGGTGCTCAGGGGGCGGTTGTCGCAGTCGTAGCTGTGCGCGGCGATGAGGATGTTCTCCGGCGCGGGCGGGTCCCCCACGGAGACCACCAGCAGCGAGTGGGAGAAATCGTCTTTCCCCGCGAACTTCAGCTGGACGATGTCGCCGGGTTCGGTCTCCTCCGGGGGGATTTCGTGGCCGAATGGGCCGCGCGCCCGGTTGCCCACGAGGAATTTGTACAGGTACGCCGCGGCGGTCCACCCGGCGGCGCGGCTGTTCATGGTGTGGTAGTACCAGCCGACATCGCGGGTCTCGTTCATCACCGCGCCGCCGGCGATGAGGCACTGGCTGATGAAGTTTGTGCAGTCGCCGCCGAGGGCCTCAAAATCCCCGTATTTCGGGTTGCGCCGGAAGGCCCACTCGTGGGCGTAGGCGATTGCGGCATGGGGATTATAGGGCAATATGTTCATGAAAGCAGAGTCCTTTCAATGGATTCTGCTTTCATAGTATGTGGGTTTTCGGTTTGTGGTTACGTCAACCCTCTCCACAGGATTTGCAGCATGCCGCATACCCAGGTGACCAGCTGGTTCCAGACGTTGCGCAGGAACAGCATGACCGGGTTATCCCGCAGGTTGTTCAGGCTGCGCGGTTCGGCGTACCATTCCCAGCTGCTGTCGCCCGCCGTGAACAGGTAGGTCTTGCCGGCCTGCAGGCCCGTCAGGCGGGCCGTGTGCTTCAGCACGGGCTGCACGCGGCCCAGGATCTTCGCGAAACCGATGTCGAGCCGCTCGGCGAGGAAGTCCTCCGGCTTGCTGGCGGCGATGGACACCTTCACCTCCGGGGCGGGGGAGCCGTTCCTGTTTGTGACGGTCAGCGCCGGCGTGGCGGCGCTGGGCCTGGTGAGCCAGGTGACCTTGGCGCTCTGGCAGCCGTCAACGGCCACGGCGATCTCCTGGGGCAGGCGGAAGGTGCCGGGGTCCAGGGGGACGGCGACGGGGCCCTCATAGACCAGCGTGCCGTCCCGGGCGCCGATGGGCGACTGGCTGGAGATCATGGCGCTGATGAAGCCGTAGAGCGACTGCGAGAGGGCGGCGCGCCTGGCGGGGCTGACCACCAGGGCCAGCAGGGGCACGACAATCAAAGGGCAGGCGGGAAGGGACGCCAGCGTTTCCAGGGCGCGGATGGCGGCGGGGTTGTTCATCAGCAGGGGCAGGATGTCGCCGCCCAGGGCCGCGAGGATCTTCGGCACGGCGAAGGCCAGGGCCTGGTCCAGGAATTCGCCGTTCTTCAGGCGGCGCAGGCCATCTTGCATGAAGGGGTCGGCGGCGGGGTCGTAGACCTTCCCGAACATGTAGACCATGGCGGTGTTGGCCATGTCCTCGAAGGTGCCGGGCTTTGTGGGGTGGCCGAAGCCATATTCGGCGATGAATTTGTTGCAGGGGAGCTTGGACACGGTCAGGGCGGCGGCTTCGTCGATGAGGCTGTTCACTGCGGCGGCGATGCGCTCCGGCTGGCCCAGCAGCCGCTGGTCCAGATAGCGGAACAGGGCGTTCAGGGGGGCCAGGTCCACGCCCAGGCCCTTCACCAGGCCCTCAATGCCGCCCGAGGCCCGCATGCTCCCCAGCAGGTCATTGAGCTCCTTCTGGATCCTGCCCTTGATGTTGCCGGGCAGGCCGCCGCCCAGCGCGCCGCCGAAGGTCTGGCCGAACAGGGTGGCGTAGTAGGGCCCCGGCAGGGGCGGCGGGGTTGCCAGCGGCGCGGCGTGGGAGCGCACATCGGCCTCTACCCTGTTGCCGTTTGCTGTGAACGCCACAGTGCGGTACTCGCAGGGGAAGCTGGCCGTGGAGGCCGTGGTGATATCGTACAGGGGCTCGCCGAGATCCGACACCCGCGCGGCGATTTCGTTGACATGCAGGTGCCCGGAGAGATAAAAGTGCAGCCCGGCTTCCGCGAAGGATTCGGCGATGCCGCGCACGTCGGCGAAGCCGAAGTTGTGCATCACCGCCTCCTGGCCGCCGATCTGCTCGCCCAGGTTGTGGTGCCCCATGCCGATGACGGTTTTGCCGTCTGTTTTGGCCTGCGCGCACTGCGCGGCGACCCAGTCCCGCAGGTCGTACAGGTCGCAATACCCCGCGCCGTCCAGGCGGTGGAAGCTGGTATCCATGGCGATCAGGCGATAGTCGGCGCCGAGATCCACCGCATAGGACAGGGTATCGCCGAAGCGCACGCAGCCGGGCAGGTCGTAGCCGAAATCGCCGTAGAAGGCGAGGAATTCATCGGGGGTGATGTTGCGCGCCTGCTCCCGCTTGCCGGTGGTGTAATCGGCGGCGCTGCCCTTGAGCACGTCGTGGTTGCCGGGGACCACCGCCACCTGCACGCCGGTTTGCGCCTCGAAATCCGCCAGCAGCTGCGCCATGAGGACGTGGCCGCCGTGTTCGCCGTCCCGGGTGAGGTCCCCGGGCATGAGCAGGAACTCCAGGTTTTCCGAAACCGCGCGCTGTTTGATCTCCTCCAGCGCGGACTCGAACAGGGTCTGGGAGTGCCAGGGCGGGCGGCCCTTGGACTCGTTGTCCGCCAGATAAGCCGCGCAGAAGCCGCCGGTCATCCCGTCCGGGAGCAGGTGCGGGTCCGAGAGCACGGCCACGCGCAGGACGGCGGGGATGGCGGCCGCCGCCGGGATTTGGGCCGCGGGCAGCAGCAGGAGGAGGGGGAGGAGGAGGGCGAGGAGGCGGCGCAGGAATAATTTTTGCTTCATAACAATTATCCTCGTTTAGTTTGCGCCGAATGATATTCGACGCCTATAATGATGAAAAGGCTGGAGGCGAATGATATTCGCCCTCTGTTGCCGCAAATTGATCTGTCTCCCCAGCGAATGGGGTTTTCCTGGATGTACCGGCGTATGACAAGTTTTAGATGTGCGGGTGGCTTGCTAGCCACCCCTACAATCTGCGTTTCTCTATGCCCGTTTCATCACAAATTTGTAGCTGTATTTCCCGGCCTTGAGTTTATATGGCGCGTGGAGGAACGCTGCGCCGGGCATATCCCCGCCCACGCCGCGCTGCCTGCCGTCCACGCACAGGTGGATGCAGTCGTCCGGCAGGAGCTCGTACAGGTGCCCGGCCTCATCGAGCTTTTCCTGGGAGTGATAACCCGCGTTGAATTCGATGACATCCCCTGCCGCCCCGGGGGCATTGGCTTCCATGCGCAGGCCCGCGCCGTCCGCCCGGGTGAGTTGCAGGCCGCGCACGTCGGTGCGGTGGCCGTTCTCCTGCGGGCGCATGTAGCGGTGCTCCAGGTCGGCCACATCCGCCTCGTAGACCCGGATCTTCTGCCCGGTCTTGCGGTCGCAATAGGATTCGCCGGGGCCCCGGCCATACCACTTGACATGGGAGAGCTCCCTGCGCAGCCCCACGCGCAGCCCTACGCGCAGCATGGGCAGCAGGCCCCGCGCCCGGTGCGCCACCTCGATTTCTCCATTCGCGTATACGGTGTAGGTCGTCACATTGCCCGGGAAAGGCACAAGGCAGGGCCACTGGCTCCAGTAGACTTTGAGCCGCGCGCGGCCCGCGTCAAGGCGCTTGACCTTCACGCTTTGCGCCCAGGTGTGCCTGCTGGCCCGCTTCCACAGCCGCCAGGGGTGAAACCTCAGCAGCCAGGGCACGAAATTGATGAAGCTGAAGTCGTTATCCGTGAGCGCGCGGAAGAAATTCGGCCGCAGCCCGACTTCTTTTTTTGGCCCGGCGGCGATCAGTTCCCCGTCGCCGAAATCCAGCGAGACCAGCCAGCCGCGGTCGAACACAGCCTGGATATGCTCGGACTGCAAGGTGATCCTTTTGCGGTCTTTGGTCAGCTGCAGCAGGCCCGGCTCCTGCTCCTTGCCCGGCTCTTGCTTCTTGCCTCTTGTTTCTTGCTTCTGCACGATATATTGCGCGAAGCCGACCTCGTAGCCCGCCGGGGCCCACGCCTGGCTCCTGCGCAGGCGGAAGGAGACGGTCAGAATGATTTCGCCGTCACCGGCCCGCTCCAATTCATACGGTGCCTGCGCCCACACGAAATCCCCAGGCGCGGCGTCCACGTTTTCCAGGATGCCCTGCTGCACGGCCACGCCATCGCGGGACAGCTCCCAGCCGAACTCGTAGAATTTTAACGGGCGGAAGAGATTTCGGTTGCGCAGCAATACGGCCTGCCTGCCGGCGTCGAAGCGCTCGGCCACGACGTCCGCGTAGCACTGTTTGGTTTCAAAGTAAGAGGGGTGCGGAACCCTGTCCGCGCCGATGATACCGTTGGCGCAGAAAAAGCCGCTGGTCTTCCCCTCGCCGAAGTCGCCGCCGTAGATCCACGCCCCATCGGGGATATTTTCTTTGGATTGCAATTGCGGGCTGTTGCGGATGGCCTGGTCCACGTAGTCCCAGATGAAGCCGCCGCACATATGATCATAGGTATAAAAATCCTCGACGTACTCCCGGAAGTTGCCCAGACTGTTCTCCATGGCGTGGGCGTATTCGCAGTAGATCACCGGATGGGTCTCGTACTTGGCCGCAGGGATGGGCTTGTTATCCGCGGCCAGGGCGTTGGCGACGCTGTCGAAGGCGCCGGGCTTGAAGGCCTTCTTGTGGCGCAGGAGCTCCACCAGGGGCTCCGTGGGGTACATGCGGGAGATGAAATCGGAATTGACGTAATCGAAATCGCCCTCGTAGTGGATGGGGCGGCTGGTATCCAGCGCGAGAATCGCCTCGCGCTCGTATTTAAAATTCGCGCCGTCGCCGGCCTCGTTGCCCAGGGACCAGATGCACACGCAGGCGTGGCTTCTGTCGCGCAATACCATACGCCGCGCGCGGTCGCACAGGGCCTCCTTCCACTGGGGATGGTCCCCGGGGCAGTTCTTGCGGCGCACGCCGTGGCTTTCCACGTCGGCCTCGTCCATGACGTAGAAGCCCAGTTCGTCGCACAGCTCGTAGAAGAAGGGGTCGTCCGGGTAGTGGCTGGTGCGTATGGCGTTGATGTTGGCGCGCTTCATCAAGTATAAGTCGTCGTAGTAGCGCGCCCGTGGCACGGCCCAGCCGTGGTCGGGGTCGAAGTCGTGCCGGTTGACGCCCTTGAGCACCAGGCGTTGCCCGTTGAGCTTGAGCACGTTGCCGACGATCTCCGTGCGGCGGAAACCGATGCGGATGCGCTTTTTGGAGATGAATTTGCCCGTTTCGTCCCGCAGCACCACCGCGAACCAGTAGAGGTTGGGCGACTCCGCGCTCCACGGCAGCAGGAGGGGGAAATCCACCCGGTGAAAATTCACCTGGGTTTCGCCCTGCGCGCCAGCCACCACGCTCTGGGAGGAATACATCTTCCCATCGAGATACACCGAGACGCTCACCTGCCGGGACTCCCCCGTGTTGCGCAGAGTGACGCTTGCCTCCAGGGTGCAGGTTTTATAGTCGTCGGCGAGGCTGCTGTTGGCAAACAAATCATAGACGCACAGCGCCGGCTCGGCCGTGAGATATACCTCGCGATAGATGCCGCTGAAATTCCACATGTCCTGGTCTTCAAGATAATACCCCGTGGAGAAGCGGCGGACCACTGCCGTAAGCTGGTTCTCGCCGGGGACCAGCAGCGCGGTGATATCGAACTCCGCGGGCGTCATGGAGCCCTGGGAGTAGCCCGCGTACTTGCCGTTGACGTAGACTTCCAGAGAGGACTTCGCCGCGCCGAAATGCAGGATGATCCGCTTTTCCCTCCAAGCGACAGGCACACTGAATACCCGCCGGTAAATGCCCGCCTCGTTCTGGTCCGCGTAGACGGTGGGTATCTCCCGCTTTTTTGTGGAGACATATTTCCCGTGCAGCCAAGAGGCCAGGTAGAAGGGCTTGCCGTAGCCCTCCAGCTGCCACACGGAGGGCACGGGGGTGACGTCCCAGGCGCTGTCGTCGAACTCCGGGCGGGTGTAGAACGTGTTGATCCCCGCGCTTAGATCCTGCTGCCAGAAGAAACGCCACTGGCCGTCCAGGCTGCGTTTCCAGGGCGAAACGCCAAAGGCGCTCTCGCTGCCCTCGTCGCAGGGCAGGGCGGGGCTGCGCCCCGGGAGCTTGTGTTCCCCGATGAATGCCGCGTCGTCCCGATGTTGCATAGCGCACGCCTCCTGTGACCAATATGAAGATAGTATAAGAACCTGCCTGACGGCAGAACCTTGTAATTCGCTGCGCTCATTATAACATGGAATGGAAAGGATGGCAAGATGGCGGATGGGATTGTTTTTTCTGGCTTTATATGGGCGGGCGGCTGGCACGCCGCCCCTACAACATTGAACGCCCAGTCAGGAGTTTGTTTGGGGGTCACGCCAGGATGACCCCGTCATCGCCTTTGACGACCTCGCCCATGATATAGGCTTGTTCCCCGTTCGTCCGCAAAATTTCAACGGCTTTGCCGGCGTCCTGCGGGGCAACGACAAGGCTCATGCCGACGCCCATGTTGAAGGTGTTGTACATGTCGCGCTTATCTATGCCGCCGGTTTTCATGAGCACGCTGAAGATGGGCGGAACGTGCAGCGAGGCCTCGGCTATCTTCGCGGACAGGCCGCGGGGCAGGCTGCGGGGGATGTTCTCGTAAAAGCCGCCGCCGGTGATGTGGGCAATGCCCTTGACGGGGACCTGCTCCAGCAGGGCGAGCACCGGTTTGACATAGATCTTCGTTGGGGTGAGCAGGGTTTCGCCCAGGGTTTCGCCCAGCTCATCGATGTACAGGGCGAGCTTTTTGGCGGTGACGCGCAGGATCTTGCGCACCAGGGAGAAGCCGTTGCTGTGCAGCCCCGCACTGGGCAGGGCGATGACGGCGTCGCCGGGGCGGACCTGTTGCTTGTCAATAATTTTGGCTTTGTCCACGATGCCTGTGCAATAGCCCGCCAGGTCGTACTCATCCTCCGGGTAGAAGCCGGGCATTTCGGCCGTCTCGCCGCCGATGATGGCGCAGCCCGCCTGCACGCAGCCCTCGGCCACCCCCGCCACGATCTGCTCCACCCGGGCGGGGATGTTTTTGCCCAGAGCCAGGTAGTCCAGGAAGTACAGGGGCTTCGCGCCGCAGCAGACCACGTCGTTGACGCACATGGCCACGCAGTCGATGCCGATGGTATCATGCTTATCCATCAGGAAAGCGATCTTCAGCTTGGTGCCCACGCCGTCGGTGCCGCTGACGAGCACGGGCTGCGCTATGCCGGTAAGGTCAAGCGCGTACAGCCCGCCGAACCCCCCGATGCCGGAGATCATCCCGGGGATTTTTGTGCGGGCAATGTGCTTTTGCATGCGCTCCACGGCGTCGTACCCGGCGGTGATGTCGACCCCGGCGGATTTGTAGGCTTCGCTGGCGGAGTTTTGCATGGGTGACCTCCTTGTTATTTGGTGGTGGTGGTCGCTGCGCGATAACATCCTCAGTCGCCGGGCCAGGTTTTTGCGAAAAGGCCGGTTTTGCTGCGGCGACAGATCCTTCCACGGGAAGGAGCTGTTCAGGAACGGGAAGCCGGAGCCTGTGGCAGCAATCCCCAGGCTCCTCCTCGTGGGAGGATGCTCCCAAAGCGACCTTTCGAGGTCGCTTGCGCAGGCGGTGAGGAAGGCATCGCGGAGCGACTGAACGCTTTGCAAAAATTTAATGCTCTTTTAGGCAATTGTATTGATGTTTCGGCGCTGCAAAGTGTCAACGCCCTACAGGGAAACGGCCGGAGGCCGGGATTTCTATTTCAAAGTTGCGGGAATATTCAAGGCGTTGCTTTGCGGCGCCGAAACACAATACTTAGCGTCACTATGATTGTCTATAAGCGCCAAATTTTTTATTGTGTCCAGGGACGTCCGGAGGCCGTCCCCCTACAAACGCCGCTGGCCTTCCATCAGTGCTCATCAAGCATTCAGCATGATTTGCAGCTCTTCGTCCTTGTCCAGCACGCCCTTGACCATCTTCTCGCGCATGGCGGCGAGCTTCGCGGCGACTTCGGCGTCCTCCACCGCGAGAATCTGCGCGGCAAGCACGGCGGCGTTGTAGGCCCCGTTGATGGCCACGGTGGCCACGGGAATGCCCGGAGGCATTTGCACGGTGGAAAGCAGAGCGTCCAGGCCGTTAAGGCCCGCGTTGACGGGGATGCCGATCACCGGCAGGGTGGTCTGCGCGGCCACGGCCCCGGCCAGGTGCGCCGCCAGCCCCGCCGCGCAGAGGATGGCCCCGAAGCCGTTTTGTCTCGCCTGGCCCGCGAAAGCCGCCGCCTGCGCCGGGGTTCTGTGGGCGGAGCAGACATGGGCCTCGCAGGGGATGCCGAGGGTCTTGAGCAGGTCGATGGCGGGCTTGATCTTGTCGAAATCGTTGATGCTACCCATCAACAGGCCGATTTTCTTTGGCATGGGGGTCCTCCTATGAATATATTCACATGTGTATAATAAATGGGCGGGCGGCTTGCTAGCCGCCCCTACAGGATTGCGTTTTGTCGCGGGCGGCTGGCGCGCCGCCCCTACAGGATTGCGTTTTGTCGCGGGCGGCACGCCGCCCCTACAGGGCTGCGCTTTATTGCGGGCGGCTGGCACGCCGCCCCTACAGAAAGCTCAGACAATAAATCCGTCGAACACGATGGGGATTTTCGATTGCAGCGCCTGTAAAATCAGCGCCGCGACCTCGCGCATCTGCGGGTGCGCCCCGGCCCCCAGGCGCAGCTTGAAGAAATGCCGCCACTCGCGCAGGTTGGCGGTCATGGTAATCTCGGTCTTCAGGGCGTTGGGCAGCACGGAACGGGCGATCTGCGGGGCGCAGCCCAATGCGCGCATGTGCTGATACGCCGCCTCGCAGGCGAGCATGGCGGTTTCCCACGCGGCATACTGCTCCTCGCTCAAGCCCTGCGGGCAGAGCACCTCGATGTCGTCGTAGCCCACGTAGCGGGTGGATTCCTGGCAGTAGCTGGCCAGGCGGTGCCGCACGATCTCGTGGGAGACCCCGCGGTCGCACACCACGCGCACGGTGGCCGAGGCGTGCTCCAGCACGGCCTCGTGGCCGTTGGCGATGATCTTGCGCACAAAGGGAGCGTAGCTGTCTTCGGTGATGCGCCATTCGGACTTATAGCACACGCGCCCGCAGCGTTCGATGTGGCGCAGCATGGCTATACCGTTTATACCGCCGGGACCGTCGATTTCGCCGGGACCGTCGACTTCGCCGAGGAGTTCGGCGAGGGGCTGGATGATCTGCATGGAATACCTCCAATCTGTAGGGGCGGCATTCTTGCCGCCCGAACTTTTGCCAAACCAAATAAAAAGCCGCCATCCGATTGGATGACGGCTTTGGGTGTCGGCACTGACCTATTTTCCCGGGCGGTCGCCCGCCAAGTATCGT
>Ga0123353_10009255_pt1 | contig 13562 bp, 11 predicted proteins | sample TergutLab28metaG_3_FD_92763 | JGI IMG/M metagenome (GOLD analysis project Ga0123353, IMG submission 92763) | Labiotermes labralis P3 segment gut microbial communities from Petit-Saut dam, French Guiana - Lab288 P3 | ecosystem: Host-associated > Arthropoda: Insects > Digestive system > Gut ... | reverse complement strand
CGCGTTTTGGGTTGATTTCATCGTATCCTCCCTCACCTACCGTATCATGGGAACAACCGTGGCAGGCATCCTGTAGGGCGCGACGCCTCGGCGCGCCGGGGCGTCGCGCCCTACACATGCTTAGCGTAGCATCAGTGATCCATCGGCAGCATATGGGGCGGAAATGCTATAGGCCCGTCCTCCATCCCTTCGCCCCGCGGCACCACCCGAAACCTGTCCGGCGGATAATCCAGCCCCAAGGGTACGTTGTGGGCGTCGGCGGAGTAACCCAGCATCAGCACAAAATCCGGGAAGGGAAGGGCCCAAAGCCATTCCACCTGGGAAAAAAGCGTGGTATGTTCCAGCTGCGCCACCTGGGTGAGGGAGGTAAAATCCGCGTCCACGCTCAGCAGCCGCCCGCGGCGGTCCAGGGTGACCATCTCGCTGGCGTTTGCGCCGCGTACAAAAGGCTGGGGCAGGGCGTCGTATTCCAAGTAGTAGATCTGCTCACCCTGGGCTAAGGGGACGCGGTACAGCCGCGCCGTGTTGCCGGGCTCCACCTGGCACATCCAGCGGTAATCGCCGAAGTAATACACATCGTCTTGTTCCCCGCCCATGGGCAACCGGTGGCCCCGGTGGGGATTCGACAGGGGCGCGGCGTAAAAATCCCCTTCCCCGGTGGCGTATACGCGATGGTTGCCCTGGAGCCAGCTTACCCCGGGCCCGGGCTCCGGATCGGGAAGCCTTTCCGTGCCCGTATCGGCAATGCGGTACAGCGCCTCGTAATCATGCTGGGGATTGTAGAGCACCAGATAGAGCGCCCCGTCGATCATGGCGGCGTCCCATATCAGCGAATCCTCCACCTGCAAGGTGAGTAGGTCGGTTTGGGAGGCAAAATCCGCCGTGGCCAGCGAGCTCTCGTCCCCCCAGGGCAGGTAACTCAGGGTGTGCCCGTCCATGGGAAACAGGGCGTCGGGATCGGCGTCGGCCACCAGGAGTTTCTCCTGGCCGGTGGCCAGGTCATATCGCACAAATTCCAGAGCGGCCCGGGTCTCGCCCTCCAGCTCGGCGCGCAGTTCCTGGCTGTAGCGCGCGTACCACACGCCCTCGCCGCAGGCGTACAGCATGCCGAAGGGCTGGGTTCCTTCCGGGAGCTGGCACAGGGGCGGTTCCCCCGCCAGCGCCCGGCGGGCCGAATGGATGTACCACGCCTCTTTGGTATGGTCGGCGGTAAGGAAATAAACGTCCTGGCCATCGGTGGCCGCGCTATAGGCGTTGCGGTGCAGCTCCAGGCCATGGGCGGCGCTGGCAAAGGCGCAGAAAAAAAGCGTGCACAGCACCCCGAGCGCCACCAGCCGCCGGCCCGATATGAACATACTTCCTCCGGAAACACGCAAATTTAAATCTAGTATAGCACTTTTGCGGGGGGCCTGCAACAACGCGCCAAAGGAACGAAATTTGAGGTTCAAATCACTATATCTTGTGTCCTAAATTCACAAATAACCAATTTGTAGATATTCCAAAACAATTCTGTAACAAAGTTTACAAATTGTTTACGTTTTGGCGGCAAAATGCTATTTACAAAGAATTATATTTTATATACAATAGGAGCGACAGAATCTGACACGAGCCACTATATATGGTGCTTTTTCGTTATCATTCGCCGGAGGTGAAAAATTACGATGGCCAGGGTGTACCGGCGCAGGCGCATGCCCTATGGTGAGTTGGCGCGATGGATGGCAATCTGCCTGCCCGTCGGCCTTTATCACCTTTGGCATGAGCGGTACCGCTGGCACTGGTCGGTGAAGCTGCTGATATCGGTCACCGCCACGGCGCTAACGGCCTGCATGCTGGCCGGAGCCCTCAGCTTATTTGGCCGCCCCAGCCCGGTTATGGCCCAACCCACCACCTCCCAGCTGGTGCAGCAGGACATTTTTCAGTTGGTGGTGGAGGCCGACGGTTCCTGTTATCATTTGGAGGATTGCGTGTACGCGAAGCCCGGCACGCTGCCCATCAAGTTATCCCAGGCTGCCAGCCAGAACATACCGGCGGACGAGCTGTGCAATCCGCCGCGGTATAACAATAGGAATTGACATAGAAGGCGAGTCAATTGTAGGGCGCGGCGACCCGACGCGCCGTGGTTTGCCTGCAATGGTGCGGTTTTGATGCAATACGGCGGCGTGTCCGGTGGCCGCGCCCTACAACGGCCAAGCTTGCCGTTCCTGTAGGGGCGATCGCCTCGATCGCCCGTGGATATTTGCGGTTACGAGAATGCGCGGGCGACCGGGGGCGGTCGCCCCTACATCAGCATTACGAAAAGGCCGCCGTCTATCGCAGACAGCGGCCTTGATTCTGTGCGAAAATTGCCGGGCTTAGTTGCCCCCGAACACCAGCGCACGGTTCTCGTACGCCTTTTCAACGGCTTCCAGCATCAGCCCATGGGGATCGGTAAGCGCCATCGTAGCGCCCGACCGCACGTCCACCAGCATCGCGATCTCTTCCTCGGTAAACTCGGCGATGATGGGCATATCGTCCTCATGCTCGGACTCCGGATCGAAGGGGCGGCCGTTGCGGGCGGTGGTGTACTTGGTATTCCACTCGCGGAGCTCGGCTACCGTCTGCCCTACCATCCACTCCTGGAAAAAGTCCATCTGCTTGTCCCACTCCATGCTGGGGTCGTCGGGCCGCATGGCGTAGGAAGCGCCCCGCTCACGCTTGGTGGTCCAATTGTCCACTTCTTGGGCGAACAGTTCGCGGGTATTGTCGGAAACGCCGATCACCTCACGGGTTTCGGGATCCACCACATTATAACCTTCGGTGCCCGGCCAGCCGGAGAACTTGGGGAAGGTCGCGCTGGGGTAGTTGGGGGTACCGAACTCGTACACATCCACCAGCGCATACAGTATGCGCCCTTCGGCGTCAAACAGCACCGACGCCATGGAAACGTTGACGGAGTATCTCGGGACCTCGTCCGGATCCATGCCCGGGCCTAAGCGATGGTTGGCCGCGGCGCCAAAGCCGTGGTAAACCTCGCCGGACACGGTGAGCTCCGAAGCCAGCGAAGCCATGGGCGCAACCACCAGTACCAGGGTTAGGAACGTAATGAGCAGTTTCTTCAAGTCAGTCCATCCTCCTTAGGTAAAGTATTTGTTTTTAGGATATCAAACGCGGGAGATGCTGTCAACCGTTACTTTTGTAACAGTTATATGGTATACTATGATTATACTTGATGAAAGGAGAAAGGAATGAAGACGCCCTTTGTTTCCTACGCCCAGTTGCAGGATATTGTCAAAACCTATCCCACGCCTTTCCATCTGTACGACGAGCGGGGCATCCGCCAGACCGCCCGGGACCTGCGCCGGGCTTTTGCGTGGAATCCGGGCTTTTGCCAGTTCTTTGCCGTCAAAGCCCTGCCCAATCCCTTTATCCTTCAAATGCTGAAGGAGGAGGGCTGCGGCGTGGACTGCTCCAGCTATACCGAGCTGCTCCTGGCCAAGGCCTGCGGTTTTCCCCCGGAGAAGATCATGTTCTCTTCCAACCAGACGCCCGCCCAGGAGTACCGGCTGGCCATGGATTTGGGCGCGTTTATCAACCTGGACGACATTACCCACATTGAATTTTTGCGGGATGTGGCCGGCATTCCGGCCCATATCAGCTGCCGGTACAATCCGGGCGGCGAGTTTGCTGTGGGCAACGACATCATGGATACGCCCCAAGAAGCGAAGTTTGGCTTCACCCGGCAGCAGCTCTTCGACGGTTTTAGGCAATTGCAGGCCTTGGGCGCAAAGGAGTTCGGCCTCCACGCTTTCCTGGCCAGCAACACCGCCGGGGACGCCTACTATCCTGAGCTGGCGCGCATCTTATTCCAGCTGGCGGCCGAGCTGCAAGGCCGGACAAGGGCCCGGATCACCCAGATTAACCTGTCGGGCGGCATCGGCGTAGCCTATCGGCCGGAGCAGCAGCCCAGCGACATCCGGCGCATCAGCGAGGGCGTGCGCCAGGCCTACGAACAGATACTCGTGCCCGCGGGCATGGGCGGCGTGGCCTTGTACACCGAGCTTGGCCGGTTTATCACCGGCCCCCACGGTTGCCTGGTGACCCGCGCCATCCATGCCAAGCACATCCACAAGGAGTTTATCGGCGTGGATTCCAGCGCCGTGGACCTGATGCGCCCGGCTATGTACGGCGCATATCATCACATCACGGTATCCGGCAAGGAGGGCGCGCCCTGCGACCATACCTACGACGTGGTGGGCGCCCTGTGCGAAAACAACGACAAATTCGCCATAGACCGGGCCCTGCCCAAGATCGACACCGGCGACTTACTTGTGATCCACGACACCGGCGCTCACGGCTCGGCCATGGGGTACAACTACAATGGAAAGCTCCACGCCGCCGAGCTGCTGCTGCGGGAAGATGGCGATGTGCGGCTGATCCGCCGGGCGCAGACGCCCAAAGATTACTTTGCTACGTTGGATTTTGCTACCGAGTTCAGATTGGGATGAAAAGCGCTTACTGCGTGAACGGGGGAACGCTTGAATGCAAAGGCTTAAATTTGGTGAATGGGAAATCGAGGTTGACGTCGAAGCAACCCAAGCGTATTATGGCGCTTTTACGGTTACCGATTCAGCTTTTCAAGGCTACCGAAACTATGTGGAATTCTGCAAGAATCTGACCGACGCCGAAAATGCGTTTTTTGAATCGCTAGGCATTTCTTCAAGTTGCTCTGAGGTTAGGGCAATTGGGAAAACAAAGAGCAGACGAATTACGACCGCCGGTATCTACTGCTTCATAGGAAGATTTATCAACAAGCCCGAAGTGCGCTTGATGAAGTTTGATGATCTTAAAGAAAAGAGGATTGCAGACAACGTGCCGGATACGACAGTATATGTGGACAGATATGCATTTACATTTATGGATCCGAATCCTTTCAATACAGAAGATACTTCCATGGATGCGCCAGCAGAGGTCGTGCATTTTTTGTTTTCGGTAGAAAATACGCCGTGGCTTCTGAAAGAAAAACCTGAGAAGGCGTTATGGTTTCCGCCAAAACCTTGGTGGATTATTCATAAAGCGAAAAACAAACAGCGTTGGAAGGAAAGAAGAAAAAAAAGGAATCTCGAGCTAAAGACAGACGTTATGCAAATGCTTGACATGCATAACATCAATTATACAGCCATGTCAGAGTTCGATATTGCCAGGTATAAGCGTCGCTGGTTTAAGGCCATTGTATCGAAAGAGCATCAAAAAGAAGCTCGGTTACAGTGTTTTACTGACAGAAATTTCGGTAACGGCTATTTGTGGCATGCCTTCAGCTATGAATATGTACCCTGTATACATGAGGATAGCGCAAGAGTTCAGTTCAATCATTCGGGTCATGGAGAAGCTGTGCTGGTTATTGAAAATTCGGAAATTGGATTTTTGCTTGACCGCGCCGACGGAATAACGGCGGATGATTTGGAGGAATTCTACGACATTGTGCTCACAGGCAAAGCGTTTGATTGGGTATATGTCCATACGCATGAGGCAGACTGCGGACCTTATTACTATCAACAAAACACCGAGCAATGCGAATAACAAATCAGACGTGGCGGAACCGCGCAGGCTGCCGGTCCAAATCGTACATGGACAGAAGGATAAACGTCACAACGGAGGCAACCAGCGGGATCAAAAAATACACCGACACGATCATGTTCTGCGCCGCTATGCTCTGCACCCGAGCCGCGCCGTCATATCCCCCGGAGTTCAGCAGCCAGCCCATCAGCGCGCCGCCCAACCCGGCGCCGATTTTGGTCCATACGCTGGATATACTGACGATCAAATGATTGGCGCGTATACCGGTTTTGTATTCGCCGTATTCGATGGTGTTGAGCAGATACACGCTGCTATACACCATCATCGGGCCGCTCATCAGCCCGCGAAGCGCCGCAAAACCCAGAAACAGCGGCAGGTTTGCCGGATGGAAGAAATTGATGGCCAAGGTGATGATCTTCACAGCCAACCCTGCCAGGATGAGACGCTTGGCGGGGATCTTTTTTTCCATCACCCGTGTCAGGGCGATGCCCGCCGTCATGCTCAAAAGCGTTACGGCGCCGATGATGCTCACCAACTCCATGTTGTGCAGCACATATTTTACGTAGTAAAGTATGCATCCTGCCATGGCGCCGTCCAACGCGGTCATCATGCCCACAAGGCACATAATGAGAAAATATTTGTTGTGGATCAGCGCGGGCAATTGGCTTTTTACAGTCGCCTTACTGGACGCGTTGGGCGATAAGACAGAATTTCCGACCCGCTCGCGGGTGAGCAAAAACTGCGCTACCTGACCAGCGAAGGCTAACGTGCCGAATAGGATCGCCACAAAACGCCATGCGCCATAGCTGTCTCCCATGGCCTGGGTGATTTGCAGCACGGCCACATTGCCAACCACGCTGCCCACGATCATAAACAAGGACGAAATCATCGCGTTTTTTTTCCGGGAGTTTGGGTTCACCGTCATATTCGTTCCGATGATGGAGCCGATGATGCTTGCCGGGGTGAGCGCCACGGTGACCAACAGAAAATAACTGATGCACGCGTACACGGTCTTTGCGGCCATACCCCAATGAGCGGGAATGTAAAAGATCGATAGCACAAGCAAAAGCAGCGGGCATGCCATTCGCAATCCCCACGGCCTGGCCTGCCCCCACTGGCTTCGCGTCTTGGAGATGATGATACCCATGCCCAAATCCGAAAAAGCATCGGCAATACGGGTGATCAAAAGCAATGTACCTACCATTGCCGCGCTGATCCCCACCACGTTTGTGTAAAAGTAGGCGATGAATACGCTGATCACGATCTGCAGCATCGCCAGGGAAGTGCCCGCGAAGGTCATGCCGGTGATTTCCGCGCCGGTTAGCGGTTGGTTTATATCATCGGGGTGTTTGAGCCAGTTTTTCACTGCTATTCCTCCTGCATAAATAGGTGTTGATTTATTGACGCATGTTCAATATAATAAGAGATGTTGAGAAACACAATGGGCAATGTACCGGCTTTTGTTCATTGATCGACAGTTGATAGGCAGATGTTCAGAAAAGAGGCGCTTTATGGGCAAAACCAACGACCGCCGGTCCCTTCGTACAAAAAAAGCGCTCAAGGCTGCGATGCTTGAGCAGCTTCGCGGAAAAGATATAGCGAAGATCACTGTATCCGAGTTGAGCGAGCTTGCGGATATTGGGCGCGGTACCTTCTATTTGCATTTTACCGACCCCTACGATCTGCTTGACAAACTGGAGAATGAAATATTAGAGGAAATCACGGCGCATACATCCACCTTGATGGATGCGTATACCAACGAAAATCTATTGACGCATCTGGAGAGCATCTGGCAGAATATTTATGAGAACATGGGCACCCTCGAGGTTTTGCTGAACCGCCGGAACGGAGGAAGGTTCATGGAGAAAATTAAGCGATACTGTGTAAACAGCACCTTTGACAACGCGCAAGGCAAATTCCACAGCGCTCAGGAATCCTACGGTGTTATCTACATTATTTCGGGCACCTTAGGCATATTTCAAGAATGGATGGAGCAAGGCGCGCCGATCCCACCGAATCAATTGGCGCAAATCGTTAGGAATCTGATTACCGGGCCGCCGTGATGGGGTTTGACGAATCCTGACTTGACAGAACCGCGCAGGCTGCTTATACTAGTGCATGTCGCCAACGGGCATGCGGTCGTGGCGGAACTGGCATACGCGCACGTTTGAGGGGCGTGTCCGAGAGGGTACGGGTTCAAGTCCCGTCGACCGCATTTATGAAAAAGCCTGGAAACTCAACGGTTTCCGGGCTTTTTACTGCTCAAAATGCGGTTTGACCCTTCAAGCGAGTTTTTGCTCTGCAGGCTGTGTTATGGCCACTTGGCTATCTATCTTTCATTCGTGGCTGTTAGCGCCCGCAACTGCCCCAGCAGGTCGCCACCGCCCACGGAGATACTGCCCACCTTGTCGCAAATGCGCTCCAGGCACTCCATCTCCTTCAGCTTGTACAGCGTGCCGTTCTCGTCCATCAGCTTGGCGGTGTTCAGCAGATCGCGGGTGGAGGCGGCCTCTTCGCGCCGGGTAATGACGTTGGCTTGGGCGCGCTTTTCGGCGATGAGCACGGTGTTCATGATGTCGCGGATCTCACCGGGCAGGATGATGTCCTTGATGCCCGCCTCCAGAAACGCCATCGACAGCGCGTTCTGCCGCTCATGGAGCTTTGCCAGCATAGCCGCACCCACGCCGTCCTTTTGAGAGAGCAGCTCATCCAAGCGCAACTTGCCCACCTGCTCCCGTAGCGCTAATTGCACCGTGGTGTGCAGCATGGTCTTGTAATCCTTTGCCGCCACCGCTGCCGCCAATGCTTCCGGGTCGGTGATCCGATACGTGCAGGCGAAGTTGATGCGCAGCATTACTTTGTCGGCGGTCAGAATTTCCTGCCCGGTCAGTTCCAGCGCCTGAGCGCGCAGATCATAGAGCGCGGCCTGCACTTTTGCGCCGCCGTTCCAAAAGGCGTAGGTACCGGCCTCCAGCCGCTTCTGGAATACGCCGTCGTAAAACAGCAGCGCGCAGTTTCCGCTCTCCACTTCCAACTTGGTGTATGCCGCCGAGGGGAGCGCTTTCAGTTGCGCCATGGTCACGCCGGTTACCTCCGGTTGCCGCAGATCGATCATCTCAAAGGTGTGCTTGCGAAAGATGTTCCAAAATAAATAGTCGCCCGCGGTCAGCGCGTCCTTGATCCGTCCGTCCACAAAGTGCAGCGCCAGTTGGTTGTCCCCAACCTCAGCCCGCGCGCAGCTTGCCGCAAAATCCTTATCGCTCAACAGCACGGCCATCTCGGTGCCCCGCAGATCCACCGGGCCGTCCGCGATCACCTTCACGCAGTTGTAGCCCACGACCGGCCAAATCTTGTGCTCGCCGGTGGACAGCATGCGCACAAACAATCCCTTGCGGAACAGAAATCCGCGCTCATTTTCCCGAATCACCATTTTCATTTCGTTCTCTCCTCTCGTTTGCCTTTTCGCGAAGGCATCCACATCCTCGCCGCGAGGCCGCGGTTGAGTCCGCGCCGTGCGCAACCGGCTGCCTCTTTTCCCACACGAAAGTTAGGAATTGGCAGTGAGCTGCGCTTGCGCGGGCGGTATCCCCGCTGCCCGGCGGTTTGCATGCTGTGCCGGCAAAACGTCATGCGTTTCGGCCCGGCGCCGGATGCCTTGCGCGAAAAGGTGTTTGGTGGTCTACCTTGACAGGGTAGCTGGGGACTCGAACCCCGGTCCGTTTCAGCGGACTTGCCATTTCAGCATGCTCTGCCTCTGAGCTACTCCTTGGGGAGGAGGGAATCGAACCCTCGACACTGCTGGCTTGTGCGCGCGGGTACGCCGCGCGCGGGCCTGCTTCTCCGGTATACCTTACGGAAACCCTCAGGCACCCCGGGGGCATCCGGAACCCCACGGATAGGAGCGGCAGGCTGGTATCATAAAGGCTCTCGCCCTTACAATCGTCTTGCGCCGTTTAGCCTTTGACGACACCGATGGTCTTCAGCCGTTTAACCGGGCGCACCAGGTCGCGTTGGTTGGCCATCACCTCGTCGATGTCTTTATAGGCAAAGCGGCTTTCCTCGGCCACGTCGGCCTTGTTGTGCTTGCCCAACACGACGCCTTGCGCCTGCAGATCGGTGATCACCTGCTCGGCGCTGAACTGCTCCTTCGCGGCTTTGCGCCCGTAGCGCCGCCCCGCGCCGTGGGAGGAGGAGCGGAAGCTCTCCGGGTTTCCCAGCCCTTCCACCACATAGCTGTAGGAGCCCATCGCCCCTGGGATCACCGCGCGCTCCCCGGCCATCGCCCGAGTCGCGCCTTTTCGGTGCACCCATACGTCCCGGCCATAGTGGCGCTCCGGCGCGGCATAGTTGTGATGACAGTTGATGTGATCCGCATAAGCGAACGACGCATCCGTGTGCTTGGCCACCCAGCGTTCCAACACCTCTTGAGCCACCGCCATCATGCGCGCCCGGTTCTCCGCTGCGAAGTCCAGCGCCAAGTTCATCCAGTGGATGTACTGCTGCCCGGCTGCGCTGTCCAGTGGCAGATGGGCCAGCCGCCACCAATCCGGCGCCTCGCTGCCCCCTTCGGCGTTCAGCTCCCGTGCCGCGCTGTGGAAGGCGTCGCAAATTCGCTTGCCGAAATTGCGCGACCCGGAGTGCACCATGATCCCCAGCTTACCCTCCTCGTCTTCCTGCAGCTCGATGAAGTGGTTGCCCCCGCCCAGCGTTCCCACTTGCCTGAACCCCGCCTCGATTTGTTCCACCAGCTCCGGGTTGGCTTCGTACTTCTCCATCTCCTGGCGCGCTTTGTCCAGCGTTGCGCAGGGCTGCTTTTTTGGATGATGGGCAAAGCCCACCGGAATGCTGCGAAGCAGATCGCCCACGATGCCCTGCACCAGGTTGCCGCTGCCGGTGGCCGTTTCTTGCAGCGCCCGAACCGGCAGGTCGGTACCGATAAAGCCCATGCCGCAGCCGATGTCCACGCCCACCGCGTTGGGGATGATCACCTCGTCCGTGGCGATCACGCCGCCGATGGGCATGCCCATGCCGGTATGCGTGTCGGGCATCAGCGCCACCCAATGGCGAACAAATGGCAAGGAAGCCAGATGGTATGCCTGCTCCAAGCAGCTTTGCTCCACGCTTTGCACATCGGGGAGCCAGGCTTTGATGGGCACCTGCCGCTCGCCCTTCTCGATGGTGATCATGATTGTTCCTCCTGATTGCCATGTTGTTTTTCGTGTCGCACTTGATCTGGCCTTATCTTACCAGCGATTAAGAGTGCAATCATGTAAAAAAGTTTGCGAACTTGCAAACCTTAGCTAAGTACGATACACTTTTCTTCTGGTACGAATGAGTGTGGAGGGCATTGCGTATGGCTGGGTTTTCGGAATTAACCCGCAGCTTTGAAAAGACCCGCGAATACATGCGGGATTTCTACATCTATGGCTTTAAGTCTCGCGCCGACTTCCATCAGCGCTCCGCGCGCACCTACGACAACGAGCGGCGGCGGATCGAAAGCTATCTGGGCGACGCCATGGCCTGGTCGTACGGCGCCGAAGGCAAGCGCATCTTCATATCGCTGGATGCCGCCCGTGTGTACGAAAATCCGCTGTACAACGCCTGGAAGGCCAAGAGCTTCACGGACAACGACGTGCTGCTGCACTTTTTTCTATTGGATGCGTTGCACGAAGCCCCTACCACGATCGAACCGCTGTGTGACTTGATCTGCGCTCGTAGCAGGCGCGTGTTTGATGCGCAAACCGTCCGGCTCAAGTGCAACGAGTATGTCAAGATCGGCTTGCTGCGTACGGAAAAGCGCGGCAGGAGCCTTGCTTATACGCTGTCGCCTGACTATCTGGATACATTGCCCGTACCGACCGATCATCTGCTGGCGGCGCTTCAATTTTTTCAAGGCATTGCACCCTTTGGCGAGATCGGCAGCTTCTTGCTGGACAACCTAAATGTCCGCAACGAGCTATTCTGCTATAAGCACCAGTACGTCGTGCATACTTTGGAGGACGGCGTGCTGCTAGCGATGCTGCAGGCCATGCGGGAAAACCGCGCTGTGTCCTTTGACAACCGCAGCGCTCGTGTCCGGCGCACCAGCGCCATCCAAGCCGTGCCCCTCAAAATCTTTGTCAGCGCCACCACCGGCCGCCGATACGTGTGCGCCTACCTTTTGGCTAAGCGCCGTTTCCAGTGCTTCCGGCTGGACTATGTTCTCTCCGTCACTCCCTTGGCGGAACATCCGGAGACCCAAGCGCTAAAGCAGCAATTGATGTCCAACGCCGATAAAATTTGGGGCGTCAGTTTGGGGGGGAACAGCCGCAGCGATACCATCCGCATGACGCTGCGCATCGATGAGAAAACCGAACGATATGTGTTCGAGCGGCTGATCCGTGAAGGACGCGGCGGTCATGTGGAGTGGCTGGATCATCAAACCGTGCTGTACGTCAAGACTGCCTATGACGTTTGCGAACTGTCGCCCTGGATCAAGACCTTCTGTGGACGCATCTTGGCGCTGGAAAGCGACAATGCCGAGGTCACGCGCCGATTTCAGCGCGACATGGCGCGCATGGCCGCGCTATATTAAAGAAAGATCAGATGAGAGATCAGAAGAGGGATCATGATGGAGCTGTTTTCAGAAATCTATGGCTGCTATTACACGGTGTTAGCGCGCCTGCTTGAGCGCGCGCATCCTGCCGGCCTGGATCGCACGGAAGTAGAAGCCATTGTGCGGCAAAGCGGCTTTGCGGATACCGCATTTCAGCTGTTGCCCAAGCTGGTTTCCGGCGAGTGGCCGTTGCTCAACGAGCGGAATGGGCGCTTCTATGCTTCCTTAGCCTCCAATGCTGTCCGCCGCCCGCTCAGCGACTTGGAAAAAGCTTGGCTGAAGGCGCTGCTGGAAGATCCGCGTCTGCGCCTGTTTCTGGACGATGCGCAAATCGCGGCGCTCCATGCGGCCCTGTCAGGCACAACGCCCTTATTTCAAGCCGACGACTTTCATATCTACGACGTTGCTGCTGACGGCGATCCATACACGGATAGCGGATATCGTGCTCGCTTTGCTCTAATTTTGAGGGCTATTCAACAAAAAGCGCCGCTGCGCATTCTGTACGAAGGGGGAAAGGGCCGCCGCACCAGCGGGGTATACTTCCCATGGCGGCTTAACTATTCTGCTAAGGATGACAAGTTCCGGTTATTGGCTGCCACCTGTTTTCCAACGCGCAAGCGTCGGGTGATTATGAATGTAGCGCGTATGCTAGAGATCGAGAACCTATCCAGCGCGCTACTTATCGATGTAGATTATGGGGATCGTCTATTTCAGCAACCTGTAGAAAATCCGTCCATCCTACTGCGCATCTATCCGGAGCGCAACGCTCTGGAGCGGGCGATGCTGCAATTTGCGGCGTATCAAAAAGAAACCGAGTACGACGAGCCAAGCGGCAGCTACCTCTGCCGAATCTATTTTGATCCTGAAGACGAAACCGAACTCCTTATCCGCGTGCTGAGCTTCGGCCCCACAATAAAGGCCCTGGAACCCACTTCTTTCGTGGCCCAACTGCGTGAGCGCATCCAGCGGCAGGTCACCCTAAACGAACAGATTTTTTCTCCCGCTAAAGATGTCACAGTAGAGAAACCGTCGCCATCAAGTGGTTCTTACTACGTTTCCAGTGAGGGCTGAAATCGGTTTTACTCCGGTCTTTGATATCCTACCCCGCACACGCTGGAGCACTCGCTGCTGCTCCATTTCAACCAGCCTTCTTCAAAGCGCGACTCAGGCACAGCTTGTACCCCGCCTTCTACATCCACGTATACGGTATGGATGCCCGCAACGTACTCCGCCCGCGGGCGCTTGTAGGCGATCCCTCGCGTCATGAGGCCTTCGATCAGCTCGGCGACGGTTACGATGGTTTCTGTTGGCTTGCCTTGCTCATCCAGCACGGTATCACCTTGCTGGTCCGTCACGAACCCAACGTAGGTTACGGCAACCTCGAAAACCGGGCGCTTGCCAATGCACGTTTGCG
>Ga0123353_10009251_pt1 | contig 13564 bp, 10 predicted proteins | sample TergutLab28metaG_3_FD_92763 | JGI IMG/M metagenome (GOLD analysis project Ga0123353, IMG submission 92763) | Labiotermes labralis P3 segment gut microbial communities from Petit-Saut dam, French Guiana - Lab288 P3 | ecosystem: Host-associated > Arthropoda: Insects > Digestive system > Gut ... | reverse complement strand
CCCTACGCGTTCGCTGTGGCCCATCTTGCCGAACACTCGTCCGTCGGGGGAGGTGACGCCCTCGATGGCGCACATGGAGCCGTTAGGATTGTATTGTATGTCCATGCTCGGCGTGCCGTCAAGATCGACATACTGCGTGGCCACCTGGCCATTTTCTATGAGCTGTTGCAGCAATGGCTCCGGGCATACGAAGCGCCCTTCCCCGTGGGAGATGGGCACTAAGTGTACCTCGCCCGGCTCGCACAGCGCCAGCCACGGCGAAAGCACGCTGGCAGTACGCGTGCGGACTAGTTTTGATTGATGCCGACCGATGGTGTTGAAGGTCAGGGTTGGGCAGTCCGGCGTCATCTCGCGGATCTCGCCGAAGGGCACCAGCCCCAGTTTGATCAGCGCCTGGAACCCGTTGCATATCCCGCCCGCAAGCCCCATGCGCCGCCCGAGCAATTCGGCGACAGCGTCGCTCAGCCGGGGGTTGCGCAAGAAAGATGTGATAAATTTCGCGGAGCCGTCCGGCTCGTCCCCGCCCGAGAACCCACCCGGCAGGAACAGAATCTGTGCCTGCCCCAGGGCTTTTGCCGCCCGCTCGACGCTGTCGGCCAGGCCCTGCGCGCTCTTGTTGTTGATCACAAGAATCTCAGGCTGCGCGCCGGCTTTTTCGAAGGCCCGTGCGGAGTCGTATTCGCAGTTCGTCCCGGGGAATACGGGAATCAAAACCTTCGGCTTTGGGGTCCTGATGATAGGCGAGGCGTTGCTTCTGAGTTGCGAATTGAGAGCTGGAAGCTGAGAATTGTCTTTCGTTTTGGCCTTCATGGGGAATACAGATTCAAGCTTGTTCTCATAAAGCTCATCCAGCTCATCGAGAGATATCGCCTCTTTTCCGGCTCTGATCTCATGCGCTTCAATTGTGCGCCCTATGGGGTAACCCGCTTGCTCGCCTTCGGTCATTTCCAGCAGGATCGCGCCCGGCTCGGCGGGGAATGCGTATTCCACAGGGAAGCCCTCTTCGAACGCGAATCCAATCTTATTGCCCAGGCCCATCTTGAACACGGCCTCCGCCACGCCCCCGGCTGTTACGGCCTGCGCGGCTAGTATCTTACCAGTCTTGGCCATCTCCGCAACCTGCCGGAAGATTTCCAGGGTTTTTTCGGGCACGGGCAGTCCGTTTTCGTCCCGCTCCGGCGCGAGGTAGCACACCAGACTTCCCGCCTGTTTGAACTCATTCGAGATGACTCGCTTCGTCTCTGTTAGAGCAACGGCGAAGCTCACCAAAGTGGGCGGTACGTCCAGCTGTTCAAAACTGCCGGACATGGAGTCCTTTCCGCCGATGGAGGCCAGGCCCAGGTCCAGCTGTGCTTGCAGGGCGCCCAGCAGGGCCGCCAGGGGCTTGCCCCAGCGCGCTGGATCATTCTTTAAACGCTCGAAATATTCTTGGAAGCTCAAGTAGCACTGATCGAGGGGGCAGCCTGCCGCGACCAGTTTGGCGACGCTCTCAACAACCGCGCAGTAGGCTCCCCGGTAGGGGTCGCTTTCGGTCAGATAGGGATCATACCCATAGGCCATCACCGAGCAGGCGTCCGTCTCGCCCTGCGGCACGGGAAATTTCGCGGCCATCACCTGCGTGGGCGTGCGCTGGTATTTCCCGCCGAAGGGCATGAGCACCGTCCCCGCGCCTATGGTGCTGTCGAAGCGCTCCGCCAGTCCCCGCTGCGAACACACCGCCAGGCTTCCGGCCAATGCGCGCATGCGTTCAGCGAACGTTCCTTCATTCTTGCATTCTGCATTTTCATTTTTCGTTTCAACATGCGCCCTTGCGCTTTTCACCGCCCCGTTGGAATTCAGGAAACCCCGGGCGATATTTACTACAATCTGCCCGTTCCATTGCATCACGAGCCTTGGTTCTTCCTGCACTTCGGCAACGACTGTCGCCTCCAGGTTCTCGCCGTCGGCCAGGGCGATGAAGCGCTCAACATCCTCAGCATCGACGACGATTGCCATGCGCTACTGTGACTCCGAGATTGCCAACTCCGTGCCGTCCAGGCCCTCGTATTTCTTCGGCACGGCGTCCAGTTCGATGACGAGCCCGTCGCACAGCTCTCCAATGGCCACCGAAACGCCTCCCGCGCCGAAGTCATTGCAGCGCTTGATCATTAATGAGGCCTCGGGATTTCGGAACAGGCGCTGTATTTTTCTCTCCTCGGGGGCGTTGCCCTTCTGCACCTCGGCCCCGCAGGATTCCAGGGAGTCCATCGTGTGCGACTTTGACGAACCCGTGGCCCCGCCGCAGCCATCGCGCCCTGTGCGCCCGCCCAGCAGGATCACCTTGTCGCCGGGCAGGGGAGTCTCCCGCCGCACCTGCGCCCGGGGTGCCGCGGCGATCACCGCGCCCAGCTCCATGCGCTTGGCCATGAACCCGGGGTGATAGATTTCCTCCACCAACCCTGTCGCTACGCCCACCTGGTTGCCGTAGGAGGCGTAGCCTTCGGCGGCGGTGGTGACAAGCTTGCGCTGGGGCAGTTTGCCGGGCAGGGTCTGGCCGATAGGCACGGTCGGGTCCGCCGCGCCGGTGACGCGCATGGCCTGGTAGACATAGCCCCGGCCCGAAAGCGGGTCGCGTATCGCCCCGCCGACACAGGTCGCCGCCCCGCCGAAAGGCTCAATTTCAGTGGGATGGTTATGGGTCTCGTTCTTGAACAGGAACAGCCATGGCTCGGCTTTGCCATCGATCTTTACGTCAGTGATAACCGTGCAGGCGTTGATCTCCTCGCTCTCGTCCAGCTTTTTCAACTGGCCGGTATGTTTCAGGTAGCGCATGGCCTGCGTGGCCACCTCCATCAGGGTGTCCGGTTTTTCGCCCCTGCCCAACTCTTCTTTGATTTGCTTGTAGCGCTCCCAGGTCTTCAGGGCCTTCGGGTCGTCGATTTGAACTTCATCAAGGCGCGTCAAGAACGTTGTGTGCCTGCAATGGTCCGACCAGTATGTATCGATCATACGAATTTCAGTGATCGTCGGGTCGCGCCGCTCGGACTGAAAATAACTCTGGCAGAACTTCAGGTCGTCCAAGTCCATCGCCAGGCCATAGTCGTTCAGAAAGCCCTCCAGCGCCTCGTCATCCAGGCCGATAAATCCCTCGAGCGTCTTCACCGGCGCGGGCGGGTCGCTTTGGATTTGCAGGGTGGCGGGTTTTTCCGGCCTGGCCAGGCGGCATTCCACCGGGTTGATCACGCTCTTGCGGATCGCCGCCATCTCCTCCACCGTTACCTTGCCATGCAGCGCATACACCTTCGCTGTGCGAACTGTGGGCCTTTGCCCGCCCGAGACGATCTGTATGCACTGCGCGCAGCTGTCCGCCCGCTGGTCGTACTGCCCGGGCAGGTATTCCACCGCGAACACGATATCCGCCGGGGGCAGCGATTCGTACACCATATCTATTTGTGGCTGCGTAAACACGGTGGGGATGCACTTTTGCAGCAGATCCCGGTCTATGCCCTCCACGTCGAATCTATTGTAAACTGTCAGGCCCGTCAGGCCCTCCACGTGCAGCTGCGTGCGCCACTCCCGCAGCAGCGCTTTCGCCTCAATGTCAAAGCCTTCCCTGCGCCCGGTGTAGATGCGATGTACCATCGATGTGCCCTCCGTCGTTTGTTTTTGTTGATTTGGCTGCGTTGGATTCGCTTTTTTTGGCGCCTTCTTCGCCGCTGCAGGTTTCGCCGGCGGCGGTGATTTCGGCAGCTTATACTTTGTTCTTGCCATGGTCCGCAACCGCCCAGCGATCTGCTCCATCTGCTGCGCATCAATGCTGTCCGGCTTTTGCGAGGCCAGCCACGCGATCGTCGGCAGCAGAAAGCGGCGGTGCACCACGTGCGTAGCCCCCTGCAACCAGACCGTCTTGTCCGCGCGCTCGTTGTAGTATACAATCAGCGAATGCAGAGGAAAATCGAGCTTGCCCAGATTCAGGCGTTCGCACAGCAGGCGAATGCGCTCCTCGTTGTGCTTGGCCTGTGTGGCCACTTCCTTCAGTTGGCTCTTCACCTCAATGACGAACAGCCCGCCCGGCAGCAGAAGCAGCAGGTCGATCTCCGCCAGAGGCGTGCCCCGCCCCATGATTCTGTAGTTGAAGAATATTTCCTGCGGCCCTGGCAGGCGCAGCAGTGCCATATAGACCAGGAATTCCGCCGCCAGGCCGCGGTCCTGCGTCAGGCCGTCGGTCAGGCGGGTGATAAGGACGTCATTCACGGTGATTCTCCTGTTTTTTTGTTTCAACGGCCTTCAATTGCTTCGCCCGCATTCGTTGCACGTGGGTATCTCTGTCTTTATCTACGAGCGGCAGAAGGAGTCGGTAGAACATATCCACTTCCTCCGCGCTCAAGCAGCAAGCACTCTTGTTGATGATCCCGCGCAACTGCGCGTGAAGAGTTCTATAGTGGCATTGCAACGTCTTTTCGGCTGTGCGGCGCACGGATTTGAGAGTACACCAATTGCCGTATGCCACTATGGAGTGAACCGGCATATTCCCATAAAACGAGGTATATCGCCGTATTGCCCGTATATGTAATTCGTTTTGTTTGATAGGGTTGTCAAATTCATATACGCTGCGGCCGCCGCGATATGTAGAATAGCGTGCTTCCCAGAGTCTTCGCTTTTCATCGCCGCGGACCTCCCCGCTGAAGTTCTTTGATTCAATTACGTAAAACCCCGTGGCGTGGATGAGCAGCAGATCGATTTCGGTGGACTCTCCATGCCAGTGCGGCACATAGATATTGCGCAAAATCCGCCGGGGGCCGGGCAGGTCGGTCATCTCCATGTAAGCCAACAATTCGCCTGCTGTTCCGGGATCATCTACAGCAAGATAGTTGGCGAGTTCGTCAATATTTATGGCTTCCTGCATTTCACACATCCTATTCATTGGTATACACCTTAACGACATAAAATCGCCAAGAGATCGAGAAAAAGCTTTGACATATGGGTTTTGCGAAGATTGATTGGTATGATTTTAAGGAGTTAAGGAGTATATATGGCCTCCATCGCTCTCTTCCCTATATCCCCCCGGCGATACGCCCCCTCGAAGGCAATCCCCTCCGCGGCGGTGTAGGCCCCCGCGGCGGCCTCCGGCAGGGTGGCGCCCGTGGCCACCACATTCAGTACGCGTCCGCCCGCCGTGACCACAGTGCCGTCCTCCAGGCGTCTTGTGCCGGCATGGTAGAGGAACGGGCCGTCCGCGCCGCCCGGGGCGTCATCGAAGGCGATGGGGTACCCCGTGGCGTACTTCTCGGGGTAGCCGCCCGAGGCCAGCACCACACAGCAGGCGTGAAGATCCTTCCAATGTATTTCGATCTCATGCAGGCGTCCCGCCCGGCAGGCCATGAGTATCTCCAGCAGGTCTGTTTCGAGTAATGGAAGGATCGCCTGGCATTCCGGGTCTCCGAAGCGGCAGTTATATTCGATGACCTTGGGGCCGTTCGGTGTAAGCATCAGCCCGAAATACAGGCACCCCTTGAATGGGCTGCCCTCACGCGCCATGGCCTCAATTGTTGGCAGGAAAAGTTCATCCATGCACTGCGCCGCGATTTCCGGAGTATAGAAGGGGTTCGGCGCGATGACCCCCATGCCGCCGGTGTTCAGGCCCTCGTCGCCGTCCTGGGCGCGTTTGTGGTCCATGGAGGATATCATGGGCACAACAGACTTCCCGTCGGCAAAGCTGAGTACGCTTACCTCCGGCCCTGTGAGAAATTCTTCTATGACAATCCGGTTGCCGCTCGCGCCGAACTTCTTGTCCTCCATGATCTCCCGCACGGCTGCCCGTGCCTCGTCCCGGCTTAGGGCAATGATAACCCCCTTGCCCAGCGCCAGCCCGTCGGCCTTGATGACCACGGGATAGATTTCACATGTATCGAGGTATGCCAGTGCGGCCTTCGCGTCTTCGAAGACATCGTAGCCGGCAGTGGGAATGCCGTATTTCTTCATCAGGTCCTTCGAGAAGACCTTGCTGCCCTCGATCTGCGCGGCGGCCTTGTTTGGCCCAAAGCAGGGGATCCCCATGGCCTCCAGGGCGTCCACTGCGCCTAGGCACAGCGGATCGTCGGCGGCCGGCACTGCAAAGTCGATCCCGCGCCCCGCGGCCCACTCGCATATTCTATCAATCTCCGTGGCCTTGATGCCCGGTACGCATTCGGCGATCTCCGCCATGCCGCCGTTGCCCGGGACGGCATAGATTTTCTTTACCTCAGGGTTCTTCGCCAGCGCCGCCGTGATGGCGTGTTCCCGCCCGCCGGAACCGATGATCAGTAATGTCATTGTTTTTCTCCCAATTATGCATTCATAATTCAGCATTCAGCATTAAGATAGCATTCCCGCGCCTCGCGCAGCAGCGCCTCGTAGAAATTCCGCGCGGCTGCTTTGCGATTTCCTGCCAGTTCCGCGCCGCGCCGGGTATAAAACCTGTCGTACATATTCTCCAGCTTGAATTTGTATTCCCTGAAGAACGAAGGACTCTCGTCGTCCGTCCCATCGGATACCCAGTCGTTTTCGTCCAGCGTATACAGAGGCTCCCCTAACTGCGCGGTACAGAACAGCACCCGCGCCATGCCGATGGCCCCGCAGGCGTCCACCTTGTCCGCGTCGAACAGTATTTTTGCCTCATTGCTGCGCGGCGGGTCGCTCGAACGGTATCTGTGCGTACGGATGCATTCTTTTACCTTCCCGGCAAATTCATTAGAATAGCCATTCTCAGTAAGCCACGCATACGCCATCTCTGCACCGTGTACCGCATGGTCAATCGCTGGATCCGTAAGCTGCTCTATCTGCCCTACATCGTGCAGCAAACACGCCGCCGAAAGAATTTCGAGATTGATATTGCTCTCATGCGCCGCGATATCCAGGGCGTAGTTCAGCACCCGGTAGACATGCTCCGCGTCGTGGGCGCTGTCGCGCATGCAAGATTGCATATAGGCTTCACAGGTCATAAGATTCAAGCACTTTCTCATAGCTTGCGTTTTGTAGAAAATCATTCACCAGCTCCATCAGCTTTTGGTAATGGCCGGAGGCCTTCTGCGCCAGATGAAAACGATATTTCAAGTCTGTCGCCCCGGAATTCACGATAATGTGATCGATGAAGTCATCGTACTCGCCGGTATCCGCAAGAATCGCGGTGCTAAGGAACGACTTGCGGGAAGCATGGCACAGCGTAGGCCCGCCGACGTCGATCGCCTGGCGAATCGCCTCGAAACTTTCTCCCCGGTCTATCATTTGTCGAAGGTCATAGAAATTGACGATGACGCAGTCTATCGGCTCTATTTGCTGGCTTTGCATGAACTCCAGATCGTCGGGCGTATGTACATGCGCCAAGATCCCGCCGTGGATTCTGGGGTGCAGCGTTTTCACCAGCCCCGTTTTCATTTCGGGGATGCCCGTGTAGTCCGATATTTCGATCACATCGTAGCCCGCGCCCTTGAGGACCTCATAAGTGCCCCCGGTGGAAATGATACGCACCCCGGGATTGAGCTTTGCGATCACTCCGATCAGGCCCTCTTCGGGATATGCTTCGCAGGCCATGCCCGCATTCGAAACAAGCCCGCGTTTGTCCGTGCAGCTCACCAGCATGGCCCGGATACGAATTTTGTTGTCAACCTGGCGTACGTTTTGTATTACAGCCACTTGTCGTTACCCCCAATCAATGATGGAACAGCCTCACCCCCGTGAAGCACATCACCATGCCCAGCTTGTCGGCGGCCTCGATCACCAGGTCATCCCGGATGGACCCGCCCGGCTGCGCCACGTATCTCACGCCCGAGCGCGCGGCCCGCTCTATGTTGTCGTGCAGGGGGAAGAACGCGTCGCTGCCGATGGACACGCCGTTCAGCTGCGCCAGCCAGGCCTGCTTCTCTTCGGCTGTCAGCGCCTCAGGGCGGTGCGTGAAATAATCCTGCCACATGCCGTCGTCGAGGACCTCCGCCTCGTTGCCGGAGACATACAGGTCAATGGCGGTGTGGAACAGCATTTTAGCTATATCGTCCCGCAGGGGCAGGTTCAGGGCCTTCGGGTGCTGCTTCAGATACCAGATGTCCGCTTTATCTCCAGCCAAACGTGTGCAATGAATACGGCTTTGCTGCCCCGCGCCCACGCCGATGGCCTGCCCGTCTTTCACGTAGCACACGGAGTTTGATTGGGTATATTTCAGCGTGATGAGCGAGATCAGCAAATCACGCGCTGCGTCCTCCGGTAAATCTTTGCTTTGCGTGACTATATTTTTCAGGCAACTCGCGTCCAGGGCAAGTTCGTTCCTTCCCTGCTCGAACGTGATGCCGAACATCTGCTTGTGCTCAATCGGGGCAGGGGAGTACGCCGGGTCGATCTGCACGATGTTGTAGCCGCCCTTGCGCTTTGACTTGAGAATTTCGAAGGCGTCATCATCGTAGCCCGGGGCGATGATGCCGTCGCTCACCTCGTGCTGGATTAGCAAGGCCGTGACTTTATCGCAGGGCTCGCTCAGGGCGATCCAGTCGCCGTAGGAGCTCATGCGGTCGGCCCCGCGCGCCCTGGCGTAGGCGCAGGCCAAGGGGCTCAGCTCCAGGTCTCCCACCCAATACATGCGGCGCAGCGTATCGCTCAGCGGCAGGCTCACCGCGGCCCCCGCCGGGCTCACGTGCTTGAACGAGGCCGCCGCGGGCAACCCCGTGGCCGCTTTCAGCTCCCGCACCAGCTGCCAGCTATTTAGCGCGTCGAGAAAGTTGATGTACCCGGGCTTGCCGTTGAGCACCTCGATGGGCAGGTCGCTCCCGTCTCCCATAAAGATTCTTGCCGGGCTCTGGTTCGGATTGCACCCGTACTTCAATGCGAATTCGTTCATCTAGCTTGCTCTCCTCCCAATTGCTATAATTCTTTCGTGTATGTTAGCCTGTCGTTCTCTTCTGTCAGCGTGTATCCCAGTTTCTCATAGCACGCCCGCGCCGGCGCGTTGTCGGCCGTGGTGTGTATCCCCATACGCCTGAATCCCTTTTCCCGGGCAAGCCCCTCGGCGTAGCGCACGGCAAAGCGCCCCGCGCCCTGGTTTTGGTGCGCGGGGTGAATCGCCAGCATGCTGATCCAAGCCATGTCCCCATTCAAGCCGTTGAGCTTCAGCCAGCCCATGGGCCTGTTTCCCCTGTATAAAACGAAATTCGCCTCGTCCTTGTCGCGCAGGTTTTTGCGGAAGCTTTTCTCCCATTCCTTGCGTGTTGTTTCTTCCGTGTGCAGCGCAGCTTTGACGTTTTCCTCCAGCAGCAGCAAATTGACCACGATGGGAATATGCTCTTTACCCATGGGTATAATCTTTGTTTCAGGCAATGCCTCGCAGCGGCGAATCTCCAGCAGTCCCTGCTTTTCATATTCCAGAATACGCTCCAGCGCGTCGGGCACGCGTTCCTCCTCAGCAACTGCCACAGCCTTGCGCGACACAATCACATCCCCTGCGAAACGCTTGAATTTCCCTTCGCAGGCATAGATACTCCCCGCAACCCCGCCGTAGAAAACCGCCAGTGCGCCGGGGTATGGCTCCAGCCAGATGATGTGATCCTTTGCGTACTCGAACTTTATCCATCTATAGGGCTTGCCCCATATGTGCAGCGTAGCCAGAACCTTTGAAGGCGAGAGGTACACACGGGGATTTTTTAGTTTAGAAAGCGAGCTGACGAAAGGAATAAGCTCTTTCAGTCCGGTTTTTGTCGTGCCGTGGTAAGCATGCATATTATGATTCCTGCCCCTCCGCCCATATCGCGGGAAACTTCTCCCTGATAAATTCGATTAACGCCACATGCGCGCACTCCCGTTTTATAGCCGACGCGATCATACGCTTTTCGCTCGCCAGCTGTGCCTCAGTCAGGGCTTCAAAGCGGCGTATCTCCAGCAGCCCCAGTTTTTCGTATGCCAGAATGCGCTCCAGCGCGTCCGGCACGAAATCTTCTTCAATGATATTGACCGGCTTACGTGAGATCACTGCCACCTGGATGCGCGCGTTTTTGTCGTATTCGAACTCGCCCTCGCAGGTGTAGATACTCCCGGCCAGCCCGCAGTAGAACTCCTCCAGCGCCCTTGGAAAGGACTCGGTATACACCACATGGCCGTCCTCAGCAAAGTTGAAGTTCAGCCATTTGTAGGGCTTATCCCAGATATACAGCGCCGCGAGTTCCTTCAGACGCGAGAGATATACGCAGGCGTACTCCAGGTTGCTGTGCGGGCTGGCGAATGGCATGAGCTGCGTCAGCCCGGTTTTCGCCGTGCCGTGATAGGCTAGCAATCAAACCCCTCCATCCCTTATATCTCCACAATAAATTATCTCATATCCCACGAAAAAAGTCAAGAAAAAATGAAGCTTCCCCCATGAAAAAGCCCCCCTCTTCAGAGGGGGGAAGGCGCGTGGCGCCGGGGGTGTCACTGGTTCTTGTTCTCAATCTTCGTCTGCGTCTCCCCGGTGAGCAGATTGATGTAGCGCACGAACAGAGATACTTTATTGTCCGGGTCCAGGGCGTTCCACAGCGTGCGCGTGTAGGCGTCTATGCTGCCGGAAATCGCCACCCGCACAGGCTCGCCCGCAAAGCAGGGGATCACCGGGCTGCCGTCGCGCACATAGGTATGGATGAGATGCCCCTCGCCCAGCACGGGGGTTTCGTACTCGTAAAAGTACCGCTGGCAGGCCTTCTCCACGCCCTCGCTGGCCTTGAGGATGCTCAACTGGTAGGAGAAGGTGTTGCGGGGCTTCTTGGTCAGCAGAGCGCTGATGCGCGGGGTGTAGTGCGGCGCGTCCGGCTCAAAGGTGCGGGTGCGCAGGGCTTCCTCGAAGGACTTGCCCTCCCGCAGGAACTCATAGATCGTATCCGCGTGGTCGCCGTTGCACACAATCGTCTGGTTGCCCAGTACGCGCACGGGGGAGTAAATCACTAGGGAGGGGTCGCGCATTTTCGCGGCGTCGTAGGGATGCGTGCGCAGGCCGCTGCCGTCCTTGACAAAAACTCGATTCCGGCTATTTTCGCTGCGCCCCATAATGAAATAGGCAATCACGGCGTTCTGCCCGTCGCAGTGCAGCCCCATGAGCATGCCCCGCCCGGGGTAGGCGTTGCCGTTGAGATAGGTTTGGGCCGTCTTCATTTGATTGCGCTCCCTTCGCGTGATTGCTTCATCGCTTTGATATCTTACACTAAAATGCGTGTTTTGTCAAGGTTAAGTACGCAATTCCCTGAAAAAGGAACGAATCAGCCCTTCAGCACCCGGACCCGCAGCACGCCCGGCAGGGCCTCGATTACGCCAGGGTTCACGTCGCCCGTGGTGTCGAGCACGGCATAACCCGCGTCCTTGCCCTCATAGGTGTTCCAGTGCTGCGGCTGGTGCGCCGCCAGGGCGTTGGAGGCATTGTTGAAATCGAAGTCAACTTCGTGGATAATACATACGCGAGTTTCGAATTTTTCCGGCAGCCCGGCCCTGGGCAGATTGACGGAGTTCTTGATCTCGCCGCGCTCCAGGTAGGCAGTGATCTGCTGCGCGGCCATGATGGCACAGTTGTCCTCGGATTCCGGGGTGGACGCCCCTAAATGGGGGATGGCCGTCACGCCCGGAACGCCTATCATCTCGTCGGTGGGGAAATCAACCACGTATGCCGCCACCTTGCCGCTCTCCAGCATGGCTAGCATTTCTGCGCTGTTGACCAGATCGGCACGCGCTGTGTTGACGATACGCAGGCCGTCCTTCGCTGCGGCAAGAGTCTCCGCGTTGATGGAGCCCTTGGTCTCCGGGGTCAGGGGGGCGTGCAGGCTGAGGTAATCGCTCGCGGCGATTACCTCGGCGGCGCCGCCCAGCAGCGTTAAGCTCGGGGCAAGCATCGTTTTCGTACTGTCGCTCAGGTAAGGATCATAGCCGACGACAGTCATCCCCAGCGCAGTCGCCGCCTGGGCAACCAAGCCGCCGATGGCTCCCACGCCGATGAGGCCCAGGGTCTTGCCCAGAATCTCCGGCCCGCCGAAAGCGCCCTTGCCTTTCTCAACCAGCTTGGGCACGTCCGCGCCCTCGCCCTTGAGGCCCTTGCACCAGTCGATGGACTCCGCCACCTTGCGCGAGGCCATGAACAGCCCCATAATCACCAGTTCCTTTACGCCGTTGGCGTTGGCGCCCGGGGTGTTGAACACGCACACGCCCTGTGCCGTGCAGGCCTCTACGGGGATATTGTTCACGCCCGCGCCAGCCCGTGCGATGGCCACGGTTGCGGGGTCGAGCGCCATCTCGTGCATGGACGCCGAGCGCACCATGACGGCGGCGGGGGCCTCCGCGTCCTCGCCGCAGACGTAGCCGGCGGGGAACTGCTCGAGGCCGCATTTTGCGATTTTGTTCAGGGTTAATATGTTAGGCATGTTATCCTCCTAAATATAAAAGTATTTTTTTAGATCCAGGGACGTCCGGAGGCCGTCCCCTACAGGGTGGTTTCCCACCTCGTCAGGATGCCCCACTTGGGGACCGGCGCGAGGCGCCGAGGGGGTGGTGCGGAGCCCCCCCGGCTCCCCTGTGAGGGATAGGCGTAGCCGACACGACCGTAAGAAGCTCCGCCCGCAGGCGGTGATGGAACATCGCTTGAGCGACGTTCTCCCTACCCGTTCTTCCTCTCAAACTCCGCCATAAACTCCACCAGGGCCTCCACGCCCTCCACCGGCATGGCGTTGTAGATGCTCGCCCGCATGCCGCCAACGGACCTGTGCCCCTTGAGGTTCACGAAGCCGGCGGCCGTCGCCGCCTTCACAAACGCGGCGTTGAGGTCCTCGCTGGGCGCAACGAAGGTCACGTTCATCATGGAGCGGCAGTCGGGCCGCACGGGGTTGGTAAACATGGCGCTCTTATCGATGAAGTCGTAGAGCAACCGCGATTTGTGCTGGTTGCGGGTCTTCAGTGCCTCCAGGCCGCCCAGGGTCTGTATCCAATCCAGCACCAGCTTGCAGATGTAGATCGACCAGCAGGGCGGGGTGTTGAGCATCGAGTCGTTCTCGACGACCTGCTTCCAGTCCATCACGGCGGGTATGTCCTTGCGCGCACGGCCGATGAGGTCCTCGCGGATGACCGCCACGGTGAGACCCGCCGGGGCCACATTCTTCTGCGCGCCGCCGAACATCACGCCAAATTTGCTCACATCCATGGGTTCGCTGAGGAAGCTGGAACTGATGTCCGCCGCCAGTGGCACGTCGCCGGTCTCGGGCAACTGCGGCCACTTGGTGCCGAAGATCGTGTTGTTGTGGCAAATGTAGAAATAGTCGGCGTCTTTCGTGAATGTTGCGGGGTCCAGGTCGGGGATCGCGCTGAAGGTCTGTGCCTTGGAGGTGGCCACCAGCTTGATGTCTCCGTACTTCTGGGCCTCCTGGTAGGCCTTGGCGGCGAACTGCCCGGTGACCACGTAGTCGGCTTTGCCGGAGCCTGTCAGCAGGTTCAGCGGCAGGGCCGCGAACTGCAGGGACGCGCCGCCTTGCAGGAACAGTACCTTGTAGTTCTCGGGGATGCCCATCACCTGGCGCATGAGGGACTGCGCGCCGAAGATGATCTCCTCATAAACTTTACTTCGATG
>Ga0123353_10009250_pt1 | contig 13565 bp, 12 predicted proteins | sample TergutLab28metaG_3_FD_92763 | JGI IMG/M metagenome (GOLD analysis project Ga0123353, IMG submission 92763) | Labiotermes labralis P3 segment gut microbial communities from Petit-Saut dam, French Guiana - Lab288 P3 | ecosystem: Host-associated > Arthropoda: Insects > Digestive system > Gut ... | reverse complement strand
CTGAACAAGGAAAAGGAGTGCTAGCCGTGTCTGTACAGGACCTGCTTGCCGGACTGGACAAGGAACAAAAAATTGCGGTTACCCTCCACACCAACGGTGTGGCCTCGGCAGGGGCAGGCTCGGGCAAAACCAAGGTTCTTGCAAGCCGTTACGCCTGGCTTGTAATGGAAATGGGGTTCAAGGTTGATGAAATTCTTACCCTTACGTTTACCAATAAAGCGGTCAGCGAAATGTACAGCCGCATCTACCGCTATCTCCTGGAACAGTCGGACACAAAGGCCGCCGCCCAGGCGCTGAAGGATTTTCACAAGGCCAGGATCAGTACTCTCGATTCTTTTTCCGCGGGTATTGCCAGAAGCGCGGCGGCCCGTTACGGCATAAGCCCGGATTTTTCAAGCGATGATACAGCGCTGGGGGACCTTGCCCGTGAGGCGGCTCTGCGTTTTGTCCTTGACAACCGGGAAGACCCTGCCATACGTACGCTCCTTGGGGGCTGCAAAATCAGAAAACTGGCGAATGAAATTTTCGCCAGGGTTGTTTTAAAGTACAGTCCCATATCAAGCCCCCTTGAGCCCGATAAATACCTTTCGATGCAGAAGGAAGAGATACTCAGAGCATGGCGGGAAAAAATCCGGCAGGTGGACAATATAACCGGCAATATCATCGACGCCCTGCCCGCCCTTGCGGAAATAAAAAAGAACAGCGCTATAATAAAATCCCTTCAGCAAATTTTCAAAAACCCGGCGCCGCCAACGCCGGATCTAAGCCCTCTTTTGGAAAGCACCGCCGTGTCCGATCAAACCCGGCAAGAGATAAAAGAATACTTCGATTTTTATTCCTCTGTTGTTGACATTTCCCTTTCGGGAAATTTTGGCGGCGACTTTGCGCTCTTGCTTGAAAACTTAAAATTGCTCAAGGGAAAGAAGTATGACGGTCTTTTTTATGAACTGATGCCCATTGCAAATTACAGCCTCAACTTCGGCCTCTGCGCCGGCGTTTTTGGGCTGATAAAACAATTCCAGGAAGAGTTCAACAACAAAAAAAGGGAAACCGGACTTTTAAGTTTCAACGATATAGCCCACCTTGCGGTGGATGCCCTAAGGGATCATCCGGATATACGGAAAGTTTATAAAGATTCTCTTCGCATGATCATGATCGACGAATTCCAGGACAACAACGCCCTTCAGCGGGATCTCATTTTCCTTCTGGCGGAAAATCCCGAACGAAAAGAAAAGGACATCGCCGCCCCAGGGGAGCTGGAAAAAGACCGTATGTTTTTTGTCGGCGACGAAAAGCAGTCTATCTACCGTTTCCGGGGCGCGGATGTTGAGGTATTCAGAAGCCTGGGGAAAAACCTTTTCAGCCAGCACGCGGACGGCGAGATCAGCCTGATCCACAACTACCGTTCCCGGCCCCGTCTCATCGCCGCCTTTAACCGCATTTTCGGCGGGCTTGACGAGGACAACACTGAAGAAGCAGGTCACGTTAACGGCATTAACGGCATTTTCCTGTCCCCTGGCCCGGAAGTACCGGCCTACGAAGCCGTGTACAACCGCATTCGGCCGCCTGAACAAAAGGAAAAGGAAAGTTCCTGGGACGAAGGCCCCGGAGAAAAAGGTCCTTTGGCGCACTTCTGTTTTTTGGACAAGGGAGAATTGCCGGAAGACGATACGGAGGGCATAAGCCCCCAGGATCTGCAAGCGGTCTTTATCGCGGGAAAAATCCGGGACATGGTACGAAACAAAGAAATGATCCCCAAACGTACTGACCGGGGAATCGAATGGGTCGAATGTACCTGGGGAGACTTTGCGATTCTGCAGCGTTCCTATTCCTATCAGGGCAATCTGGAAAAATACTTTCGGGAATTCGGAGTTCCCTACAACACGGATCGCCCAACCGGACTTTTCAGTGACGCCCCCATTATGGATTTCCGCGCCTACCTCAGGCTTTTGGTTTACCCCGAAGACCGTATCGCCTACGCGGCCCTGATCCGTTCCCCCTTTATGCGTCTGAGCGATCTGACTCTGGCGGTGTGTATGCTTGGCATGAATATGCCGGGAAAAAACGCGGAGCCCTTTACCGAAGAAAATGAAACGCTAATCCCAAAAGAGGACCTTGAGCTGTACCGCCGCGCAAGAGAACGCTACAGGGCCCTTCGTGAGGCGAGCCGTATACTCCCGGCAGCGGAACTCATAACAAAGCTCTGGTTTGAGGAAGGCTACCGTTACGAAACCCTTTGGTCAGAGGCCGCCCAGGTCTACGAAGGGCTCTTTGACCTTTTTTTCAGCCTTGCCAGCGACTGCGATGCCCGGGGCAAAAGCTTGCCTGAGTTTATCGAATACTTCGAAGACGTGATGACCAAGGAAGTTAAACCAGACGCCAGGGACATTCCCGCTGAAGGTGAGAGCGGGGTAAAGATCATGTCCATCCACAAGAGCAAGGGTTTGGAATTCCCCGTTGTGTTTATCTACGACTGGGCGCAAAAGGGTTCCGGGGGAGGCTCAGAACCGGTCAGCAGTTTTCATGAAAAATACGGCCTTATTCTCAGCATACCGCAAGCCGAAGAGCTGCCTGAGGGAGGAAATTATTTTCGCGATATTTTGCAGAGAGAAGAGAAGTCAAAGGACACTGCGGAGTTACGCCGTCTTCTCTACGTGGCCATGACCAGGGCCGAATACCGGATCTTTCTTACCTTTATCCTGCCTTCAGAAAATAAGGAAAAAAATGAAGACGGGGACGCAGACGGCGAAGAATGGGCTGAAGAATTCACCGAAGAAACAATACGCCGGCGGCTCATCGAAGTGGATGAAAAATACGAAGGCAGGCAAAGCTTGCCGGGAAAGCAGCGCTTGCCGGACAATCGCGACACCTTCCTGAAACTCCTTGCGGGGGTGCTTCCCGATTGCCCCTCCTCGCTCTGCGCCCTGGAAACGATTCCGGTATTGACCAGGGCCGAAATATCGGAATATGCAGCAGGGGAGACAAAAAGTAAAAACGGCCTGAGCCAGCGGGAAACGGCCCTGGCAGCGGCGGCCTTCTACGAAAAGGCCGAAATACTTCCGGTTGGAAAAGCCGGGCCTGTAAGCCTTGATGCGAGTAAAATACGTTGTGCAGCGCAGGGAGAACAATCCCCAGTCCCCGGTCCCCAACCCCCGGCCCCCGGTCCCTTCGATACTCTTATTGAAAAGGCCAAGATCAGCGCCGCTGATTTCGGCACACTGGTTCACGCTGTTTTGGAAGCGCGCCTCAACAACAGGCCCTGCGTTACTCCTCAAGGAATACGTTCGCGCATTGACGAAGAAAAAACTCTTCAAAACCTGATGGCGCAGGCCGAGAACCTCGCGGAGTCTTTCATCAGCTCGGAACTCGGTAAACGCTGGGCCGCTTCGAATCACCAGGAATCGGAATTCTCTGTCATAACATCGGTTGCAGCAGAAGGAAGGACCATTGCCATCACGGGCCAGATGGATCTCCTTTTTGAAGAAGACAAAGAGGTCGTTGTGGTGGATTTCAAAACCGACAGAACAGAAAATCCCGAAGATCACTACGGCCAGCTTGCAGCTTATTACCGGGCAGCGGGGGACATTTTCGGGAAACCTGTCTCGGCCTGGCTTTTCTATCTCCGCAGCGGCAGGGCCGTGGATATTACGGAAAATGTAAAGGGCCTCTCCCTGGAAGAAATGGCCGCGGCGGCGCTGGAGCGGCAGCTCTATTGTCTTCCATAACCACTTGCTTTATACTGGAAGTGTTACTGATTTTTTGTCTGGCAGACTAAAAATTTAAAGATCGATGGGAGGGTGAATTCGTGAGCGAACACATTGTCGTAACAGGCGCAAATTTTGAAACCGAGGTGCTTCAGTCCACGGTTCCGGTACTGCTTGATTTCTGGGCTCCCTGGTGCGGCCCCTGCAAGATGGTCGGGCCTTTTGTTGAGCAGCTCGCACAGGAATACTCAGGCCGCATCAAGGTGGGAAAAGTAAATGTCGATGAGGAGGCTGACCTTGCTGGCCGCCACGGCATCGTGTCCATCCCCACCCTGCTGGTTTACAAGGACGGCAAAATAGCTAACCAGGTTGTAGGCGCCCTTCCCAAGCAGAACATCGAAGCCCTGTTTAAAGATCTGGTTTAAATTACCCTGTCTTAATCATTCGTTCAATGGAAATTGGGAACGAAGAATCAGGAATGTAAAAGCCACTATTCCCTTTCCTCGTTCCCCTTCTCCAGCACTTCTTACAGTAATTGCTTCTAAGGTACATACCGCTTGGGATTATTCGGCTTTCCCGCGGTGTCGCTGCTCGTAGCAGTTATATACCAGTTATTTTTCCGTGGGCCTGCGGGAATGCTCTCATCCCGGCAGATCGTACGGGTTGCAGTGGTTCCCGTAGTGTTAACAGCAGCGGCAGGACCGGGTATCCAGCCGCCTTCTCCGTCAATACCTTCATTTTCACCGTCAGGGGGAAGCCATCCCCCGTTCTGACCAAGAAATTCGGCGGCGGCTTTGGAATTATTTTTTCCCCACTCTGTGGAATTTTCGCACAATAATACCGCGTCAATGATCCGATCATCCTGATCCATAAGCCACAGCGCACTGGTTTTATGAAGCAGTTTTGCAGACCCCGGGATCCAGAAGTCCCTGGCTGTGTCTTGGGCATCAGTACCTGCTGAAAGGGCTAAATCCGGCCCGGTTTCGTCAACGCACCCTTCGTCGATTGTTCGCAGGTGAAGCACAATGTATTCCCCGGCTCCTACCTCAACAGGAGAAAATTCGTACAACGGTTTTGAAAGAGAATGACCTGCGATAAAAAGCTTCATAGCCCCCAGGTTTCCCGCCTCCAGAACAAGGAATTCCACAAATTCCACCCTGGGTCTTGTATACTCGGTCCTGAGTTCATTAAAAATAATGACCGGCATGCGATCATTCCTGGTCCTGAAGGGAACGATCACATTAAGGCTGTTCCTGCCTGCATCCTCCACAAGAATGTCGGCTGTGATCTTCATTCCTACTTCAAGATCCTGGGCAAAAGTGAACTTTACCTCCCGGCCTTCCTCAACGGAATCGACTTCCAGGTCGGGATCAAAATTGACAGAAACCACCCGGACCGGCTGGGAAAAGGTAAAGACAATTTCCGTGGACGAAACCGGCTTGCAATCCAGAAAAACCGGCGCCTCGACACTTGTCCCCATAAGCTGCTGTATATTTCCGTCGGTTGAACAAGACCAGGCGGAAATAACCAAAAGAGCCGGTATAAGAATCCGGCAAAAAGAACGATAAGTTTTCATCATTCTATCCTCCACCCCTATTACTGCACCAGCATGGATTTTGCTTCGATTTTTGAACATTTTTCTTTAAAATTTGCAAAAAAAGGCGCTTGATATCAAAATCAGCTTTTGCCAACGAAAAAACAAATAATAATTGCTTTTTGCCAATGAAACTGCTACTATATTATTTTGTTGGCGTTATGCCGGAAGCCGTCGGATACCGTCGGAAACCGTCGGAAACCGTGCTGCGACATTGTCGGATTACAAGAAAACCGGCAATCTGTTTGATATTCCCCTATATGCGCTGGGAGAATTGAAGGGGATACTTTATGACCATTGAAATGACCAGGCTGAATCTGCTTTCCCCCCTCTGCTATGTACCTGACAAGGATTCCGATCCCTTTGGTTACAGGGAAGGAAGCGGAGAAATGCTCTTCTGTTTTGAGCTGAATGAAGAGCAGTACCGGAGTTTTGAACCGGACAAAACGGTACTTTTGGGAAACCTGGTTTTTGGCGCGAAAGCCGCCGCAGATACCGGGGAGGAAAAAACAGAAGCCGGGGAAACGTTCAGGAAGCTTCCGCAGGGAGCTTATCTTTTTGTCCAGAAGAGGGAAATCTTAAGCAGAGAGGACATTGTTGACTTGGCAGCTGAACTTCAGGCAGAAGGGCTCTGGCAGCGGATTGAACCCGGAAAAAAGCTCTACCTCCGCTACCTATACGAGGACGGCAGCTCTGTTACCCAGCTTTTCAGGCCCTATTCAAAAGGGACACTTCCCTAGGGAATCCCCAGGGAAACTACCCTTCGCGCCGCTTCGCTTGGTTGAGGTTCCGGGTCCTAGAGACGCACGGCCTCCACCATGTAGCGGATATCAAAACTTCCGCCATCCTGTTTTCTCATTTCGATAACCATGATCATGGAACCGTCATGAGGAGCGATCATTACCTTGCGGATACGATAGGAGGCGATGAGAGGGCGTTTAAGCTGGGGGGTACCCACAGTGTAGACCTTTTTTGAGCCGTCTTTGGCGGTCCGTTCGAGGTTGACATAAAAAGAAGATTTTAATGCTGACCCGGAGCCCTCAACAGACTGAACCATGGACGCCCGGTAGGAGGCGCCGCTTTCAAAATCCCTGAATTCAATGTTTGTGGACGCCTCATTATCCAGGACGATGTAGAGGGGCTGTCCCTGGAAACAGTGATCGACCCGGTGTCTTTCCGCCAGGGAAGCATTCCGGGATAAAATCCTGTAAAGTGCGCCGGAACCATCCTGACCGGAAACCACCGGTTTGTCATGAATATAAGAGAGCCTTCCGCCGCTCACAAAATTGTTCCGCGGGACATCGACAACAAACAAATCTGCCCAGGGCTTCAGCGTTCCGGACTGAACCCCGTACTGGGCGAACATGTAGGTTCTGCCATCCGGGGAAAAGCCAAGATCAACAAAAGTTGCGGTATCCCCTGCCGGGAGGCTTGATATGCCCAGAAACAAGATCACCGCGAGGGTACAAAGAGTTTTCTTATAAAGCATGGATTTCTCCTCTTTGTATAGTATCGGTATATTGGCTATAGGCTTGAGTGCTCAAGTCTTGAGTTCAGCATGCGAATAGTCGATGCTAAAGTATGATTCTTGCTGTAAGAAACGTTATTTTTAAGGGAGGGATTATACTTGCCGCCTTTTCCCTTTGTCTCATTGCAGCAGGCGCATTTTTTTCCTTTCCGGCCTACCCCGAAGCCGCTGCGTCCGCGGCCATGCGTTCCCGCGGAATAATCCAGGCGCTTATAAAAAATCTGGCCGATTCCTCGTCCTATGTTCCCTTTTCTACCATGCTGGGCGCGGTGGCATACTCCTTAATCAGCATAATCCTCATTCACCATTATTTCGAAAAAACCCAATCCCCGGAGATCCTTTTTTTTGGATTTTTCGTCATTTCACTGTCGTTTGAATTTGCCAGGGTCATGATACCCCTGAGAATAGCTTTCCCCTTCCCCGCCATGTACCTCATAACCGGCACCCGGCTTCTGATTTTCGGCCGGCATTTCGGCCTGTTTTCGCTCTTTGCAGCCAGCGTGTACGCGGCAGGTCTTAACGCGCAGAAACAGCAGAACGCTTTCTTTATATTGATTCTCGCAGCAATGGTCATTGCCCTGAATGTTCCCGTTGACAGCCTTGTTTGGGATTCAACGCTCATGCCATTGAACGGTTACAATTCCATGTTCACCATTGTAGAGGCGGGGATACTGGCAGTTACCATACTTACCTTTTTAATTTCCGCTTACACCAGGGGCTCAAAAACCTATGTTTTCATCGGGATCGGCACCTTCATGGTATTCGCCGGAAGAAACATATTCCTCTACTCGGATACCTGGATTACCCCTCTTCCGGGACTCCTGCTCCTCGCCGTCGGCACCTGGTTTGTCTCGTCCCGGCTGCACAAGGAATATCTTTGGCTTTAGCTTTATAACGCAAGAATTGGAAAAGTCCAGACAACAAGACCCGTGGACAAGGGCAGTAAAAGGTTGTCAAAATCCCCGAAGGGAAGCGCATCGACCACCATGGAAACCAAGCCTGCCGCAAGGGCAATTCTCCAGTCCCCACAGACGAGATATGCGGCCAAAGCGGTCACGGCCAGGCAGGCCAGAGAGCCCTCAAGGCTCTTGCCCCCCATAAAGGCCGGGCGTATGCGCCCCAGAAATCCGCCCGCCAGCGTCGCGGCGCTGTCCCCGAAAGCCAGGGCGAAAACCGCGACGGTCGCTGCTTTGGGCGGAAAAAGAAGCAAGGCCAAAAGAGCGCCGAGGCCAAGGGTTACCGGCCCAAGGACAAAAGACTCCTGTTCCCGCTTCCTTAGAACCGCCTTTGTAACAGAAGAAATAAGCGGCGGGGAAAATCCCACCAGGCGCATGCCCTCCGCCCAGGCATAAAACAGAATGCCCCCCATAAGAAGCATGGCCGTATGAGAACGGTTCAGAGCCGCAAGTAGGGGAACCACGGCTATGAGTATGTGGATACATTTCCTGAACAGCTCTGCCTTCATGGTGTCAATCGCCATTTTATGATAAACTTATTGGGCATGGTGGTAAAGGTACACAGACTTGAACCGACTTGAAGTAATTCAGTTTCTGAAATTCTTTTTCGCGGGGCTTAAAAAAGCCGCCCCTTCCCCGGCTCAAGAAGCCGGAAAAAGGCAGCTTAAACCTTTCCTGGATGTGGTTTTGTCCCTCAAGCGGGATCTTCCCCTTTCCATTCCTCTTTTGCGGGATCTGGCGGGCCTGGCGGCTGAGGAAATGGCAGCCGGGAAAGACAGCGAAGCGGGGATTGTAAGAAGAAGGATGGAACGCCGCCACCGGAGGCTCTGCCGTATATCAAACGAACTGGGCCGGCTGGATTTCAAAAAGGCAAGTTCCAGTGTCTCCCCGGGCGCCGCCCATGGCGCTGCCCATGGCGCTGCCCATAGCACTGCCCTGGAGGATTTTGTTTTTTCCCAAATTGATTTTTCCCGGTATCGGAACATGGACGAAAAAGAGTTCGAGTCCCTTTTCCCGGAAGGGATTGAGGATTTTGACGAAGTTTTTTTCAAAAAGAATTTCGGACTTCAGAGGCAGGAGATACAATCCGTAATTGAAGGCAGCTACAAAAAAAACGAAGGGAAATACAGACTTCAACGGGAAACTCCCCTGATCCTTTCGGTAATGCGTACACTGGAAACTTCCCTCCAGACCGTTCCCCTTTTTACGGCCGAAGAAATCACAGAGGAGCTGAAAAAACTTTTGGATTTTCTTGATGGAGCCGGAGAGAAAGGCCGACATAGTGGGGAGCGTCCCGGGGATGTGAAGCTCCTGCCCGGCATGGAGCAGCTCTATCCCCTGCTGGTTACAGGTCTCGATAATGTACAATTTACCCATGGGGACGGCATGACAACAAAGCTTTTATCTCTCCCAGGGGGGATTTATCGGGGACCTTCCGGCCCGGAAACAAACCCTGGACGCTGGTCCTGATAGATATTACCCGTTGAAACGTTTTCTTTCTGCCCAGAGGCCCAAGGCGGGATTGGGGACAAAAAAGATACGTTCCCCGTCGCCCATGGTGTTCCAGCCCAGGCGGAGTTTATTCACGTCGTAGCGGGTAAGGGCTTCATCAAGACTGCCCCATTCATAGCCCACCGATTCGATTTCGTTGCGGCTGACGCCCGGGCCTGAACCCGCCGCCGAAGCCCGAGGTTCCCCTCCGGTACAATAGCGGACGGTAAATCTTCCTTCGCTGGATCCGTGGATGAGGTGGGAAGCGACGCTTAAGTTTTCGGCGATTTCCTTTTCCTGTTCAACCTTCTCCAGTATCACCTTGCTGGGCCGGTAACCGTATTTGCGGATAAGTTTATCCACCTCCAGGTCCTCGCCAAAACGTTCCAGCCCCGGCGCCAGGACAAGGAGTTCACCGCCGTCATCCATGGCCATGCGGGTACGGTAGACGGCCTTGTTCCCCAGCCAGGTGGTACGGAACTCTTCACTTTCCAGATACACCACAGCTTTTTTTATCGGCTCGTCCAGGATATTAACATTTACCTGCCGGGCAAGGGCGGCGGCCTGTTCAAAACATTCCCGGCCGAACCCGATGAAAAGGCCGCGCAGGGCTAAAGAGCCCTGTTCCTTCCCGGCTTTTTCGGCTTCGGTATCGCTGCGGGGGCCCACCACGGTTTGAACAAAGAGAACGGGCGGAAGCTGATCCCCATAACGCCTGAAGCCTTCGTCAAAGAGGGCCCTGACCGGGGTATCGGTTCTGCCCATCATACGTTCCATGCCATAGGACGCTCCGGCAAAGTGGCTCTTGTCGATGGCTTCCTTGCCGCCGCATCCTACGAAAAGGTTTTTCGTGTGATTTGCCATGCCGATTACTTCATGGGGAACAACCTGTCCCACGGAAAGTATCATGGAGAACCCGCCGTCCAAGAGCAGCTTATTTACCTGTACCGGCCAGTCGTACCTGACTTTGCCTTCGGTGGCTTTCTCAACCCAGCTTCCTTCGATGCGGCCCAGGGTAACAACATCATTGCGCCAGTCGTGGACGCGGAATTTATCAGCAGGGGTTTTGGGGTACATGCGGCGCTGCTCTTCGGCAGTCATCGCCATGTGGGTACCCAGAGCGGGCATAACCGCCCCAAGCTTTTCGCCCAGCACTCTGGAGGCAATGTCAACAAGAAAGCCTGCCCGTGAATAAAAACGGGTAACATCCGGGGGAAGAATCAGTACCGGCCCGGATTTTTTTTGCTCTCCAAGAGCCCGGGAAAGGGCTTCGGAAAAAAGAGCTTCTGTCTCTTCATCGGAAAGGTCGATTCCCGTTCCGCCTTTTGCTGCCAGCATCATAAATACCCCCTTACGCAGTCATCCATGCCGCTATTTTGACCTGTCGTCCCCGAACTGATTGACCATCGTTGCCGGCTGATGCGTGGCATCCAAAGTATCCCGCCACAGACTGCTTTCCGGGTCAACCCGGTTGCGATGGGAAATGACCGCCTTTATGGGCAGGTGGACAAACTCGTTGTTTACAAGACCAATGATGAGCTTGGTTTTTCCCGCCATGGCGGCGTGTGCCGCGGCGTTCCCCAGGCGCTCGCAGTAAATTGAATCCGCGGGATTCGCCGGCGCGGAGCGGATGGCATAGCTGGGATCGATGTACTTCAAATTGATCTCGATCTTCTTCTCTTCAAAATACTTGAGTATCCTGTCCCGCAGATAGACACCCACATCGGCCATTTTTACGTTGCCGCCGGCGTCCAGCTTTTTTTCGGTGAGGAGCTGTTCCTGCATGGCCCCTTCGGCAACCACAATAACCGCATGGCCGCGCTTGATTATCCGCTGTTCCAGGTGGTACAGGAAACCGTTATAGCCCTCCAGGTTAAAGGGTACTTCGGGAATAAGGACAAAATTTACCTCATGGCTGGCCAGGGCGGTATGCGCGGCGATAAAACCCGATTCCCGTCCCATCACCTTAACCAACCCAATGCCATCGATCGCCGAATTGGCTTCCATGTGCGCCGCCGCAACCACTTCCACCGCCTTGCCAACCGCAGTATCGAAGCCGAAGGACTTCTGGATCAGGGCAAAATCATTGTCAACAGTTTTGGGAATTCCCACCATTGCGATCTTGAGCTTACGTTTGTCAATTTCCGCGGCAATGTCCAGAGTACCGTGCTGGGTTCCGTCTCCGCCTATGGTAAAAAGCACGTTCAGGTTGAGCTGTTCCATGGAGTCCACTATCTTGCTTACCTCCCTGCCGCCTCCCCGGGAGCTTCCGAGGAAGGTCCCCCCAAGTTTATGAATATCATCAACAATTTCCGGGTTCAGAGGCTTGATACCAAACTGATACTCGGGCAAAAAACCTTTATAGCCGTACCGAATTCCGGAAATCCGGCGTACCCCGTAACGGTGCCAAAGGCAGCGTACAATTGCCCGGATCACGTCGTTCAGGCCCGGACAAAGTCCTCCGCACGTTACAATTCCCGCATGCACATTGGCGGGGGAAAAATAGAGCATTTCCCGGGGCCCGGCATATTGCAGTACCTGATTTTTTTTAACAGGTGTCTGGGCGCCGGGTTTAACAGCAACATTAAACCTGATATACTCATCATCGGTTACATAGTTGGCAAGTTTGTCCCCCCTGGTGGTGGACATGGTAATCGGCGACTTGATACTACGTTTCCCGAGCTCTTCAATGGTAAAATCGTAAGCTTGGCTCATGTATTCCCCCTGTTTTTCCGATCTATCAATTACTTTTCTATTATAATATTATATAATACGATTCTTAAATCAGCAACCCTGCTCTATGCGCTGTACTTCTTCCGGCCTGATAGCGCAGGGATGTTCATCACCAACGGAGAGCTGCCATGTTCAGTACCATCATACAACCCCGGTTCGGCGATATGGACTGCTTCGGACATATCAACAACGCCACGCTGGCCCTTTGGTTTGAAACCGCCCGGAATCCATTTTTACGAATTTTTGTTCCGGACCTCAATGTTAGAATAGAGACCTTTCCCCTCATAATGGCTCATACGGATTACGATTTCATGGATCCGCTTTTTTCCAAACACGAGGTGGAGATCCGCAGCTGGATATCCCATATCGGAAACAAGTCTTTTACAGTGTACCATGAAGCCTGGCAGAAAGGGCGTCTCTGCGTACAGGGCTCAGCCGTGGTAGTTCACTACGATTTCAACACAAGGCAGAGTATCCCCCTGCCTGATGAAAAAAAGAAACTTCTTAAAACACACTTGATTAGCGCACAAAAAAACACCCGCCCGTCAAAGAAGCAGGGCCCCGGGACCAAAGCAAATGAGGAATTTTGAATTATGCACCTTTTAAAGTTTCAGAACCACTCCAACCACGCCTGCGCCAATGATATACACTATTGGGTGCTTCTTTAATTTGAATATGAGGAAAAAGAGAAGGCCGAAAATCAACGCCTCTTTCCAGCGTATATAAGCGTACCAGGCCGGAGCGGCCGCGTTCCAGAGGGAAAGGGAAATGGCCCCGACGCATGCAGCGGAAAGCAATCCGACCGCGGCGGGGCGCAATCCGGAGAAAACGCTTTTCACTGTCGCGCTTTCCTTGAATGCCTGGAGCGCCCTTGCCACCAGGATAATAATGATAATCGAGGGGATGGTAAGGCTTATAGCGGCAACATAACCGCCGGGTATCCAGGCATAGCGGAAACCCGTATACGCCGAAAGGTTCGCTCCAAAGGCCCCCGGCAAAGACTGGGCAACCGCCAGCATATTCCCCACCATTTCCCTGGTGAGCCAGCCCCCGGAATTATCAGCCATTTCAAAGAAAAAAGGCAGGGTGGCAAGACCTCCGCCGAAAGAAAACAAGCCGATCTTGAAAAAGGTGACGAGTAGATACAGGAGTTTCATGGTTGCCCTTCTTTGCCTGCAGAGGGGGGCGCGGCTTTTTTCTGCCTATAGATAAAAAAGCCCACCAGCCCTGCGACCGGCACCAGAAACACCGGGGATTTCATAAATGCCGGTATAGGCGCAAGGCCGGCCGGAAGCATAGAAAGTGCAAAAACCACAAGGTAGATCGTCAGGGCCTTGGCTTCCTTCAGCGCCCCCTTTACCAGTTTGATCACCGTATCCAGGATCAGGGCGCCCACGGCAAGGCGTATCCCCGTGAAGGCATGCTGCACCACGGGAATATCCGCGAAATTACTGATGAAAATGGCCATAGCCAGAATAAAGGTAACGCCGGGCAATATAAACGCTATTGGGGCAATGACGCCTCCTACGGCGCCTTTCCGTTTATACCCCACAAATGTG